>Ga0209542_10005335_pt1 | contig 25724 bp, 28 predicted proteins | sample RifCSPhighO2_01_FD_184028 | JGI IMG/M metagenome (GOLD analysis project Ga0209542, IMG submission 184028) | Soil microbial communities from Rifle, Colorado - Rifle CSP2_plank highO2_0.1 (SPAdes) (version 2) | ecosystem: Environmental > Terrestrial > Deep subsurface > Rock core/Sediment ...
GTAAAAATGTAGGTATGAAGGAAGCTATCAATACAGGGGTAAAAATAGCACGTGGGGAATTTTTAATGCGCAGCGATGAACACTGTGAATTTGGTCAGGGATATGACCGCATACTAACTGAAACATGTGAATCAAATTGGATTGTAACGCCGAGAAGATATTTTCTTGATCCTGTGAAATGGGAAGTTATGGATATTCCTTTCATAGATTACGAGAAGCTGGTTATTCAATCCATAGGAGATGCTAAAAAATATACGGGTTATCCATGGCCTGAAAGAGGAGAAGAGCGAAAAGACATTATGATAGACGAGACTATGGCTATGCAGGGTTCAGTATGGGTTATGTCCAGATCTTGGTGGGATAAAGTTATAGGAGAGTTAGTATCTGGAGACTATGGCACTATTTATCAGGATCAACACGAAATGATATTTAAAACCTGGAAGGCAGGAGGCAAGATGATGGTCAATAAGAATACATGGTTTGCTCATCGTCATAATAGTTTTCCCAGAAGACATGACATAAGTCATAGTTCTCAACAAAAAGAGTTACAGGCGTTTAATGATGCATGGCACGATTATTATGTAGAAATAAAAAGAAAGTGGGGAATATAAATGTTATCTATATTAGATCTTAAACTCTTCGAACTTCACCCATAATCCCTTGATGGTCAGATAAACCTTGAACCATTCTGATATTTTCTGCCAGGTAATGAGGACTGGTAAAAAAGCCATCAATTACCAACCTCCAAGTAGCCTCCGGTCTCACTCCTGTATCATTAGTTGTATCAACATTATCTGGGATGTTATCTTTATATCTTTGAGCTATTGAATCAAAAATTGGATAGCCTCTTGGAGAATTAAAATCACCTGTTAAAACTAGATCCGGAGTTCTGTCTAAAAGAACAGCCAGTTTTTTAAAATCTTCCAGCTGCTCATCAGATGGTTCAGCCCTGTTATGCCAGGTAAAGTGTGTAGTACCAAAATTAAATCTGTCCGATCCTATTTCTAAATTAGCTTGCAGCAAAGATGATGTAGCCTGAAGCCCATTGTTTAAAACTAAATCACTAGCATGCTCTCTAGTCCCATGATAGTAATCCTCTCTAACATCAAGCAATCTGTATCTTGAACCAACTGCCACACCCCAACCTTCTGCATCCTCTTGCCTATCTGTTAATGAAAGTCGGCACATACTGGAAAAAATAATCTGGCCACCCAAAGCATTTCTAATTCTTTCTAAACTACCCTCATATACTTCCTGTAGTAAAATTACCTCAGGTCTCTCTCTATAAATAAAGTCTAAAATATTATCAAAAAGGGCATATTCACGTCCGGTTTGACATGTATTTAAGGAAAAAACTTTTAAGCTTAATTCTGCGGACTCTATATATCCCATAGCAATAATTATAGCATAAATTCTTTCCTTCTTGAAAAAGAGTTAGACTCTCGCATATAATCCACAATGTCTTATGATTTCAATTATTATTCCAGCAAGGGCAGAAAAATATCTTAATAGAACAATAAAGGATATTCAGGCAAAAGCCAAAGGAGATATTGAAATTATTGTTATTTTAGAAGGAAGTGATGATGAGAGACTTCCCAAAGTAAAATATATTTACAATCCTACAGCAATAGGTATGAAATACGCTATTAATCAGGGAGTTAAGATTGCTATCGGCGAATATCTCATGAAGATAGATGGTCATTGCATTGTTTCTCCAGGATTTGACAGCCAATTGATTAAAGATCATCAGCCTAATTGGATACAAATACCACGAAGATATAAATTAAATGAAGAAAAATGGGAGCCTGATTTCAGTGATTTTATTGATTACGAATACTGGATATGGCCGAGAAACTATAAACCTGTATCTTTACATGGTTTTAGATGGCGTGAACGGACAAAGCAGCAAGCCAATCTATTGATTGACGATACCTTAACTTTTCAAGGTTCTTTTTGGTTTATGACCAAAGACCATTGGGATAAGCACGACTTCATGAATGATGAGGGCTATAATGAGCTCCATGCTCAGGAAGCAGCTTATATAGGCAACACTACCTGGATGAGTGACGGAAGAGTTGTAGTTAATAAAAATCTTTGGTATTGCCACCTCCGTGGAACAAGAGGGTATGGTATAGATCATACAGCTCAGAATAAATGTTATGAATATTCATATAAGCATTGGGTATTGGATAATAAAAATAAGTTTATCAAATTAATAGAAAAGTTTTGGCCAATTCCAAACTGGCCTGAAAACTGGCAAAATCAACTTTACGAAAAAGAAAAAGCATGAATAATATAAGAGAATATATCATATCGGAACTTTCAAAAATTGTTGTACAAAATATTGTTATTATTGACTGGGGATGCGGATACGACCGAAATAAAGCTGAAAGGTATATACAACATAAAGATTGTGAAATAATTACTGTTGATATAGATCCCGATAGGTCTCCATCGCTTGTTGCTGATATGTGTAAGCCGTTAATACTCAAGGAGGCTGATCTGGCATTTTGTTTGGAGGTGCTGGAGCATTGTTACAATCCTGATGGAGTATTAGATAACATCTTTAATAATTTAAAAAAAGACGGTAAGTTATATATTTCTGTACCATTTGTTACTTCACTTCACGGCAGGAGAGACTATTGGCGCTTTACAAAATTAGGGATTAGCACATTATTAAAAAGGCATAAATTTAAAATTATTAGCGTTGTACAAAAAAAGCATGAACAAAGAATAGGTTATTTTATAGAAGCAATCAAATAATGAATAAATTAGAAGAAAGAATAAAGAAAGAAGTGGCACCTCATATCGGTAAACCATTAGCCTTATCTGGTGGAGTTGATTCAAGCCTTCTGGCAGCCCTTATAAAACCTAAGTTTGTCATTTCGGTAGAGCTTCCCGGTGGTGATAAATATAACGAAATAGATTGGGCTAGGAAAGTAGCCAAACATTTAGGCTTAAAACATATTATTATTTCTCCCGATGATTCTAAGTTTGATGAACATATGAAGCTGGCAGTTAAAGCTATAGGCAGACCTATCCCCCATTTTAATATTTTTCCATTGTATGAGATGTATAAAAAGTTGTCTGAAATGGGAGTAAAGGAACTTATTTTGGGTGATGGGCCGGATGAAACCATGTATGGCTATGGCAGAGATCTGATCATAGATTATCTTTATAAAGTTTATGAATTTGAGGCTTTTGGAAACTACAAAGAATTAATTGATAAAATCCTACCAAGTATGACAGATGCAATAGAAGCAACTACTAATCTTTCCGGGTTTACAGATATAATCTCAGCTGATATTGAGAAGCGGAAGGAAATGGATGATATGTCAAACGGCATAGCCAGATCTTTTGGCATTAAAAACATACGGCCATATCAGGATAATCCAGAGTTAGATGATTATATGAGAGATTTACCAAAAAAAGACAAGATAAAGGGAAGATATGGAAAGTATGCATTGCGTAAAATTGCTGAGAAGTATTTACCTAAAGAGGTCGCTTGGAGAAAAAAGAAATTGGGCGGACCGGTCTATCCGGTAAATATCCTTAGAGGTTGGATGAATAATGGAGAATTTGATAAAAAATCTTGGTTAAAATACCAGAAGGAACTATTAAAATGAGCATCCAGGATGGGTTGAAACTGGAACCTACATTCATGATACCCTATTACGGGTTAAAAGGCGTTGAAATACCAAATGTAGGGAGGGATGATCTTCCAAAGTTTCTTTTTGAAAGTGGATGCAGGGTTGGAGTAGAGGTTGGTGTTAATCTCGGGGAGTATGGTATTAAATTGTGTGAAGCCGGGTTAAAAGTTTACGGAATAGATCCGTATGTAGCTTACAAAGCATATAAGGACCCTAAGTCTTATGAGAGTCATTATGAAAAGGCTTTAAAGAATCTCGCAGGTTTGAACTATACAATAATAAACAAATTTTCTATGGATGCTCTGGCAGATTTTGAGGACGAATCATTAGACTTTGTATACATTGACGGAAATCACTCTCTTCCATATATAACAGCCGACATATTTGGGTGGGAACCTAAAATACGAAAAGGAGGAATAATATCCGGACATGATTATGCTTTTGTCAGAGGACAAAGAGAGAGAGAAATGCCAAGAGTTTATGATGGAATTCACGTTAAAGCTGGAGTTGACGCATGTGCATATATAATGAGGGTTGGCAAGTTGTATATTTTAGGTGAAAAAGTCCCTAAAAAAGGAGGCTTTAGAGATAAATGGAGAAGCTGGTTTTTCTTTAAACAATGAATAAGATTTCACTATTTTGGCCAGCATTATATAAAGACGAATGGCTAAAAGAGCTTGGTAAAGTTTTTGATACACGCTGGATTGGTCAAGGTCCTTTGGTAGATAAGTTTGAAAAACAGTTTGGTAATAAGTTTGGTTTTGATTATTGTCTTAGTGTAAATAGTGGCACCGCAGCTCTAGATTTAGCTTATCATCTTATTGGAATTAAAAAAGGTGATGAAGTGTTAACTCCAGTATTTACTTGCACTGCAACAAATATTCCCCTCTTAAAGCGTGAAGCAAAACTTAACTTTTTAGATATTAATGATAAATTAGTGGTTGATGTAGCAGATATTAAGAAAAAAATATCCAAAAAAACTAAAGCATTAGTTGTAGTAACTGTTGGAGGGATAAGAATTGATGATGAGGTATTTAAATTGGCAAAAAAATTCAAGGTGCCAGTAGTAATAGATGCAGCGCAGTCTGTTGGAATACCAGAGCCACAAGGAGATTATGTTTGTTATTCGTTTCAAGCTGTAAAACACTTCACTACAGGAGACGGCGGAATGTTGGTGGTTAGAGACAGAATGGAGTATAAAAGGGCAAAGAAATTAAGATGGTTTGGTATAGACAGAGAGGCTAAAAAAAGAGCTAATTGGAAATGGATTGTTAATCACCAAATGGCTATGGATATAGAAGAAACTGGATATAAATATCACATGAATGATATTGCAGCCGCAATGGGACTTGTGGGTTTGCGACATTCGGATGAACTCTTACAACATCGTAGAAAGCTTTGTAGGCTTTATGATAAGAAATTACCCAATCATAAGGTAATTTATGGAGATGCTTGTTGGTTGATTGCAATATTAACAGAGAATAGAAATAAGTTGATGGATAAGCTTAAAAAGCGGGGTATTGAAAGTGACTTAATACAAATTAGAAATGATGCATTTAGCGTGTTTGGAAAGAAAACAACATTACCCAATATGGCTAAAATAGAAGAGAAGTATTTATATTTACCCCTACACCATAAAATTTCTTCAGAAGATGTTGAATATATAGCAGATGTAATAGAGCAGTGAAAAAAACAATATGAATATATCATTTATTGCCAAACCAGTCTTTTTTAAACCAGGCAGCAACGGAGGGGTTTATCCTGTCCGTCTTTCATCTCGCGTAAGAGGAGAAGAGATAGCCAGTTGTTTGGGAGCCAATTATAGTGAGAATGGTAAATATAATAAAAACGATATTTGTATATATATAAAGCCAGGGTCATTGGATTTTGTGAGGGATAATGATTATGTTGATATATTAGATAGAATCAAGATTATTCCAATATTAAAAATAAGACCTAAAATAAAAGTAATAGTTTATTCAAAGGTATATTATGACTATTTAAAAAAAGAGCTTCAAAATGAAATTTTTTATATCCCCCATCATCATATAAATTTTGAAAACAAAAAAAGAACTAAAAACAAATCTCTAGTAGGTGGCATGATAGGCAAATCAAGTGTATTATCATATCCCTCTTTCAACGAAATTAAAGAACGCTTAGCTAAAGTTGGTATAGAATTCAAAGAATGTTTTACCTATGAAAGAAGACAAGATCTATTAGATTTTTATAATAAGATTGATTTTCAGGTAATCTGGTTTTTCAATCTACCTGGCCATGAGGATTATGATAGTTTTTATAGGCATCCAACCAAAATAGCAAATGCTGCGTCATTTGGAATACCCACAATCGCACAAAGAATATTGGGACATCAAGAATTTGAGGGCAATTATATTCCAGTAGAAAGTTATGATGATATTGTTAGGGAAGCAGTTAAACTAAAAGATGATCAATATTATAATGAACTATCAGAACGATTAATAGAAAAAGCAAAAGAATATCACATTAGTAAAATCGCCAAATTGTATGAACAATTAAAATAAATGGAAAAAGTAATCCAAAAAAAAGTAAAAATAGGTACTCTAGGATCATGTTTGTGTACTTTTTATAACAATGGCAAGGCAAAAGTGATGATTATTGATAGTATTGAGGTTGATAGGACGCATAGAAGGCTTGGTATAGGAACACAAATCATTGAACGCGCTATAGTACTTGCTAGGAAGCGTAATGTAGATTCTATTGAGCTTAATGTTAATAAGAACAATATGCCAGCTAAAAAACTCTATGAAAAAGTCGGGTTTGAAAAAACTAACAAAGATTATTACAGGTTAATTTTAAACAAATGGACGATATAACAATAATAATGATGACTCCTAATAGAGTTCCGAAGAGGTGGGCTAAGTACCACAAACAGGTTCTCACAGAAGCCATCGGAGATGCTCCTATTATTACTATTTCTAAAGAACCTCTCAATTGGGGAACTAATCTACTTCAGACTGAATATGGTTATCCTAATATATATAAACAGATGCTTCGCGGGGCAAAACTCGCAACTACAAAATATATTGCTATGGCTGATGATGATACGCTTTATCCAAAACAGCATTTTCAGTTTCGCCCCCCTACTGATGGCTTGTATTATAACTATAATCGTTGGAATTTACCTGCTTGGGAAACAAAGGAGCAAAGCTCCTCTGCTGCGCAGAGTAAAAAAGAGGTTTGTTATTTTCATAAACCAAAACCGGGAAATGGTTGTATGATTGCAACCAGGGAATTAGTGATAGAAGTTATGGAAAAAAGGTTGGCTGCTGACCCAGAGTTACCAGGTTATTTTACTAAAGAATTAGGTAATTCAAAACGAATGATGAAATATGATCAGATGGCGGCACAACATTTTTATACTACAGATCCCATTCTTACTATAGTTCATGATTTATCAGCTGATCCTGCTGCACAAAGTCATAAAAAAGCCATATGGCCTGTTAGGGCTTATGATATTCCAGTATGGGGTAAAGCAGAAAATATGCTTAAGAAATTTATATGAAAATAATAGATGGATTGAAATTAGACGGATGGCAGGTAGAAATACCCGGTTGTGGTAGAGATGATTTTCCGGAGTTTTTTAGAGATATGGGCTATAAAGTCGGGGCAGAGATTGGTGTTAGAAAGGGCGAATATTCAGAAATATTATGTAAAGGGGGAATGAAGGTATACTCCATAGATCCTTGGCAGAATAGACAGCGGGGATTTGAAAAAATTGCAAGGGACAGACTTGAGAAATACAATAATTGTACAATAATAAAAAAATACTCTATGGATGCCCTCGCAGATTTTGAAGATGAATCACTGGATTTTGTTTATATTGATGCAGACCATAATTTCAGATTTATCGCTGAGGATATTTATGAGTGGCCAAAGAAAGTTAAAAAGGGCGGAGTTGTAGCAGGACACGACTATACTACTTTATATGGTCCTGGCCTATACGATGTAAAATTTATAGTAGATGCCTATACTAGATGCATGCAAATTCCCAAGTGGTATGTATTAGGAAAAGATAGAGAAGTAGATAAATATAGGTCTTGGTTTTGGATAAAATAATTATATGAATAAAATATCAATATGTGTTGCCACCCGGAAAAGACCGGATATGTTTAAGAAAATGTGTGAATCCGTCTTATCATTGGCCGATAATCCAAATGAAATCGAGTTCTTGATCTGTAGAGATAAGGATGATGATTCTGTCTATGAGTATCTTGGTAATTACAAAGTGTTTGTTGACGATAGAACATCTGTTGATTTTAGATTAAATGAGGCGTGGAAGAGTGCTTCTGGAAATATTTATGGATTTAACGCAGATGATATTTTATTTGAGACAAAAGGTTGGGACAGCATGGTTATAAATAAATTCAACGAATATCCAGACAGAATTGCCTATGTTTATCCAAACAACCACTATTCCCGTTCACTCTTCGGTATAATCGGATTTGTCCACAAGAATTGGACAGATACAGTTGGTTATTTTATTAAACCGGATTTTGCCCGCAGAGCCGATTGTTGGCTTAATGACTTATCGAAAATTATTGGAAGAAAAGGTCACATAAACAGTTTTGGAATAAAGAATATAGATATTCAAGATGATGAAGTGCATAGGGAATATATCGAATACGCTGACAAAACTAGAAATCGCGAAAAATATCATTCTAAAGAAATGAGAAATCAAAGAATAAAAGATGCAAAAAAATTAAGTGATTTTATAACCGCTTATACCGAAGGATTATGAAAGCTATTGTTTATTATACCTGTAATACTCACAAAGTAGAAATTGATGAGTTATGTAGAAAACAACTTGCAAAGATAGATCTACCTATTGTTTGTGTTTCCTTAAATAAAGATTTAGATTTTGGCAGCATTCGTTTAAAAACTACTGGTGAGAGAAGTCCCCTGACTATGCATAAACAAATTGTCATGGGACTGGAGGCAAGTCAAGCTGACTATGTGTTTTTAGCTGAAAATGATGTGTTATACCATCCCTCACACTTTGATTTTACCCCCACACGGGATGACAAATTTTATTTCAACATAAACGTTTGGAAAATGCGCTGGAAAGATGGTCATTGTGTCAGAACGGATGTTTCCCAACAACTCTCCGGAATGTGTGGTTCAAAAAAATTATTGCTAAATTTTTTTAAAACAAGACTGGTAAAAATAGAAACAAAGGGCTTCGACCGTCATTATGAACCGCAGGATAAAGATGTCAGGGAAAATTACCAGTCAGAAATCCCTAATATTGACATCAGACATGATGGCAATGTTAGTATTTCGAAATGGTCAGTTAATGATTTTAGGAACAAAGAAAATGCTAAAGGTTGGCAGGAAGCAAATGAAGTACCAGGCTGGAATATAAAACAAATCTTCATATGAGAAAATCTGTAGCTACTTTAATTGATGAACTTATTGTAACGAATTTAAAAATTTTTCATATTGTAGAGAAAATACAAAAGAATAAACACACTCGTGCAGATGCTAAAACTGCACAGGACCTTAATAAATACCGTTCAGAACTGATGAATGCCATTAATAGGGAATTCAAACAAAGGGAAAATATAAAAGTATGAAAATTAAGAAATGTAGAATTTGTAGTAAAAAAAAACTAGTTCAAATTGGGTCAATAGGTAGCATTGCTATATCAAATTTTACCAAAACTCCTCAAAAAGGTAACAAATATCCATTAGAACTTGTTTACTGTGAGAATTGTAGTTTGCTTCAACTTAAGCATAATACTCCGAGAAGATTATTGTTTAAAAACTATTGGTACCAATCTCATATTAATCCTGTCATAGTAAAAGACTTAAAAGAAATAGCTAAAGAATGCAAAGGAGTTCACATTGATATTGCGGCTAATGACGGAACACTCTTAAAATACTCAAAAGCTAAAATAAAAATAGCTGTTGATCCTTCTAATATTAAACCTGATGGCTTTAAGTGGATACAAAATTACTGGGAAAATGTGACTGTTGCACCTGTGGATACAATAACTGCTGTTGCTTGTTTATATGCTTTACCTAATCCTAATAAGTTTATGAGAAATATTAAAAAACATCTTAAACCCAAAGGAGTTTTTATTGCCCAACTTATGACTTTACATCCTTTTATTGAAAATAGCGATTTGGGGAATATATGTCACGAACATCTACTTTATTTTTCTTATAAATCGTTAGTCAGGCTTTACGAGCAAAATGGGCTTGAAATTTACAAAGTGGAACAGAATGAAATTAACGGTGGGAGTTACCGCGTTTTTGCCAGACATAAACAATCAGGATCTATTCAATTTAAAGAAAAAGAGTATACTACTCATGATTTGAAAGATTTTTTCAGACGGATTGAAAAAAATAGAGCAGATATGATTAGTTTTTTAAAAGGTGAATCTATATATGGTTATGGAGCTTCAACCAAAGCGAATACGATTTTACAATACTATCATGTAAACAATAGGTTATTAAAAGGAATTGTAGATATAAACCCTAATAAACAAGGAAGATATACAATAGGAACTAATATACCTATTATTGATAAAATCCCCGGTGATTGTAAATACTTATGGGTATTCCCCTACGGATTTATAAATTATTTTAAAAAGAAAGAAAGAAATTATAAAGGCAAATGGATAACAACAATTCCTAAATTTAAAATCATATAAGCGGAGCTTGAAATTATGAAATTACATATATGAAGGATTTATCGATACTTATACCGGCTAGAAACGAGATGTTTTTAAGCAGGACAATAGAGGATATCTTAGCCAATATTGAAGCAGATACTGAGGTTATTGCTGTATTAGATGGTGCTTGGGTAAACCCTCCAATTCCCCAAAATGAAAGAGTTAATGTGATTTACCTGCCTGAAAGTATTGGTCAGCGCGCAGCAACCAATATAGCATGTAAACTCTCTAAAGCCAAATATGTGATGAAAATTGATGCACATTGTTCTTTTGATAAAGGGTTTGACCGTAAAATGATAGAGGCATTTAAAACCGTCGGAGACAATGTGACAATGGTTCCCACTATGAGAAATCTTTGGGCTTTTGATTGGAAATGCTATCATTGTGGCTTTAAAAAATATCAGGGTCCGACACCGGAAAAATGCGAACAGTGTGGAAAAGGAGATAAACTAAGAAGGAAAATGATGTGGGTTGGCAAGGAAAGACCTCAAAGTAATTCATATTGTTTTGATGCCGAACCACATTTTCAATATTTTAATGAATACACTAAAAGGCCAGAGTATATTAAAGATTTGCAAGACTTCGGTTTAACAAAAACAATGTCTCTTCAAGGATCATGTTGGATGCTTACACGCGACAAATACTGGGAACTTAATATCTGTGATGAAAACTTCGGTAGTTGGGGCTCTCAAGGAATTGAGGTAGCGGTCAAAACCTGGCTTTCAGGCGGACAAGTATTAGTCAATCATAAAACATGGTATGCCCATATGTTTAGAACGCAAGGCGGAGATTTTGGCTTCCCTTACCCTATTTCTATTAAGGACCAGGACAAAGCAAAACACTTAGCCAAGAATCTTTTTTTCAATAATAACTGGGATAAACAAATTTATCCCTTAAGCTGGTTGGTTGAGAAGTTTTGGCCTGTCAAAGGCTGGAACGAAGAGAATCTAAAAAATCTTCAAGAAAATAAATTTGAGTTTAAAGAATCTAATGTAACCATTAATACTGCAGAGATCGAACCAGTTGAAAGATTATTTGAAGGAAATGTTGAAGTTGCAGAAGAGGTTGAGATTGACGGACTGACAGATGAACTTACTCTGAGACTAGAAGAAATCGAATCTGAGGGGGAGACTGACGAACCAACAGAAACTATACCGACCGAAACGCCATCGCAAACAGCTGCAACTTTCTATGCTGATATAACCGAAGTTAAAACTCAAAGAGGCAGACCAAGAAAAATTAGGCATATAACTATTATAGGCTTCGGATGGGTCGGAAAATCAGTACATAAACTTTTTCCCGATGCCTATATTTTTGACCCGCCAAGAGGAGATAAAAAAAGAGCTAGTGAATCTGAAGTTGCATTTATTTGTGTTCCAACTCCTTCTATAAGCGAAGCTTCAAACAACTCTGTTGTTATTGAAGAAGGCAAATTGGATACAAGCATTGTTGAAGAATGTGTTGCCTGGTGTGAATGCCCCCTAATTGTTATTAGATCAACTGTTAATCCAGGAACCTGTGATTATCTGTCAAATAAATACAAAAAAAGGATTATTATCCAGCCTGAATATCTAGGCGAAACACCTGAACATCCTCTGTTGGATGAGAAAAATACTCCCTTTCTAATTATTGGGGGGAATTCAGAGGATCGTCGATCATTAATAAATCTTTATACCACAGTTTATAATGCCAACGTAAAAATCAGACAAGTAACCGCCTATGAAGCTGAAGTTATCAAACTATCTGAAAATAGAGCAATCTCATTCAAAGTAGCAGAGTGTCAGGAATTATATGATGTCTGTGAGAGGGCAGGAATTGATTATTACACTATCCGAGACGCAGTTTACGGAGATGATCCAAGATTCACCCTTTGGTGGACTTTTGTATTCCCTGATAAAAGAGGGTTCAAATCCAAATGCATCCCTAAAGATGTCTATGCATGGTGCGCATGGGCTGAAAGTCTGGGGATTAAACCAGAAATTACCAGGAACTTATTGGAAGTCAATAAAAAATGGATCTCTAAGGATTAGATAGCGCACTAAAGAAATAACCTACTTTTTTAAGGCTATTCTCTCTTGATATCAGCTGAAATTGTTGTTAGTATGCCAATGCTATTATGAACCAAAATATCCCACTCTTTTATCCCTATGTAAGCAAGGACATGAGACAAGCGGCTTATGATGCTCTGGGGAAAAAAATAATAACTCAGGGTAAAACTGTTGAAAAGTTTGAAAAACAATTAAGCTCTGTTCTAAATATTAGATATCCAGTTACAGTGAATTCATGCAGTTCAGCCTTGGAGCTTGCGTACCATTTAATGAATCTAAAACCAAAAGATGAAGTTATTACTCCTGTTTTTACATGCACAATCACCAATCTGGCACTCTATCGGCGTGGCGTTAAAATTGTTTTTGCAGACATCAAAGAAAATATGCTGCTTGATTGGGATGATGTTGAAAGAAAACTAACACCCAAGACAAAAGCGATTGTTAATGTTCATCTTTTTAATCAGCTTAACGAAACCAGAAATTTATCTATACCTGTTATTGGTGACGCAGCTCAATATTTAGGAAAAGTTAATGGGGAAAGATTTACCGCCTATTCATTCCAGGCTACAAAAATGATGACTACGGTTGATGGCGGGGCTTTAGCTTGTGAGCGTCAGGAAGATTATAAACGGGCAAAGCTCCTGAGATGGTACGGAATTGATAGGGATTCAAACAAAGATAGTATTGATGTAGATATATTTGAGGCTGGATACAAATATCATATGAACAATGTCACTGCCGCCATAGGGCTTGCGGCTTTGCCTCTTTTATCTAAATGGAAGGCTAAAATTCAAAAACTGGAAAATCGCTACCAAGATGGGTTAAAACATATCCCCGGCATCAAAATTATAGGTGGTTCACCTTTTTTAATTCACACTGAGAATCGAACCGAACTTATGAAGCGTCTATCCCGCAAAGGGATTGAGACTGGTTTGGGCCACAAAAGAAATGATTGTTATACTATCTTTGGGGGCAAACAAAATCTGCCTAATATGAACCGTTTAGAGGCCACATATCTCCTTCTCCCCTGCCGGGTTAATATGTCGCTAAAAGAGGTTGATTTTATTTGTTCTGCCATAAAAAATAATCAATGAAATTTAATCCACCTTGGCATTCTTCGTATGAAAAAAATAACTACGGGGAATTATTTTATGCGCTGATGCGCATTTATCAACCAAATAAGGTTGTTGAGCTGGGCACAAAGGCAGGATATAGTGCCTATCATATTGCCCGGGGTCTTAAGGCTAACGGCAAAGGAACCTTAGATTGTTACGATTTTTGGGAAAATTATGAATTTGATTCTGTACCGAAATCTGTTGCTGAAAAAAATTTAAAAAAATTCGAGAATATCGTAAATTTAAGACTTCAAGATGCCATAGGCATTGATGCTAAGTACAGAAAAATTGATATCCTACATATAGATTTAAGTAATGACGGAGAAAAATTAGAAAAGATAATCCCTCTCTGGATAGATAAGGTACAGCAAATTGTTATTATTGAAGGCGGATCTGATGAGCGCGATAACCTTAACTGGATGATAAAGTATAAAAAGAAACCCATCAAGAAATGGCTTGAAGATTTTAGCCGGAAGAGGGACAATATCGAATATATAACTTTTGAACCATTTCCATCAGTTACTATTTTTAGAAAAAAATGAACCAAAAGAATTTATAATCTAACTTTTATGTGTGGCATTCTAGTTTACAAAAATCAGGGCAACAATTTTTTTATACAAAAAAGAGGGCAGGATTTTACCAATAAAGTTGAAAGAAATGGCTTTACCTTTATACATAATCTCTTGCACATTACCGGCGAATTTACGGCAGAGCCATACGAAGACGACGGCATAGTTTGTCTCTACAATGGTGAGATTTATAATCATAGTTTCAAAAAAAGCGACGGTGAAAACATCATCCCGCTTTATAAAAAATACGGCTTTGATTTCCCAAAACATTTAGATGGAGAATGGGCCATAGCAATATATGATTTCAGGAAAGAACTAGCTCTTTTTGCTACAGATTTATTCGCTACAAAGCCGTTGTGGCGGAAGGAATTAGAATGCGCAAGCTACGAAAGCGGGGTCGGCGGACATAAGATACCAGCCAACACCATCGAGGTTGTCTCTTTCGATGGACGGCAGGAAACAAAAATCATCCATCAGTGGGATCTAAATCAACATAAAGATAGTTACGATGACTGGATCAAAGCTTTTGAAAAGGCAGTTAAAAAAAGGGCGATACCTGACTGTTTCTTGGGACTCTCCTCCGGATATGATAGCGGAGCGATAGCATGCGAGCTAATTAAACAAAAAATGGATTTTAAAGCGTTTATTATCCAGGCTCAGGAGGACGATAAAATTCTAAAGGCAAGAATGAATCTATTAGATAATTATGAATACCTCGGCCGTTCAGAAAGTTTCAGAGAGGAATTAGCGTGGATTAATGATAACATTGAAGATTTCAGGTATAAGATTCCAACAAAAAAATGGCTAAAACAGGACAGCGCAGCCTTGGGACTTTCCAAGATTTGCCGTAAAGCTCACGCGGAGGGCCGTAAAGTTTATTTAAGTGGTCAGGGAGCTGATGAGATAATTTCTGATTATGCTCTCTATCCCTATCAAAGTACCTTTAAAGGTAATTTTCCAGATCATTTAACACTCTGGGAAAATTTTTATGAGGGAGCTCAATATTCGTATTTAGGCAAAGAAGAATATGTGGCAGGTTCTCATTCCATAGAAACAAGATACCCTTTTTTAGATAAAGAGGTCGTCCAGGAATTTTTGTGGCTCTCGCCTGAACTTAAAAATAAAAACTATAAAGCCCCAATTCATGAGTATCTTAAGAGAAATAATTTTCCATTTAGAAAAGGTGTTAAGATAGGCCTTACTCATCTAAGATAATATGATCAGTGTAATAGTCCCAAGTAGAAACAGGCCCGAGGAGTTAAGATTTGCCTTAAATAGTTTAGGATTAGCAAGGCATGGATTGGAGGCTTTAGTCTGGCTGGACGAAGATGATCCAAAGCTTGATATATACAAGGAATTTTTTGGCATAGACCCAAACATTAGATTATTTATTAAAGAACGGGTTGGCTACAAAGGCAGTCATTTGATGCTCAATTTCCTAGCTAAACAGGCCAAATATGACTGGATTCTTGGGTTTAGTGATGATACCTATTTTGACAACCCTGATTGGTTTTTAAAAGTTAGTGATTTTGTTAAACAATTTGAACCTGCTACTGCGCCTGTGGATATTAATATCTGGGATCCAGAAAGTAATCGATACAATCTTTTTGTCTTTGTTAGTCGAAAATTTTTTGATCTTTTAGGACATATATCTTTGTCTTATGCAGCCGACACATGGGTCAATTTGGTAGCTAAAGGTGCAAATATTATACATGGATTAAGTGGCATTAATCCGAAGCACAGGAAATACACAGATGTAAATCCACTAAAAGACACTACTTACTATGGTGTTGAGAAAGAACGCAATCAAATTAAATATACCCATAATCCAAATCATTCACCATTTAAAGAACTCATAAAAGAGGATATTAAAAAAATAGTTGAATATAATATGTCAATAAAACCTACCCAGCTGAGGAGTATGAAAAATGTATTGATTTACATTAGTCCTTCAGGTTCGTTTAACAATCCCCGCCCGGATGTGGCTAATGATGCTGGAGCGCTTGTAAAAGTGCAGTTTGAGAATAGTCGCGCTTTGGGGTGGAAAAAAGAGGATATCTTACTCTTTACAAATTTTGAGTTCCAATACGGAGACCTGAAGGCACATGTTTTAAAGGATGTTGAATTCTTTGACAGAAAGCCACAAGCCAGCAAAATTAACGCCATTATTAAGCTCTTTGAGAATGGATTGATACAGGATAAACAGTTATATTGGTTCCATGACATAGATGCATTCCAGCTGCAACCGATTATTGAGGCTGAAATAGACATATCTGATAAGGAAATAGCATTAACAGATTATGGCGTTAGATTTAGAGGTGGAGGTGGAGGCGAATGGAGCAGCAGATGGAACACTGCTTCTATCTTTTTCAGGTCTGATTCAAAAGATATCTTTGATCGCATAAAAGAGGTTATGTATAAAAAAAGGATAGATGAGGAAGAAGCGTTGGGATTTTTAACCATCGAAGATCCACATATCAGGAAACGGGTTAAAAAAATAAACAACACATATAACTTTACAGGGTATAATATCAGATCTTGTTATAAACAGTCCGTAAAGCCTTTAAAAGTCGCCCATTTTCATCCTATGGGAGGATTAAGAAGAGAGGGAATTGAGAATTTATTACGGTTTTTTAAAGGTGAAAATAGTATAAATACTCCCCTCATAACAGAAAGGCTTATTAAAATACTCAAATATCATAGAATTAGAGATGACAGGAAACTGGAAATAAATAGTAGCGTTGTAATTTCTATACCAACGTATAAAAGGCCAGAAAGAATCTTGAATGTTTATAATAATGCAAAAAACAGCTCTCCCCTTGTTAGCAATGTCTATTTTATTGTTGAAAAAGATGACTTTGCATCAATTGATGCCCTAAAAAAATACCGCCTTTTATATTTTATTAACGAACGGTCCAGAGGTTGTGCCGGAGCTCACAATACTGCATATCTTAAAACTTCTGAAAAATATTTTTTTACCGGATCAGATGATTTTGATTTTAAATCAGGCTGGCTTGAGAAATCTCTTGAAAAAATGGTCGGAAGGATAAAAGTCGTAGGCGTAAATGATTTACATACCCCCGATATTATTGCCCAAAAGTATGCAATTCAATTCTTAATTGACAGAGATTATATAAAGAAAAGTTCAGGAGTTTTTGATGAAGAAAACGTAATTTTATCAGAAACCTATATCCACACTTGGGCTGACCGGGAATTTTTTGAAACAGCAAAGCTAAGAGATGTGTTTGCATTTTGCCCTGAGGCACACGTTGAGCATCTGCACTACGCCTGGAACCTGTCACCTAAAGACGAAACATATGCAAAACAGGAGGGAACATGGGCTCACGACCGCAATCTATACCTGAGAAGAAAACCTTTATGGATAGAAAAAGTTAAGAACGAGCAAAACAGATGAAAAATACTCTCATATATACTGGCCCACATAAGAAATTTAGCAATGAAGATCTAATTCTTGCCAAGATCCAGATTGATAACAGTTTGGACTTGGGCTGGAAAAGAGATGATATATTGCTTTTCACTGACTTTCCTTTTGAATATAATGGGGTCAAAACAATAATTTTGCCCAATGGTTTATATTATGACTTTGATCTCAAAGCCAATAAAGTTCCGGTAATAGTTTATCTCATAAACCAAGGCATGCTTGATCTGGAACAGCTTTACTTCTGCCATGATTTTGATGCCTTTGAAAACTTCTCGTTAGATGAATCAGATTTGGGACTTAACAATTTTGATTTGGGACTTACACATTATACCTACAAACCAGAATGGCAATGCGGCAGTCTCTTTTTTAAGACTAGTGCCAAAGATATTTTTGAACTGATCGATAAAACTACTAGAACCCGACCACACTCAAGCAGAAACAATGAAAAAACGCTCACTAGGTTAATAAACGATAATGCCATTGACGAAAAGCGCTATAAAAGATTAAACGTCACCTATAATATCATGAAAAAATATTTGACCACTATTTATCCCCAGGCTACAAAACCGCTAAGAGTTCTTCATTTCCGTCCTTCAGATAAAGATTCATCATTACCAGAAACTACTTTGGATATATTTATGTATGGGAAAAACAGATTGAAAATTCCCTTAATGTCTGATAGATTAATCGGGATATTTCACCAACATGGAATCAAATGATTTAACTATTATATTCCTAACTGCTAATAAAGTCCCCAAAAAATGGGCTCAGTTTCAGAAGGAAAAACTGATTGAGGCAGCAGGTAACTCCCCTATTATCACTATCTCTAGAGAACCTCTAGATTGGGGTATAAATTTTCTCCAAACCGAACCATATAGTGCATCCAACATCTATTTTCAATTACTTAAAGGGGCCAATGCAGCTTCAACTGAATATATTGGGGTCGCAGAAGATGATACTTTATATCCAAAAGAACATTTTGAATACAGACCTGAGGCTGATACATTTGCCTACAATATGAATAAATTTGGATTATTTGCATGGGGTAAACCTACTTATTTCTGGAAAAATAGATTCAAAAATTCAACCCTCATTGCGCCCAGAAAGCTTATTATAGAAGCTCTGGAGGAAAGGTTTAATAAATATCCCAATGGTACACCAGAAGGTTTAACCGGTGAAATGGGAAGATCAAACCTAGAAGATAAACTTATGTTAAAACGTCGTAAATCAGCTTGGTTTTCAACCGAAATTTCGATTATAGCCATAGATCACGAGTTCGGGATTGACCGCCTAGCCCGTACTCACCGGAAAAGAAAAGGTATACTGCAAGCTTATGATATCCCCTATTGGGGCAGGGCAGAAGACATAATAAAGAAATTTATATGAATATATCTATTTTTGCCAGACCCTATTTTTTTGTAAACGATCCTTTACTAGGTAGTAAGCCAGTTTTAGGCCGGGGAACTTCACTTATTAGAGGCGAACAGATGGCTCAGTATCTGGGAGGAAAATATAATCCAATCGAAGGATTCGAAAATGACCTGCGTATTTACCTTAAACCTAGATCTCTGGATCACATTAGGGACAACGATTATGTCGATGTTTCCGATTCAGGAGATATCATCATTGAGCAATTAAAAAAGCGTCCGAAACTTAAATTGATCGCCTCCTCTCTGGCCACTTATGAATACCTGAAAGAAAGATTACCAAATAAGATTGTTTTGATTCCGGAACACCACTGTAATTTTGAAAGGGCGAAAAGAACCAGAGATAAAATCACCACCGTGGGCTATATTGGCGCACCTAATGAGTTCATATTTGCAATGAACCCTAATGTAAAAAAACTTTTGTCTAAGATTGGACTTAAATTTTTGAGCTTCTACTATTTCAAAAATAGGCAGGATGTAACCTCTTTTTATAAAAAGATAGATTTCCAATTAATCCCACATTTTTGGTTTGATGATGGTGAGATTTATAGACATCCCACAAAAATGATCAGCGCAGCTTCGTTTGGCATCCCGACAATTTCTGTCCGCAAATCTGGATATAAGGAATGGGAAGGCAATTATATTTCAGTCCAGAGTATAGAGGACATGCTCCTTGAAGCAGAAAAACTAAAAAATAAAGATTATTATCAGCAGTGGTCCAACAGAGCCATGAAAGCATCCGAGAGTTATCATGTTAGTAATATCGCTAAATTATATAGACAATTAACATGAAATTTTCAGATGCAATTAAACAAAAAGAGAAAGGGCGTATCAGGAAATGGGAAAATCATTTTCCTATCTACGATTCTTACTTCGAAGAAGCACAGGATCAGCCACTGAACTTACTTGAAATTGGAGTAGCCTGGGGAGGTTCACTTTTTACCTGGCAAAAATACTTTCCTAATTCTCAAATAACAGGCATTGATAATAATCCTGATTGTAAAAAGTTTGAGGAAGATAATATCAAGGTCTTTATAGGTGATCAGGCTGATGTTAATTTTTTAAAAGAAGTTAACGAAAAAACAGGACCATACAATATTGTTATTGATGACGGCGGGCATATGATGAATCAGCAAATTACCTCATTTAAAACTCTTTTTCCTTTGCTTAAAGATGGCGGTTATTATGTTATAGAAGATTACCATACATCTTTCATCTCAAAATATCAGGATGGCGGAGAAAAGCTTTTGGATTTTTTAAAAGAAAAGATAGATGGGCTCAATTTTTGGGCAATTGAAGGCAGAAAACCTGGCTATTTTTCCTTAAATATCTCTTACATTGGTTTTCATAACAGTATTGTATTTATTAGAAAAGGCAAAAACCGGGAAGGCAAAGTTATAAGGAAGTGAAAAATTTAATGCTTTTTGTACATCCATCAGGAGATTTTCTTCCGGAACAAAAGACCTCAATAAAAATTCAAATAGATAATAGTTTGAGGCTGGGATGGAAAGTTCCGGACATAGTACTGGCTACTAATTTTTCCTATCTGTATAGAGGAGTCAAGTCTATTTTGGTTTCCGGTGATAATTACTCCGATATTTCTCCCTGTGCTCCTATAATCAATGTAATCGTTGAGCTGTTTGAAAAAAGACTGATAGAAAAAGGAGAACTTTACTGGTATCACGATACTGATGCCTATGAGTTATATAGAATAAACGAGTCTGAACTAAATTTAGGGGAGTTTGATATAGGACTGGTTGAATGGAGTAGCCGACAAAAATTAAGCGCCAGTTCCTTTTTCTTTAAAAGCAACGCCAAAGACATTTTTTCCTTAGCAAAAGAAGTAATGTATAAATACAAGGTAAATGAGGAGCTTGCGGTAAACACTGTGTGTACCAATAACCTTCTTTGGGCAACCGGGTCGCAATCAGATGCGCGGGCGAAATTTGTTCCCCTCAATCTCGCAGGTAGCGAAAATATACTTGAAAGAGTTAAAAAATTAAATATCACTTATGACTTTGAGATGGGTTACATTGACCAATATGACGACTATTACCACTTGGCAACTAAGCCAATTAAGGTGGTTCATTTTCACTTCAGAGAAGACATTTTATTGGACTCTGCCCTATACGGCATAAATAATCTTAAGAAAGCCATAATGCCTAAAAGTCTGGTGAAAATATTTAACAAACACGGGGTAAGAAGAACTTTCCCTAAGAAAATGAAGAATTTAATGATTTACATCAGTCATGAGAAGAAATTTTTGGGTAAAAGTGAGTCTTTGGTAAAAAGGCAGATAGATAACAGCCTTAAACTAGGCTGGAAAAGACAAGATATAATTCTCCTCACTAATTTCCCATATCAATATCAGAGGATCAAAACAACAGTATTAAATGATAGTCTTTTTCATGACATCAATGAAAAAGCCTGGAAAACAAATTCCATATTTCAATTTTTAGATCAGGATACTGTGAAAGAAGTAGAGCTTTGTTGGTACCATGACCTTGATGTTTTCCAACTTAGACAATTAGAGGGTTCTGAGATCGATCTGGAAGGAACTACTGCCGGTTTTATGCTTGATGGCTCTGGTAAGCTAGATACTGGAAGTTTCTTTTTTAGGAAGTATTCTAACAAAATATTTGAATGGATCAGAAACAGGTCCTGCAGGTTACATACTGATGAGAAAACAGCCCTTATGTCACTCACCACTACTAATTATCGGAACATCAACTCCATGTATAAAAGACTATCTAAAAAATCAGCAAAAATCTTCAAACATAGAGTAAAGTAAACAATGAAAAATTTAATGCTTTTTGTACATCCATCTAAAGATTTTCTTCCTGAACACAAAACTTCCATAAAAATTGAAATAGACAATATTTTAGATTTAGGCTGGAAAGTAAGTGACATAATACTGGCAACCAACTTTCCTTATGAATACCGTGGGGTCAAGTCTATTTTAGTCAGTAGCGACAATTATGATGCCGATATTTCTCCATATGCCCCTATAATCAATGTGATTGTTGAACTGTTTGAAAGAAATCTGATTCAAAAGGGAGAACTTTACTGGTATCACGATATTGACCTTTATCAATTATATGGTATAACCGAGTCTGAACTAAATTTAGGGAAAGCTGATATAGGACTCATTGAATGGAGTAATGGACAAAAAATCAGCGCAAGCTCCTTCTTTTTTAAAAGTAGCGCCAAAGACATTTTCGGCTGGATAAAAGAAATAATGTATAAATATCGGGTAGATGAGGAGCCTGCAATGAGTGCGCTATTCACCCAAAACAATCTTTGGGCAACCAAGTCGCAATGGGATGCCCAAAAAAAATTTGTTTCCTTAAGTCTCAAAGGTAGCGAAAATATAAGTGAAAGAGTTAAAATATTAAACATCACTTACGACTTTGAAATGGGTTACCTTAACCAACATTACCGCGTGTCTACAAAGCCAATCAAGACCGTCCATTTTCACTTTTTCAAAGACCATTTACTGGACTCTGCGATGTATGGCAAAAATAGCATAAATAAACCTTTAATACCTGAAAGACTGATAAAAATATTTCATAAACACGGAGTAAAGGGAATTTCTCCCAAAATTATGAAAAATTTAATGATTTACATAAATCATGAAAAGAAATTTTTGGGTGAAACGGAAGACTTGGTAAAAATTCAAATAGATAACAGCCTCAAACTGGGCTGGAAAAAGAAAAATATTATACTGGCCACTAATTTCCCATATAATTACCAAGGGGTTAAATCAACTGTATTGGATGATAGTATTTTCCGTGATATTAATGAAAAAGCCAATAAATCTAATGTCATATTTCATCTTTTAACTCAAGAGGTGGTTAAAGAAGCAGAGCTCTGGTGGTACCACGATCTTGATATTTTTCAACTTCAGCCAATAAACAGTTCCGAGATTGCCCTGGGGGACACCACTGCAGGATTTATGGAGGATGGCTCAGGAAAATTTGATATTGGAAGCTTCTTTTTTAGAAAGTACTCTAATAAAATATTTGAATGGATGAGAAACAGGGCCCAAAGACTGCGAAGCGATGAAGCACGGGCTTTGGAATCGCTCGCATCTGAAAATTATCGCAATATCAACTCCTTGTATAAAAATCTTATTTTGAATAACATGTTCGAACGTCAGGATATAAAATGAGATTTCTAATAACCGATGGGGCTGGTTTTAAGAGTGAAACTCGCAAAACCGGCAGAAAGTTTATATGAGAGTATTAGTGACCGGAGGAGCCGGTTTTATTGGTTCAAATTTAGCCTATTCCCTGCTTTCCCGGGGTGATGAAGTCACCATTTATGACAACCTGTCAAGAAATATGGTTAAAAATAACCTAAAATGGTTAAAAGAAAATACTGGTCCGGGTAAACTCGAAGTAATAATAGATGATGTAAGGAATAGAGATAATTTAGATCATGCGATAAAGAACAAAGATGTTATTTTTCACCTTGCAGCACAAACATCTGTAACTAGGTCGATACAGAATCCCATAGATGATTTTGAAGTCAATACAATTGGAGCAATAAATTTACTCGAAAGGGTTAGAAAATATAATCCAGAGGCTATTATTCTTTACTCCTCAACCAATAAAGTTTATGGCAGTATGGAGAACTTAAAGATTGGTCAAAGCGGTGTTGATGAATCTTATCCCCTAGATTTTAATTCTCCATATGCCTGTTCTAAAGGATCTGCTGATCAATACTTTCTTGATTACGGAAGAACATACGTCCTAAATACAGTTGTATTCCGTCAATCCTGCATTTATGGTACTCGGCAATTTGGAACGGAGGATCAAGGCTGGGTTATGCATTTTTTAAAAAAGATATTACAAGGGGAAAAAATCAATATTTACGGCAATGGGAAACAAATCAGAGATATTTTATACATTGATGACTTAATCTCTTGTTATCTGCTGGCATTAAGTAAACAAAGTTTTTCTACGAATAAAATTAATGGACCCAAAGGCAATAAGATCAAAGGCAGTGTTTATAACATAGGAGGCGGCAGTGAAAATACAGTTTCCTTAATAGAGTTAATTAAAATTATAGAGAAAAGATTGAAAAAAAAGGCTAATTATTCTTTCAAAGAATCAAGGCTCGGGGATCAGAAAATCTTTTTTTGCGATAACAAAAAAGCTTACCAGGAGCTAGATTGGGAGCCAAAGATTGGAATAACTGAAGGCCTTAATAAGTTATATGAATGGGTAGCTGAAATAATATAAAAGAAGCCAACCAAAAAATAGCTTGAAGATTCCGTTCGTAGAACAAAGTGAGAATTTCAAGCTCTGCTTAGTGACGAAGTCGCCAAGCTCTGCTTACTCGAAGAGAAGCTCTGCTTATCATTCGAAAACTAACCTAAATCCCTAACTGAGTATTGTGTGTAATATAGGTTTAATATTATTATACGGTTATATTTACCAAATATATTTTTATGGAAAAAATACATATTTATAAAAATAAATCCGGCATATCTTACTCAGCCTATCCTCCGCAAACATTCCTGACATTTGAATATTGGATTTATATGGTTCCTCAATATAAACCGAAAAGTGTCTTGATGCTGGGCTACGCTGGCGGCACGGTTGCGGGTTTAATAAAACTGATTTGGGGAGATGTACCAATTACAGCAGTTGACCTGGCACCTAGAGAAGACGAAGGTAGATATGAGGTAAATTTCATCCAGACCGATGCCAGGGAGTTTGTAAAAAATGCCTCGAAATATGATGCAATCATCATTGACTTATTCAACAATGATACAGCAGAGCCCTGCGATTTTATCACTGATCCTGAATTTATCGCTAATTTGAGTAGAGTCGGAAACTATTTAATTATAAATGCACTTGGCACAGATATGTCCCCATATAAATCTTTGCGAAACATAGGAATCAATAGGCCAAGTGGATCAGAAGTATTGATTTATTATTTCGAAACCAAAGATAAAATTTCTAATTTACATCCTCATAAATGAATCCCGTACAAAATCATGATGTATTATAACTACATATTAAAAAGTAAGAAAAACGGACAAATGTATACTGGTTATACTACTGATTTACAGAAACGCTTTAATGAGCACAATGCTGGTAAATCAACTTACACCAAATATCGAGGTCCGTATGAACTCATTTTTTACGAGGCCTGTCTCGATGAAGAGGATGCAAAAGCGAGAGAAAAATATCTTAAATCAGGGAGGGGGAAGCGTTTCATTAAAGATCGCTTGAAGCGTTTCCTATTTCGTACGGGATGAATCGTTTAATTGCATGGATTATAAATGGACTGACTCTAATCATCCATTTTTGTTTAAAATCATTTATTAGTGAGAAGATTCTTTTAGAATGGAAGCACATTCATTTATGCTGGTGGTTTGAAAAAAATGGTTTTGAGATTCCGACATATTTCATTGGTGTTTCTGCTTCTCCATCCCGATCACCTTCACTTTCTCCATCAGCTTCTGAGTCACCTTCACTTTCCCCATCTGCTTCACTTTCTCCATCAGCTTCTGAGTCACCTTCACTTTCCCCATCTGCTTCACTTTCTCCATCTGCTTCTGAGTCACCTTCACTTTCCCCATCTGCTTCACTTTCTCCATCAGCTTCTGAGTCACCTTCACTTTCCCCATCTGCTTCTGTAAGTCCTTCTATTAGTCCTTCTGCTTCACTTTCTCCATCAGCTTCTGTTAGTCCATCACTTAGTCCTTCTGCCTCACTTTCTCCATCAGCTTCTGAGTCACCTTC
>Ga0209542_10005336_pt1 | contig 25719 bp, 22 predicted proteins | sample RifCSPhighO2_01_FD_184028 | JGI IMG/M metagenome (GOLD analysis project Ga0209542, IMG submission 184028) | Soil microbial communities from Rifle, Colorado - Rifle CSP2_plank highO2_0.1 (SPAdes) (version 2) | ecosystem: Environmental > Terrestrial > Deep subsurface > Rock core/Sediment ...
CGCGCCCCATTTTTCCTCAAGGCCTGCAACCACCTCACCCGCCTTGTCCCGGAAGGCAATTCCCTTTTCCAGCGCCTCGGCCGCAATCCTTTTCCCATCCCCCACATAGTCGGAATCGTAAACCTCCTCGTCGAACTTGATATTGAGGAGGGAGTAGTTGCGGTTGAAGGGTTCAGTGCTTAATTTCCTTACTTTTTCCAGCTGCCTTAGGACCTCCTTATCGCCGCCTTCCATTTTCAGCACCAAACCCTGCGCCTGCAATTCAAGCTCGGGCTTTACTTCCATCTCCTTGTGGATGTCGACGTACAGGGAAAGCAGGTCTTTTTCAGATGTAATCTTCTTGGTCTTGAAGAGCTGGATCGCAAGCAGCAATTTTGCGGTCTGGAGCCCGGATTCGCAAAGGTAATTGGACGATACGGTTTTGTAGCCGCTGGCCAAAAGGATCCGGCTTATGCTATCGCCAAGTATTGTTGACCGGATATGCCCAATGTGCATGGGCTTGCCGATGTTGGGCGAGGAAAATTCGACTATTGCCTTGCGGGACCTGCCGCCATCATTATGCCCAAAGTCCCCATCTTCAGCAAGGGGTTGCGCGAGCAATTTGCGTATCGCGGCACTGGAAAAGGAAAAGTTGAGGAAGCCGTTATTGTGGGGAAGTACCGTAAAATTTTGCGATTTTCTCCCGCTTAGCGATTTCGTAATTGCCTGCGCTATTTCCTGCGGCGGTTTTTTTAGCATGGACGAGATGCGAAAGGCAGCGGGGGATGAGACATCCGCATCACCTGCCCCTTTTGGCGGCGTCAATTCGACCCCGGTTCCCGCAAGCTTGACGGATAGGGCTGAACTTGCGGCCATTATGATGGATTCCCTTATCTCCTCCTCGATTTTTTGCAGCTGGCTGGCCATGTAGATAGATGGATCAGTGGATTAAAAAAAGAATAACCCGCACGCGAAAGGGAGGGCATCTTGCAAGAATAAATAAGCAGCGATTCGCTTCTAGGCAATCGCATCCCAATATCAAAGAGCATAAGAGATTAGTTTTCACTTGCAAGGGGGTTTGGCTTTCCGTTTAGAAAATCAGGAGCGCAAAGGCAATTATCGCAACAATCGCCTCCATGAGCAGGATCGTCATCACAACCTCCCCTTCATTCATTGGCCGAAGCTTCATGACATAATGCGTCAGGGATTCGGGGCGGGCGGGAGCCACCAATTTCCCATTTTTGAGCGTCCCATAATTCTGGCCGCGGAATAGGTAGCGCGCCTTTATCGCAAACTCCGCGAAGTAGGGGGCGAATAGGACAAGGCCGAAGAACTCGAGGTTTCCCACAATTACCGCCGAGGCAATTGTTGCCCCGATCGTATACGTGCCCACATCGCCGGGGAAGATTTTTGCGGGATAGCGGTTGTAGAAAAGGAATGCGATGCATGCGGAAAAGAGCGAAACGGAAATTATCATGGATTCGTACGAGCCCCGCATGTACGCTGCAATGAGAACGGAAAAGGAGATGATGGAGCCCATGCCGGCCTCAAGGCCGTTAAGCCCTGCAAGCATGTTGAAGGCATTCGATGCGCCCCCAACTCCCAGGGGCACCATCGCAAGGGGGTAGAAGGCCCCGAAATTGAGGCTGCCAAGGATGGGAATGTTGATTGTGCGCGTGCCCGCGCGTACTGCGCTCAAAGGGACGGAGGCGAGGAAGGGAATAGGCGCCTTGACCTTTTGCTGAAGCGAAAAAAGGTCATCAATCATCCCAAGAATGCCCATGATCACGACTGTGGAAAGGGTCGCAAGAAGGACCGTGACATCCAGGGAAAGGTTAAAGCCAAATGCTATTGCCGACAGGATGCCCATTGAGGTCCCGGCAACAATTGCAATGCCGCCCATTTCCGGGAGACGCTCCCCGGACTTGTTCTTGTCCTTGCCAAGGATGCCTGCCCTGCGGGAGTTCCAGATGATGAACGGCGTCACGGCAAGCGCGGAGAGGAAGGCGAAAAATAGGGACGAAAAAAGCACTTCGGTTATCGTCAGCAATACCATAACCTTTGGGATCACGCAATGAGCTCAAATATCTTTACCTGGCTGTTTGGCGATTTGTACACAAGCTTGAAGCCATCTAGCTTTTCCAGGAAATACAGCTGCACAAAAGCCGAATTGTAAAGGGTGCTGTTGAGCCGGCCGTTCGTGAGCGTATTTAGGTCGGGATTCAGGTTGATGAACATGTAGCGTTGGTTGTAATAGAGGTCGCTATTGCTGCCAAGGGGGGCGAGCGCAAGCTGCGAATCATCGGCGCGCACGAATCGCGGATCCTTGACCTGGGCTCCTTCGCCATTGGGATTGAAGACATTCATATTGCCCTGCGGGTCGATGCAGTAAAGGACGCCAAAGGACGAATACAGCATTTGCTTGGTGATCACGCCCGGGCAGTTGAAGGCCGCCGGGTTGCCATCCGCGCCAGGCCGGTAGACTGCGTAAATGTACTCGAAATAATGCGTGCTTTCATACTCACTTTGGCCTGGCACATTCGAAAAGGGAATTTCCTGCTTTAGGTAATTGAACTTGGGGTCGTCCGTAAGGCCAGAAAACGTGCCCGAAAGGTAAACCAGGGCGCCCCATTTTTGCACCAGCTCGGAATCCATAAGCACATGGGTGGCGTTATGGTAGTGCAGAATGTCGATTAGCAGGGAGGTGTTCCCGCCAACATAGCCCCTGGCAGTGAGCTGGTCGTAATCGCTGTAATAGTTGCTAGGATCAAGGACTGTCCTTGTCCCTCCAAGGAACGTGGTCCAATGGCCGTAGTCCCACCAGGAACTCACGCGGCTATTCGCCCCAAGGTTGGAGCGCATCCAGTTGGTTGCATCAATCCAGTCGGAGGTGATCCTTGAATATTGCAGCTCGGCCATCGACTGGGGGACGGTTTCAAGTTGCTTGTAGGAGGCAACGGCGCCTACCAGCATCACAAGGACAAGCAAGGAGATCTTCAGCGCGCGCTCGTTTTTTACCAGGTTGAAAGCGGAGTTCAGGCGCTCAAATAATTCCGAGAACATCATCAGGACAAAAGGCAATGCAAGCGCAAGCGCAAATGCGAGATGCAGCAAGTATTTCACCTTGTTGAGCCCGATGTAGGCTGTCGGGAAGAAGGCCAGGAGGAAGAGCAGGAACATGTTGCTCTTCTTTTCCTCGTAGAGGTAGTAGATGCATATTGAAATTATGGATATCAGGAGGTAGATGAAGACGTCGCTGTCAATGGCAAACCTAAGGAGCCTTGCCACTTCGGGCAAAGACGAGTTCAAGGCGCCTGCAAATGCAGAGAATACGAGGTCAATTTGCGCATTCAGGGCTATCAGGATGAATGCAAGAGTTCCGAATCCCGCGGAATAGTATATCCCTTTCCTGCGCAGGGCTACAACTGCAAGCACCACCACCAGCACCGTGGAAAGGAGCAGCAGCTGGTTTGGATTCAGTACCCCAAAGGATGAGGCGAACAGGCCCTCGGATGTCGCATTCTCCTCCTGGACGGTGCGATTCAGGGGATTGTCAGTTTTTGCGATCCTGAGCAGGGAATTGATGTATCCGATGCCAGTATATGCGATAGGCGTTACAAGGGAAAACGCAACCAGCAAAAGTATTACCCCGGATAAAATCTGCCGCCTGCTAAACCGCCTATCCAGCCCCAGCCTGACCACGCCAAAAAGGAGGGCGGATGGGATAAGAGCCCCGATTATGAAAAGGTTGCCTATGAACATGGATTGGAGCGAAAGCGTTGAACCTTTGAAGGGCAGAAGGGCGAGGTTGGAAATGATGGCCGCTGAGGCGACAATTAGGTTGATGAAAAATGTCCGCTCCTCAAACTGCCCTTTAAAATACTCCAGGAATGAGGTGATGAATATGAATGCGGCAAGGATGGTAAAAGGCCAGATCGCGTGCGCCGACCCGAGGTAGGCAACCATTGCCGAAAAGCCCGCAAGCACCCCTAACCTATAGCTCTTGCGGTTGATTGCAAGGCCGTACATTGCAAAGACGAACATGGCCGCGAACATCCCAAATGGTGCCTGTTCGGATACACCTGCGCCCAATTTTTTGATGAGTTGGGGTGTGAAGGCGAACATTGCCGCAGCTATCAGGCCAACATACTTGTTCGATTCCTCGCGTATGAAAATGAATGCCATGTATGCAAGGAAGGCGCCAAGAAGGGGCGGGTATATCTGAATGATCAGGATCAATTGGTCCATGTCATAGGCCTGGGCGGTAAAATCCCGGTACAGGGCATACCAGTCCCCGGTCATGTAATGCATCAATGGAAGCTCGCGGTAGGAGCGGAACCTTGGGTAATAGGACATGTCGCTTTTCATTGGCAGGCTGCCACGCATTACCAACTGCTGGGTTACGCTATCATAAAAAAACGGGTCAAACTCGAAAAAGCGCGAATCCCAGGAAGATGCTATACGGACGTAGAATGCCGCGCAAAATATCGCAAGCAGCAGCACATAAACAGCAACTGCCAGTGGCCGCTCCTCGATCAATTGCCGGTAATACCCCCTCTGGAAATATTTGCCAAGCCCGGAAAAATCCGGCCTTAGCTGCCCTTGCATAAGCATTATCGCAAGTGATACGACAAGGATCAGCACGGAATTCGCAAGGACTTGGATGGATGAGAAGGGCATTTGCAGGATGATGAACTCCGCAATGCTAAGGACCGGGTTAAGCAGTATGCCAAGCAGGAATCCTAGAAAGATCTTGTCGACCCGGTTGAGGGCAATTCCTTTCAGGAATGCAAACGAGAATGCTACACCCGGCGCGCCCATCAGGAGCAATACCACTGCAACTCCAAGCATATCAATTGGCAACTATACCCCCCCAATAGATAATCACGAATAAGGATTGGAGTATAAATAACTTAAACACCCTTTTAAATGAAACGGTTAGCTAAACATAGGAAAGCCGCAAGCGGGTTCATAAATGGAAAAAATCACAATCGGCATCGCCGCATTCAACGAGGAAAAGGTGATCGGCCAAAGCCTGGAAAGCGCAATCAGGTCAAGGCCAAGGGCAGCCCAGATCATCGTCGTTGCCAGCGGTTGCACGGACAATACGGAGGGGGTTGTGAGAATGTTTGCCCGCCGCGATAGCCGGATAAAATTGATCGTTGAACGGGAGCGCAGGGGCAAGGGCTCTGCAATCAACCAAATCCTAAGGAGCGCTGTTGGCAGCTATATCGTCCTAACCGATGCCGACTTGTCATTCCCTGCAAATTCGGTCGCGGAATTAGTGGCAAAATTCAAGCCCCGCACTGGGGCGGTCAGCGGCAGGCCGGAATATTTTGCAAGAACGCCGATGTTCTCCTGGTGGGGCAGGTTCGCCTCCGAATGCGCAAGCCGCCAGAGGGAAAAGCGCGCGGGGAAGGGGTACCATGCCGTGTCGGGATATTTGTATGCGATAAGGAAGGGCATCGTTAGGAGCATCCCAACTTATGCAAAAAGCGAGGATGCGTTCGTTGGCGAAATCGTAAGGCAAAAGGGCTTCGATATAGAGTACGCGCCAAGGGCAGTCGTGAATGTGGGATATGCCGAGAATATACAGGATTACCTGACGCAAAAGATCAGGACCCATTACGGCCACCTGGAAGTGTTCCGGAAAGCGGGCGCCGCGAATGCCTACGAGACGGCAAGGATGGCAGGCGGAATTAGGGGCGAGATTGGGGAATATTTCAAGGTGGCAAGGGGCAAGATCGCTTCGCCTGAAAATTACGCCTATTTCTGCCTTTACATCCTAACGGAAATCCTCGTCTGGACCATCGCCTTCATGAAGTTTTACCTTGGCGGCGAGGAGAAATGGAAGCAGGTAAGAAGCACCAAGGTAATTTCCTAATGGGGGAAAACCTGTAAAGTGGAAATTCGCCTTAATGTAGGGCGGTGAGGAATTGAAGGCATTATTTATTAGAAAATTCATCCTGGGGCAAATAGTAAATACTATCTAGGAAATTAGCTTCAGGTACCAGGGGATCGTCCGCTTCAGCCCGGCCTCAAGGCCAAATTTCGGCTCCCATCCGAGTATTTTCCGCGCTTTATCTATCGAGAGGTATTGCTCGGGAATTTCCTTTTCAGCGGAATTTGTCCACACCGGCTTTGAGGAGGATCCCATGAGCCTAAGGATCGTATCCACCACATCCTTTACGCGCAGCGCCTTCCCAAGGCTGAAATTGAACGCTTCCCCTTTCACGCCTTTGCGGCCAGTTTCCCGGCCAAGGAGCATGTACGCATCCACTATATCCTCAATATAAACAAAGTCCCTTTTTGGGGAGCCATCGCTGCGCATTGCAAGCGGAAGGCCCATCGCGACACATTTGATGACTTTGGGCACAAGCCTTTTGAAATTCAAATCACCCTCCCCATAAGTGTTGCCGCAGCGAGCTATTGTGACAGGCAAGCCATAAGTTTGGAAATACGATTGAGCGATGAGATCGACGCATGATTTCGAGACCTCGTAGGGGAACGCCCCTTTTAGGGGCATATCCTCGGTATATGGGAGCTTTTCGGCGATCCCATACGCCTTGTCGCTTGAGGAAACAACTACCGCCTCTACCGCCTTTGAGTTGCGGCAGGCCTCAAGGACGTTGCATGAGCCAAGGATATTGGCGTGGAATGTCCCCATGGGATCTTCCAGGGCGGTTGTCACCTGGGTCTGCGCGCCCACGTGGAAAACGATTTGGGCCTCATATTCAGAAATCACCCGTCGCAATAGCCCAAAATCCTCCAAATGGCCGTGGACAAAGCGCGTTTTCCGGTACAGCCCGGCTTCGAAAAACTCGGATTTAGGCACAAAATCCCTGACCAGCGCCACTGGATTTGCACCTGCTGCGAGCAGCCTTTCGAGGATCTTTCCCCCAACAAACCCCGTTGCGCCAGTTATCAGGACGTTCTTATCGCGCCAAAATCCATCCTGCTGCTTCTTTGCGTCCAAGCCCCATCCACCCTCGCATATCGCCAAATTCAGTTCAGAAAATCAGCCTCAATTAAAAGGGATTATAACTATTAATAAGCTTTTATAAGGTATGTATGACGTGAGGGCGTATGCGGATTGCTTTGGTTGTTCCCTTCTTCTTGCCCGTAATCGGAGGCATGGAAACGCATGCGCACGAGCTGGGTCTTGAACTAACGGCACGGGGCCACAAAGTCGAAATCCTTACCGCAAACATGGACCATTCCGGAAGTCGCGCCGGCAAGCAGGAGGAAATGATCGACGGCATTCTCGTGCGGAGGTATCCGGTTTGGCTAAGGCTGGGAAAATTCGCAAGCTTTTGGCCCAGATTTGTTTCCGATCTTAGCAGGTACGACATCATCCATGTGCAGAGCATGCGCCAGCCGCACACGGACCTTGGGCTGGTGTTTGGCAAGCTCAATGGGAAGAAGGTTGTTTTTTCAACCCAATCCCCGCTTCACAAAGGGACGCATGGCAGGTTGATGGAAATTGCGATATTGGCATACGACAACATCGTTCTACCGTTAATTTCCAGATTCTACGACTGCATTTATGCGCACCATCAGGCCGAAAAGGAATACCTGGTTGCCCACGGCGTGCCCGAAAGGCTGGTTCGCGTGGTGCACCTAGGGGTTGGCAGAGAGGCATTTCGGGAATGGCCGGGGGGATTTTTTAAAAAAATCCGGCGAAGGGGCGGAAAAATCCTATTGTTCGTTGGGAGGCTCAGCAACATGAAGGGGCTTGACCTGCTTTTGCGGGCATTCTCGATTGCCGGAAAGAAGCACCGCAATTGGCAGCTGGTTTTGGTAGGCCCCGATGGCGGCGAACTGGATAAATTGAAGCGGCTCCAGGCGGAGCTGGGAGTCCGAAATGTCCACTTTTGGGGAACGCTCACGGAAGGGGACGTCGAGAAGGCATGCGCAGATGCCGACCTGTTCGTGCTTCCGTCGATATACGAGCCATACGGGCTGGTCCTCATAAAGGCGATGGCAAAGGGCGTCCCGGCAATTGCCATGGACCGCGGCGGGCCAACGGAAATAATCAAGGACGGCAAAACGGGTTTGCTATCAAAATACGATCCGAAGTCCCTTAGCGCTTGCATGGAACTGCTGTTTTCAGATGACAAGCTACGGAAGCGGATGGGTGCATCCGCAAAAAAATGGTCGCGCAAATTCACCCTTAAGAAAATGGTTGACGAATACGAGAGGAGCTATTTGGAAGTGCTGAAGGGAGGCTGAAAGCATGAACAACTTTTTGAAGGCATATTTTTGGCAGTGGCTCACGTTCGCAAAAAAGGCGGCATTGCGCATAGTGTGTGGCCTTGGGGGCATAGTCCTAAATTTCGAAAGGGCGCCTAGCTTGAAACCCGTTCGCAGGATACTCGTAATCCATGGCGAGCATGCCTCGCTTGGCGATGCGGTGCTGTTTTCGGCACTGCTTTCACCCTTAAGGGAACGGTTCCCCAAGGTGAGGATAGATGTTTTGATGCGGCATCCTGCGGAGGAGGTTTTGAAATTCAACCCGAACATAGACGAGATCATCCCTTACCATGCGGAGGAAAAAACCAATATCCTAACCCAGGAGCTTGCCCCATTGAAGATTGCCGCGAATCTTCGCAGGCGAAAATACGACATGGTCATCACTTCGGAACACGCATTGAGGTTCATATTCCTATCCTTCCTTACGGGGGCTCCCACCAGGGTCGGTTACGATGCGCAGGGCCGGGGATTCCTCCTTACGTGCAAAGTCCCCTACCCGGAATATGAGAAGAGGAACCGAAGGGAACTCGAATACTACCTGGACCTGGTGCGAGCGCTGGGAGTTGAAATTGCCGCCTCTAGGGAAATGATGAAAATCCACTTTTCAAAATCTGAGGCCAAATTTGCGGCCGCATTCCTTAAGGATGCCCGCATCGGGAAGAACGACCTTGTCATAGGGATCCATGCTGGCGGCGGGATTTGGAAGAAGCGCTGGCCCTTATACAAATTTGCAAAGCTTGCAGATGAACTGATTGGGAAGCGGGGAGCAAAGGTGATCGCACTTGGCGGGAAGGAGGACGCATTGCTCTATGAGCAGATAGGGCGGATGATGAAGAAGGGAAAGCTTATTGTCGCCGCCGGGAAATGCACTGTGCTGGAAACCGCCGCGCTCCTCGAGAATTGCCATCTTGTGGTATGCAATGATTCTGCTATTTCACACATGGCCGCAACCACCAGCGCCAAGGTGATAGCACTCTTCGGCGTGGATTCACCTGCAAGATGGGGGCCGTTTGGGAATGTGTCCATAATGAAGCATCGCAGGCTGCCCGCATGCAACGTGCTTTGCAATTACGATTACCTTTATGCGCTCGATGCGTGCTTTGAGCCGCAAACGCCCTTTTGCATGGATAGGATAGGCGTAGGAGAGGTGCAAGAAGCGGCTGATAGGGCGCTAAGGTTTCGCCTAAAATCCCGCCGAACACCAAATTTTCCATCCAAGATTTCGAAGGGTTTAAAAGCATCATGGGATAAGAGTTTACTTTCCTGATAGAGGAAAAAACTATGCGAATACTAGTCACCGGGGGATGCGGCTTCATCGGCAGCCATGTAGTCGACGAGCTTACTTCCCGCGGACATGAAGTCGAGGTTCTCAGCAGGCCTAATTGCAATTTGAGCAATATCCGCGAGCATAAAAGCATTGTGCACCACAACGCCGACATATCGGATAGGGAAAAGGTTTTTGCCGAAATCGGGAAGGGGCTGGATGGGATCATTCACATGTCCGCCCTGGTAAATGTGGATCAATCCAGGAACGAACCCCTGCGTTTTCTTGATGTCAACGTAGGCGGCACCGTGAACGTGATGGAAGCCGCCAGGCAAAAAGGCATACCAAGATATCTGCATATGAGCACCTGCGAAGTTTACGGGAACATACCCTCTGGGAAGGCAACTGAAGAGCAGCCGCTCAACCCCAGGTCGCCCTATGCCGTAAGCAAGTTCGCGGCCGAAAGGTATGTGCTAGCTTACGCACACACCTACCCCGAGATGGGCATTAGGATGGTCCGCGGCTTTAACCAATACGGCCCAAGGCAGTCGGCGGAGAAGTTCGGGGCAGTGATTCCCAAGTTCATCACCCAAGCGCTGAAAGGCGAGCGCATGAAGGTTTTCGGCGGCGGGGAGCAGACCCGGGATTATGTGTTTGCGAAGGACACTGCAAGGGGCATCAGTGATGCATTCGAAAATACCACGCTAGCAAATGGCGAAATCATCAACCTTGCAACCGGGCTGGACTACAGCATAATGCAAATAGCAGTTAGGATCGCAGAGCTTACAGGCAAAGCGCCAAAGGAGGCAATCGAGCACGTCGATGGCCGGCCGGGCGAGCTGATGCGCAGCATTGGTGATTCAAGCAAAGCAAAGGCGCTTCTTGGCTGGGTGCCAACGGTGAAATTCGATGAAGGCCTCAAAATAACCTACGACTGGTTCAGGGCGCAAATGAAATGATCAAGGTTGCTCTCGTGGTTGGCACCTACACTGGCGGCGGGATTGGCGTTGTGGTCGATTCACTTGTTCGTGAAGCGGCCCCACTTGGCGTCGAATATACCGTTGTAACTAAAAGGGCGCTTGCCAGGACAAAATATGCAAAAACCATTGTGCATCCTGCCCATTCGCTTTCATTGCTTGATGCCCTGAAAAAATTCGACATCATCCACGTGATGGGCGGCTCGATCCTGGTAATCCCTTCGCTCCTTTCGGGAAAACCGACGGTTTTCACATTCCAAGGCCAATCTCCGCCCCATCTGCACGGGGGCCTTGTGAAAAATTCCAAGGCGTATGCAATTGAAGCGCTGTATGCGGCAACAATCCGGAAATTTGATGTCATCACAAGCGCAAGCAAATTCGGCATGGACGATCTGACACGCAGGTATGGCGTGAAAAAATCCGTCTGGATACCAAACGGTGTCGATAGGAAAATATTCCATCCACTGCCAGCAAAGGACCCAGGCGTGCGTGCAATCCGGAAAAAATTCCCCCGCAAATTGCTCCTTGGCGTTGGCAACTTGTACCCGGTAAAGGGATGGATGGAAACACTCAAGTGGTTTGAATCATACATTGAGGCGGGTAGCAAGGCTAGTTTGGCAATTGCAGGCGAGGGGGTATTGAGAAAACCCATGCTCGAAAAAATACGCCGCGGCAAATTAAGGGGCCGCGTGGCGCTTCTTGGCGAGATTTCGCTGGAAAGCCTCAACAAATACTACAATGCGTGCGATGCATACGTCTCGGGATCGCCTTACGAGGGATTCTGCCTGCCCGCAATAGAGGCGCTTGCCTGCGGAAAGCCGATTTGCGTAAGGAGGCGCGGCGCCATGATAGAGCATGCGCTTGACTCTGGCTGCGGCGCGGTTTTCGATGACAGCGCAAAGTCGTTTGCAAATGCCACAAATGCCGTTCTTGCGATGAAGCCATCCGTTGTCAGGAGAAAGGCGGCAAAATACCTAGGGCCATTCACCTGGGAAAACGCAGCTTTGGAGTACGTAAAAATTTACCGGAAACTGATAAAAGGCTGAACAAGCATGGCAATAGGAATTTCTGTAATTGTGGCGTGCAAAAACGAGCAAAGGGACATCCCAAAATGCATCAATGCGCTTCTTTGCCAAACCTTCCCTAAAGGGAGGTTCGAAATGGTATTCGTGGATGGCGGCTCAACCGATGGCACGCTTGGGATAATTGGGAAATATGCAAAAAGGGCCCGCAACATAATGCTTGTGAATGAAAGCGGGAAACCAAAATCTGCCGGCCATGCACGCAACCAGGGAGCAAAGCTCTCGAGGGGGGGAATTCTTGTTTTTTTCGATGCTGATGCGGTACCAACGAAGGGGTACCTGGCGGAAATCTCGAGGATGCCAAAGCCCGCGTTAGCAGCCAGTTCCAATGTACGACCATTTCCCTCAAAAAGCATATGGGCCGCATTAAGGGAATGCGAAACGCTCGCATCAAATTACCTAATCGAATCCGGACATGGAACGCAATTCCCAAATATCTTCAGGAAAAAATTCTTCCTCGAAATGGGAGGTTATGAGGCCAAATACAGGTATGGCGAGGATTTGCGCCTGCTGGAAAAGATGAAAGGCGAGGGGGCAAATCCAATTAACCTGCCTAGGGCGGTCATCTTCCACCGGGACCCCGACTCACTTGGCGAAATTGCAGCGCAGTCGCGGTTTTGGGGCAGTGGTTTTTACGCGTTATTCATGTCCGACCCCGGAAGGCACTTTCCAAGGCTCGCCCTGGTAGCCGCCCGCGCGCTTTGGCTCCCGCTTTACCTGGCCTATCTCGCATTCCCGCTTAATTTGCTGCTCTTCCTTGCTGGCGGGGTTTTCCTGGCAAGCGTCGCGGACGCCGCCATCCAGCTTTACAGGTCCACCAGAATGGGCGCAAAATTTCGCAACGCAATCCTGATTATGCCATTTAGGATGATCAGATCGCTTTATTTCCTTCAGGGCTTCCTGATGGCGATGCTTGCACGCTAAATGGAGCGCCCTTTGGGGGGAATAATTATTTAGCTCCAGATTTTCGAGCCCTACAAATGGCAAAATGTAAATTTTTCGGGGAAGTATTATTTAGCCCTAAAAATCTTGCGAGCCTTTCGAATGGTAAAATGTAATATTCATTTTTCGGGCAAATGGGCATTAGGATCCTAGCCGTACCTGGAAAGCGGCCTTACCCTCACTACTTCTTTATGCATTCAAGCTCGAAATGGAGGCTTGCCGCCGGGAAAATGAACGCCATTTTCGCCTCGTAGAAGCCCGGAAACCTGTTTGCAAACCAGCCGAAGATGAGTTCGTATGGCGGCCACACGAAGAGAATTCGCTTCTTTATTATCCTGAACTTCGCATTCGAATAGAAGCCGAAGGATTTCCCCAAATGCTTCGATGGGTCGAAATAATCGAAGGACTGGGAGGAAAAAGGGTGCTTGTGGGTCGGGTCCGCATAGAAATCCGAGCTTGAAAAGTGGGGGGTGTTGATGATGAGCCTACCTTTGCCCTTGAGGATGCGGTGGATTTCATCCATCACGAAAAGCACATCGTCGAGATGCTCAAACACATGGTTGGAGTAGACCACATCGAACTGCCCGGATTTGAACGGGAACTTTTTGCCGCTGGCAATATTGAACACTACGTCGGTAGCGGGGGTTTTGACACGGTCAAGCCCCACCACAATATCGCCTTTCCGGCCCTCGAATTTGCTATTTCCGCATCCCAGGTCCAGTATCCTCATTGAATTCTACCCCGATCTCATCTTAAGCGCCATAATCTCGCTTATGGTCGGCGCCGCGGTGCCCACTTTTTCCACTACCACGGCTGCGGCTAAGTTCGCAACGCTCGCCGAATCCCTAAGGCCCGCTTTGCACGCAAGGCAAAGCGCCAATGCTGCAGCAACGCTATCCCCGGCCCCGCTTACATCCACAGCTTTTGCACGGATTCCCGGAATCAGCAACGAATCATTATTTTCCACAAGCAGCATCCCCTTCTCGCCCATTGTCACTATAAGCCCAAGCGGCCTTAGCCGCAAGAACAGATCCCTCCCGGCTTTTTTTGCATCAGCAGTGGACGATATCCCAATCCCCGTTTCCTTCGAGAGCTCCAGGAGGTTCGGCTTTAGGATGCTCGCCTTGCTAATCCCGTAATTGAGGTAATTTTTTGAATCCACAACACTGGGTATGCCGCGCTTCTTTGCCCCCCCAACAACTGCATTTGCAATTCCCTTTGTTATCGCGCCCTTGTTGTAATCGGATACTACAACTGCATCCGCATTTGGCAATTCCCTGAAGAATGATTTCAGGATTTTCGCCCCGATGGCTTTGCTGCATGGGATTGCAACCTCCTCATCGACCCGAATCATATGCCGGCCATGGCCAAGGATGCGCATTTTTTTTGTTGTCGGGCGGGAGGCGTCCTCGACGGAATTTGCCATGCCAATACCGGCTGATGCCGCGAGCTTGCGCATCCTCCGCCCGGCCTCGTCACGGCCAACTAGCCCCACAACATCCGCCTCTCCTCCAAGGGCAACAACATTATTTGCAACGTTAGCCGCCCCTCCCAGGCAGAAATAATGCGATGAAGCATTAACGATGGGCACAGGCGCTTCGGGCGATACGCGCGAAATTTCCCCGGAATAGTATTCGTCGAGCATCAAATCCCCGACAATAAGCACGCGCTTTCCCTTGAATGATTTCAATAGCTTGGAAAGGTCCTCCATCCGATCACTTTGGTGATGTTTTTGAAATTTTTCGGATCAACGATGTTGTCGAATGCCCCTTGTTGAACGGCACGATCCGGACCTGCCCGCCATATTTCCTAACCAGGGGGGTTTCTGGCAGGGAACTTGGGGAATAATCGCCACCCTTCACATGGAAAGCAGGCCTTGCCTTTGCAATGAGCTCGGATGGAAGGTTGCCGCCGAATATGCAGACGTAATCGACGTCCTCAAGGCCGCAAAGCACCTCCGCCCTTTCCATTTCCGGGACTATTGGCCTATTCCCGCCCTTAAGGGCGCGCGCGCTCCTGTCAGAATTTACGCCAACAATAAGGATATCCCCCAGCGCCTTTGCCGATTTCAGGTACCGCACATGCCCCACATGCAGCAGATCGAAAACGCCATTCGTGGTAACGATGGTTTTTCCCTCTGACCGAAGTTTCCTGCAAAGCGCATCAAGCCTGGCAAATGGGATGAATTTTCCATTTTTCATTTTGCGTCTACCCCAAAGATGTCCCGCTTTCGAAGGATTTTGGCGCTCAAAGATGCGTTCAAGAAGCCAATGCAATGATTAAGGCGCCTCCTTAATAATCATTTTCGCAGCCTCCAGCAGATCCCTTGCCACAAGGTCCGGCTTTGCACCATATTTCCCATCCTTGCCGCCATAGCCGGTCTTTACGAGGACCGACCTATATCCGCCGCGCCTGGCCGCTTCCATGTCCGATGACTTGTCACCGATCACGTAGCACTCTTTTGGATCAAGGGCAAATTGCGCCTGCGCCTCCTTGAAGTTTTTCACATTCGGCTTCCTGCAGCTGCACAGCTCATCCGCATGGTGCGGGCAAAGGAAGATTTCCTTGCTCGTAATATCGATTCCATTCGCCTTCATCATGGAAAGCATTTTCAGGTGGATTGCCTCAAGCTGCGGCCAGGATATCTTCCCCTTTGCTATCCCCGACTGGTTGGTGACAAGGATGAGCTTGAAGCCGTGGGATTGGAGCATTTTCAGGGCGGGAAGGGAGCCCTCGATGAACTCAAACCTCTCATGGTCGTTCAAGTACTCGACTTCCTTGTTGATAGTACCATCTCTATCAATGAATACCCCTTTGACCATGCAGACCAGCTCAACTAAAATAGGCTTTTTTCAATAAGGTCGCAGATTATGTGCCCTATTGCGATATGGACCTCCTGGATCTTGTCGGTTTCCTGGGACGGCACGCGAATGCATACATCGGCAAGGCGCCGTAACTTGCCGCCATCCTGGCCGGTTAGGGCAACTACTTTCATCCCCCTCTTCCTTGCTTCTTTTGCCGCAGCGAGCACGTTCCCGGAATTGCCAGAAGTGCTAAGGGCAAGCAGGACATCGCCCGCAGCTCCATGCGCCTCAACTTGCCTCTTGAAAACAATTTCGTACGCATAATCGTTTGAAAGCGAGGTAAGAATGGAGGTATCGGTTGAAAGGGCAATGGCAGGAAGCGCCCGGCGTTCCTTTTTGAAACGCCCAACCAGCTCGGCAGCAATATGCTGGGAATCGGCAGCAGATCCACCATTGCCGCAAATCAGGAGTTTATTTCCGGCAGCGTATGCGGCCAATAGGAGTTTGAATGCCTTTTCGATGTCGGCTGCGCATTGTGAGGCGCTCTTGCGCCTTATTTCTGCCCCTTCGTTTAGTTGCTTTTTTATCTCATCAATTTCCACATAAACCCCCTTGAATCAGTTAGGAGTTGGGGCATTTATATATTTAGCCATTACATTAGCCCCTCCGTGCCGGTTATATTGGAACATCAGCAATATTGCATATTCGGCGCTTTTTTAGGAAATTAGCCTAATCACATCGAGCGGATGATGCCTGCAACCTGCCTTGCCGATTCCTTCCAATTGAATTTTTTGGCTTGCTTAAGCCCCTTTCTCCTAAGCGCATCCCTAAGCTTCGAATTCCCAAGGAGCGTAAGGATCGAGGATGCAAACTTGCTTGGATCGCTCGGCGGAACTTTGATTGCGGCATCGCCCACTGCTTCAGGAAGGGAGGCAGCATCCGTGGTAAGGACGGGGCAGCCGCAGGCCATTGCCTCGAGCGGGGGCAGGCCAAAACCCGCATATTCACACGGATAAACCAAAATATCGGCCGTTCGGTAGAGCAAGGGCATGTCCTCGTCTGGCACGTAGTCCAAAACCGCCGTATCCGGAAGCAAGCCATATTTTCGGAGTTGCAAAAGCATATTTTCCCGGCCAGATGGCCAGCCCGGCATGCCGACCTTTACAAAAAGGAATTTCCTTTTCTCTTTCACGAGGGTAAGCGCCCTAAAGAGGGTGTCAAGATTCTGCCTGGGCTCTTCCGACCCCACATACAAAACCAGGGGCCTTTTTCCAAGGCCATATTTTTCCCGGATACGCCAGCCATCCGCGCTCGCCTTAAAATGGCCAGGGTCCACGCCCGGGTATACCACCTCAATTTTAGAGGGGGGAATGCCCAAATGTGCGATCAGCTCGTTTTTAGTAAATTTTGAAATTGCGATTATTTTGTCCGCCCGCCTCACTCCCAGCATGTTAAGCCAGGTAATGAAACGCCGGTATGGCGGGAAATTCCCTGGCGCAATATAGGGGTAGATGTCATAGACTGTCACCAGTTTCTTCCTGCCCGAAAAAAGCAGGGGGATGAGAAGCAAATATCCAAGCGTTTGGGAAGCAATATGCACTACCCGGCTGCGGCTTTTTTTTGCAATCAGGAAAGGGTAGCAGAAAAACAAATACATTTGGTTCAAAGCCGAAGAGCTGCGCTTTGAAAAGCCGATTTCTGTGACGGATACGCCGTAGTGGGAAAGCCGGGTGTGAATTTCCCGCATGTAGCGCAAAATCCCAAAGTTCTTCTTGTGGGATTCGAACAATTCCCCTGCAATGAGATCTATTTCCATCGACATCCCTAGAATGCGCAGGCCTTTGCATGCCTTCGGACAAAACCCCTTCCATTGGGCCAACGATAGCCCGTCAATCACTTGGATATGATCTTGAACTCGGGCAGTGGAACGATAAATTTGCCCCCTGCCTTCAGGAATGGCCCTTCCCGTTGGGTGAATTCAGTTAGGAAATGCCAGGGAAGGATGAGGAAATAATCGGGTTTTTTGGCCCGTGCCTCCTCCTCTGAAATAATGGGTATCAGGCTGCCAACAGTTTTCTTGCCCCACTTCTCAGGATTCCTCTCGGCTGCAGCTGCAATCAATTTGCTATCCAAGGCAAAATACTGCAAAAGTGTATTGCCCTTTGTGCTAGCACCGTAAACAAAGACCTTTTTCCCATTTGCAACCTCATTCCCGATGAAATCGAATACCTTCGATTTAATCGCTTCCACCCTTCTGGCAAACGCCTCGTAGGGGCCTTTTTCGTCAAGCCTAAGATCCCTTTCCTTTGCGCGCATTTTCTCAATGCGTTGTGCCGCCCCCTCCGGGATGGTTGGCCTCCCGCCACTATTCCGGATGTATGTCCGGATGCTCCCGCCATTCACGTCGTTGAGCTCCACGTCGAACACGGCCATGCCATTCCGGTTCAGCACATATTCGAGCGATTTGAGTGAATAGTATTCCAGATGCTCATGGCAAATGTTGTCAAATGCATTCTGCTCAAGCATCAGCGGCAGGTAGCTCATCTGTATTACCCAAACGCCGTCCTTGTCGAGGCATTCGCGCACATCGATCACGAACTGGTTGGGGTCCTCGAGGTCGTAGAACATGGCTATGCTCGTGACAATTTTTGCCTTCCGTTCCCCAAATGCGGCCCTGTAGGAGGGGCCATTGAAGAAATCGTTGATGATCCGGCCAGTTCCCTTCTCCGAATATTGCAACAGGTTGGATGCCGGCTCGAACCCTGCCAGGAAAAGCCTTTTGTCAGTATACGCCCGAAGCAAAGTGCCGTCATTGCAGCCGATGTCAAGGGCAATGTCCCCATCGCCAATGGAAACTAGCCGCTGCGCTTTCGCGGCAATGTCCGCCAATGCAGCCGTCATGGTCTTATTCATCCCCGAGCGGTACCAGTACTGGTGGTACATCAGTTCCGCAGGTGCCGTGCAGGTGAGTTGCAGAAGGCTGCAGCCGCCCTGCTTTGGATCGCATAGCACCAAGTCAAGTGGTATTTTTTCCCCAAGAATTCCCGAATCCACGAAATTAGAAACGTAATGGGGGCCAAGGGACAGGATTGGCAGCAAGTTTTTTGATCCGCAGGCCCTGCAGCAATCGATGCGTTTGACCATGGTCCCCTATCCCCTTGTAAGCGTATTATTTTATTAGGTTAGGTTAATAACCTATTTCCTCTTGCACGCTGATTAATAAAAAAAATTCGGATGGGCGACGCAGGCGGCTATTTTGTTGGATGGATCGATCAGATGGGCAAAAAAAAATATTCGGCGCAGGTGCCAAAAACAGCAGGCCTAAATGGCATTGGCCGGGAAATGCCCATAAAAAGAAAATTATTGCAGGCGGTAGGCAAGCACAGCGCCACCTTCCCCAAGTTCGTTTCCGTTGGGATCAGTTCCACAATCCTTACCCTCGCGCTGCTGTACATTTTCAAGGAGTTTTTTGGCATATATTACGTGCTATCCGGGCTTTTGAGCGGGCAGATATCAATCATCTGGGCGTTCATGTGGCACGACAACTGGACCTGGAGGGATAGGCGCAAGGGGCGGCCCCTGCTCGCGCGCTTTGCTGCCTTCGAGGGGATATATATTTTTACAAATTTTGCCAATTCGCTGTTGCTCTATGCGTTTACCGAGTACCTCCTTCTGCCCTACCTCCTTTCGATGCTTCTTGCAATAGGCGTCACTTTCCTATTCAATTATTTCATGCACTCGAAAATCACGTTCAAGGGGGTTTGAGGCGGCCTCAAGCAACCAAGCATCAGCATGCACTGCCGATATTTTCCCTAAAAACCGAAATCTCTCCCGTTCCGGTTCGACCAAAATCGAGCGTGGGCGTATTGTTGGTCCTGGCACCAGGGCCGCGCCCTTGGGGCCATTTTCTGCCTGCGGCAAGAGCAGGCGGCACTGAGGACCTGGAACGAGCATCCAACGAAGTGGCGCGATTTGGTTTCTCTCCGGCAGCCTGGCGGGCATTTCAATTGCATGGAAAACGTTATAAGGCCGTTCCGAAAAATATTAATTCATTTGGGGAAGAATATGATAAGCCACGCAGTCATTCCCGCAGCAGGCTTCGGCACGCGATTTTTGCCCGCAACAAAAGCCCAACCCAAGGAAATGCTCCCCTTACTGGACAAGCCAACAATCCAGTTCGTTGTCGAAGAGGCCGTCTCCTCGGGCATACGGGATATCCTGATCATCACGGGCAGGGGGAAAAGGGCAATAGAGGACCACTTCGACAGGTCTGTGGAGCTTGAGGAATACCTGAAAAAAAGGGGGGAGTCCGAATTGCTGGAAAGGGTCCAGCGCATATCCGAGCTCGCGAATATCCATTATGTCCGCCAAAAGGTCCAGAGGGGGTTGGGCGACGCCGTATTATGCGCGGCTGACCATGTCAATGGCGAGCCGTTCGCGTTGCTGCTGGGGGACACAATTGTCAGGAGCAAGGTGCCCTGCACCAAACAGCTGATTGAAAAGTATGGGCGCCTGAAATCCCCGGTCATTGCAGTGGAGGAGGTTGAAAAGGGCGATGTTAGCAAGTACGGGATAGTGGATGGCACCAAAGTGGACAGGGGCATGTATAAAATCGAAAGCCTCGTCGAGAAGCCCTCGCCGGAGAAAGCTCCCTCGAACCTGGGCATAATCGGAAGGTATGTGCTTACTGCCGATATTTTCGATTCAATTAGGAAAACCCGGGAGGATGCGGGTGGCGAAATACAACTTACGGATGCCTTGAATTTGCTTTGCCGGGAGCGTGATTGCTATGCGAGTACCTTCAAGGGCGAGCGTTTTGATATTGGAAACCAGCTTGATTATGCGAAAGCGTTCATCAGATTCGCATCGGAAAACAGGAAGATAGGGGCAGACCTAAGGGAGTACATGGAAAAAATAGCCTGACCCATTCCTTCCCTTCTTCTTATCATACAAGGGCCCATCCAATAAAAGGCGCAAACAATCAGTTCTTACTGAAAAATTCATCGAAGGAGGCCACTATGAAATCCAGCTCTTTTTCGCCAAGGTGTTGATGGCAGCCCAGATAGAAGCCGTTTTTATTTATCCACTTTGCAACCGGATAGCCGTCCTCCAAATTCCCAAACAACTTGATGTAGACGGGCTGGTTGAGCAGCGGCATCAGGAACCGCGTCTCGATGCCGCGCTCTTCGAGGAACAATGTCAACTCGTTCCGATGGATCTTTTCGTCCTTGACCACTATCGGAAACAGCATGAACGCGTGCCCCCTGTCGGGGGGGATGGTCGGAAGCTGGATCCTATCGGAATATTTTGAAAGGTGCGAAATAAGGTATTCGCCGTTGGACTTCCGCTTGCCCAGCATCGCATCCTTTGTTTCGAGCTGGCTTAAGCCTAATGCGCCCTCCAGTTCCGTGAGCCTCGAACTGTATCCCATTCTGACGAAGCTAAAGCGCCGTTCCATCACAGTTGAGAGGGATTTGCGATCCAAATTGTCATCATCGTCCATCGAAAAATAAATGGAATCGCGGCCGTGATTCAATAGGCTCCTTGCGGTTATAGCAAGATCGCGGTCATTGCAAAGTATCACTCCCCCAACACCGGTTACCAGGAGGTGCGCCACATAGGTCGAAAAGCAGCTATAATCCCCGAATGCGCCTACAGACTTGCCCTTGTATTTTACAAACATGGTTTCGCATGAGTCTTCCACAACCCTCAAGTCATGCTTCCTTGCTAAATCCATTATCGGGTCCATGTCGCAAGGAAGGCCGAAAAGGTGGACGGGGATTATTGCCCTCGTCCTCTGGGTTATCCTTTCCTCTATTTTCTTGGGGTCGATGTTATAGGTAAGCGGATCGACATCCACGAATACCGGCTTGAGGTTGTTTTGCAATACGACATTGGAGGTGGCTATGAACGTGATGGCAGGCACTATGATTTCATCCCCATCCGCCCACCCGTGAATTTCCTTCAGGGCCGCAATTGCCGTCCTTAAAGCATCCGTGCCCGAGCTAGCAGTCAGACCGAATTCGCATCCGTGCAGTTTTGCAAACTCCCTCTCAAATCGCTTCAGGTACGGGCCGTATGAAAGTCTACCGGTCCTCAGTACGTCGGTTATGTACTTCAATGCGTTTTCCGAAATGTCCGCGGAGCCAACGCCAATATTGAGTTCAGACATTGGAGGTCCCCGACTTGATTCGTTCAATATCAGCTTCGACCATCATCCTCACGAGCTCCTTGAACGATGTCTTTGGCGCCCACCCTAGCTCCTGCTTTATTCTTGAATGGTCCCCTCTTAGGAAGTCTACTTCCGCAGGACGCAGGAATTTTGGGTCGACCCCGATATGTTTCTCCCACTTTTCAATTCCGACGACTTTGAACGCCTCTACCAGGAAATCCCTAACGCTTTTTGACTCTCCGGAGGCAATTACGTAATCCCCCGGCATTTTTTGCTGAAGCATCAGCCACATCGCCTCCACATAATCGCCTGCAAACCCCCAATCCCTCATGGCCTCCATATTACCCAGCGTGATTAAGGACGACTTTTTTAGGTGTATTTTCGCCACGCCATCTGAAATCTTCCTGGTGACGAATTCTATCCCTCTCCTCGGCGATTCATGGTTGAAGGAAATCCCGCTGCAGGCATAGAGGCCATAGCTTTCGCGATAGTTTACGGTGGCATAATGCGCAAATACCTTCGAAACCCCGTAAGGGGAGCGCGGGTAGAAAGGCGTTTTCTCCGATTGCGGCGTTTCCAACACCTTGCCAAACATTTCGCTACTCGAGGCCTGATAGAATCTCGAGTGGGGGGAGAAGTACCGGATAGCCTCCAGCATCCGCAGCGCGCCAAGGGCGGTTATATCCGCAGTGTGGATTGGCTCGCGGAAAGAGGTGCGCACGAATGACTGGGCAGCAAAATTATAAACCTCATCTGGCTGGATTTCTTTTACTGCGGAATTAAGCGATTGCTGGTCGGCAAGATCGCCCTCAACAAACGAGATCCTATCCCGGATTCCCTCGATTCTCCAATAATTCGGCGAGCTTTGCCTGCGCACCAGTCCGAAAACCTCATATTTTTTTCTCAGCAGCATTTCCGCAAGGTAGGAGCCATCCTGGCCCGTGATCCCGGTAATGAACGCTTTTTTCATGTAAACACCTCAGATGAGGTTGGCCAATTGACCCACACAGATAGGTTCGGGTACGAAGCCCAGCCGTTTGAGCTTTGCGATATCCGCCAAATTCCGCTGGGCATCCCACTTGTCTAAATTATAACGGAATTCCCTTTTAAAGCTTCTATCGTTTTTCTCGAAAGCCCCGAGTATCATTTCCCCAACCTCAAGCATTGTTGTTTCCTTTCCGGATGCTATATTGTAGGCCTCTCCCGGAGAGCCCTTTTGAGCCAATAGGATCAGCGCCTCTACTACCTTCCGGACAATGATGAAATCCCTTGAATCTGCAGCATTGCCCTTAATTGTGATGATTCTTTCTGATTTCTTGATTTCATTGATCAGGTCGGGAATCACCCGGTTAACCTGGCCCTTTCCAAATGCATTGAATATCCTCGCAATGACGGCCCCAACTCCCCTCCTGGAATAGAACCTGCAATACTCCTCCGAGGCTAGCTTGCTCTGGCCATAGAAACTTGTTGGCACCAGCGGCGAGGTCTCTTTGATTGGGAGCACGGCAGGCGACCCGTAAACATATGCCGAGGATGAGAAAACCACCCTTGGAACGCCGCACACCTCTGCCGCCCTTAATACATTGAAGGTGCCCTTCACGTTTGCCTCGAAATCCGCAAGCACGTCCCGGTTGGCATCAACCGCATTCGAAACGCCGCCTAAATGGAATACCGCATCCATGCCATCGCAGGCAGCCATCACGGAATCGTAATTCCTCAGGTCGCCCCGGATGGATTTCTTTTCCCCGGTCATGGAAAACCCCCTGACTTCGACGCCGGATTGCCTAAGCGCAAGCGTAAGGTGGGATCCGATAAAGCCGCCTGAGCCAGTGACTAATACGCGCTTGAACATCGAATCTCCTCGGAGGATGGATTCTTTATATTAGTATGCTTTCTTAAAGCATTATGTAGTCCGTCTCCAAATAACGGGTCTGCGATGCGCTCAATCGATGAAAGGCACCACGATCGCACGGTTGGGGGTAATTTTGAACGCCAAATGTTAAGGAACTGGAAGCACGGCGCCCCGATCATTTTGCTTTTGCCAATTTGTTCCTATTCGAACTAGCGCTTCTCGCAAAGTTCACTTACGTCATTATTTTGTTGCTGGCGAACAATGCCCTTCAAACCCTAACCGGACGGTAAGTTACGAGATAGCTTGATTTTCCAAGAATCCGGCAACAAGGTCCAATTAATCAGTATTTTTTTGCAATGATTTTCGATCCTTAGGGGGGCCTGACATGCAATTATAAACCCGAGAATCTTAAAGGCTCGAGGTTGAGAATTTGGTCGGATAAGATATGGCATACTTCACGAATGATTACGTCAAGCTGGGAATAGACCACGTCAGGGCGCAGCTTTCAGGCGTTCCTAGCGGCAAACGCGCCCTGGATGTGGGCGCGGGCTGGGGCCAGTACAACCCGCTTTTCCGGGAAAAATTCAGGAAGATTTACGCGATGGACGAAAACCCGGGCAGGTTTGGTAAACTGAACGATGCGGACGTGATGGTCAAATTTGACCTTGACAGCAAGAAGCCCTTCCCTTTCAAGGAGGATTATTTTGATCTTGTTTTTGCATCCAACATCATCGAGCACCTGCATAACCGTGGCCAGTTCGAAACCGAAATATTGCGCGTCCTAAAGCCCGGAGGATATGCGGCATTCATAACACCAAAGCGCGTTTGCCTCATCTCCGAATTTGACAAGCTGTACAAGGGCGGCTACAACGGATGGGACGACGACCATGTGCACCTCTACCAGCCGAGGGAGCTGGCAGATGAGCTCGAGGACAAGGGTTTTGTCATCGAAAGAATATTCCCGTGCGGGCTGCTGTTCTACTATATGCCCGCCCTTGGCTTTTTGGAGCCCCTGAATATGGGCTTTTCCATCCTGGCAAAAAAGAAGAAATGATCATTCCTTGAATGGCCTATTCCTATGGAGGGAGCTAATTGCCATAGGCAGGTATATTGGCACCCATCCCGCCCATTTGTTATCGATTCCCCCTAGCCTTACAAACCGTAGTATTTTTTGAGGGGCCTTTTTATGAAGGCGAAGTTAAGGCCGGCCTTCCTCTCGATTGAAATAAGCACCTCGAAATCAGTCCGATCGGGAATCCGAAAGAGAACGAGGCAGACAGCATATAAAAGCCCGTAGAGCATGCCGAATACAAGCAGGCTAGTATCCGATGAGGGGATCGATAGCGCCCTGAATGCAGCAAACGAAACGAACATGGATGCGCCACCGGAAACTATCATCCAAATAAATGCGCGCGAGACAGGCAGCGCACCCGTTAAGCGAAAAACGCCATATGCGTTAAGCCCCCCATAGAGCACAAGGGACAATGACGTTGCAATGGCGGCGCCGGAAATCCCATAAACGGGAACAAGCAGATAATTGAGGGAAATATTTAACGCCGCAGCAAGCGTTATGTTGGTAAGTATCTGCCCAGTCTTTCCAAGCGCGGAAAGAACATCCGATGAATTGAAAAAAAGGGAATACGCGAGATATCCGAACGAGAGTATCTGAAGGGGAAGCTCGCCATCCTCATATGCTTGCCCGAAAAGCACGCGCAGGACCTGCCTTCCGAAGAACGCAAAGAGCATGAACAGCGCCAAATTGACTCCGAATGCCCATTTCGTTAGTACCGAATATATTTTCCGAAATTCGTCGGTTTTATTTAGGGTTAAAAGGCTTGAGACGATCGGAAGGAAAAGGAGGTTGAGGCTCATTGGCGCCATAATGAGCAGCGCTGCTGTCGGGAGCGCCGTGCTGTAGATGCCGGCCTCGGATGCACCCCAGAAATAGCCAAGGAAGAACACATCTGTCCATGCAAGGAAGAAGTTTATGAGGCCAGAGAACATAAGGGGTATGGAAAACGGCAGGATTTCCCCTTCGATTCCGCGGTACCTTTCACCGGATGTGAAAAACCTGCGGATTTTCGTCTCAAGGAAGAGGAGGGCGACAATGAACGCTATGATTATCGCAAGCACATATCCAATCGTGATCCCTGCAAGGGACCAGCCTGCATATATGAAAGCGAGCGCAAAGCCCAGCTTGAGCCCTGTCTCGACGAACTGTTTGGTCAATATCTCGTATTGGATCTTCCCGAATGCGCGAAATGTGCCGAACAACACACCTTGCATCGCATAGAACGGCACCCCGATGGCCAGAATCCTAAGTACATCCGAAAGAACCGCCGTGTGGAAAAGGCTTACCGCAATCCAATCCGCGGCTACAAACAGGCATACGGC
>Ga0209542_10005340_pt1 | contig 25696 bp, 31 predicted proteins | sample RifCSPhighO2_01_FD_184028 | JGI IMG/M metagenome (GOLD analysis project Ga0209542, IMG submission 184028) | Soil microbial communities from Rifle, Colorado - Rifle CSP2_plank highO2_0.1 (SPAdes) (version 2) | ecosystem: Environmental > Terrestrial > Deep subsurface > Rock core/Sediment ...
GTCCTTTTATTCCACTGCCAAGTCCCGTACCCTAGAAATCTTTCCTGAGAAAACGGGAGAAAATTGAGCAGTAGTTCTTTTAGTGGGAGAAACCCAAAAAATTCATGGACTTACCGCGTAAGTCCTGTTTTATACGAAACAACTAAAAATACAATCGCTGGAACAAGATAGGCAATTAAAACACCAAGTCTCCCGATAAACGGCCTTTCAGTACCGACTAATCCGACAACACCGGCGAAAGCCGACCCGGCAGACAAATTGACACAGAAGTCTGACAGAATTTCACTCCAAACCTCATTTTAGTCTCATCACCTATCCTCCAATCAGCCCTTTAAACTCCCCCGTCGACTTTGAACCCTTGAGTGTCTTGGCAACAACATCCTCCTTCGGTTGTTTCTCGGCACTCTCTCCTGGCATCACGGGGCCGGCTCCTTGATTTTTAGCCGCTTCCAGAGGCGCTAACTTTTCTTTCTCCCCCGTCACTTTCAATCGCTGTTTCTCCAGTTCTTCCCGAATCTTTTTGAGCTTTGCCAAACGCAGCTGATTAGCGGCTGTTGTCAGATGCGTCAATGTCTGTTTCTTGATCACTGGTTTACCCGTCACCGGATCAATCTTCTTCCCCGTTCCATCATCCATTTTTCCCACTTTTGTCTCTTGTCCATTATCTTTTGTCTCTCTCATCGTCCCACTACCCACTGCCTTCGTCTGGTCATCCCCCGCCGTCCCCATAATCTGCGCCTTAGCAATTTTCGCATATCCCTTAGCCCCCACCACTACCTTCTCCCCCACATCCTTCACCTGCTCCCCAAGTTCATCCTTAAAATCGTTCGTGTTTAAGTTTTTCATTGGTTATTGAACATTGGTTATTCGTACGTCCTTCGCCCTTCTAACGCCCTTCCCAGTGTCGTCTCATCCGCATACTGCACATCTCCCCCCATCGGCATCCCCACCCCCAACCTCGTGATCGTAAATTTTTCTTTATTGCTCATTGGTGATTGCTCATTGCGAATTTGTTTCGTGAGAAACATGGCTGTCGCTTCCCCTTCCATCGTCGGATTTAAAGCCAAGATTACCTCTTTAATCTCTAACCTCTCACCTCTAACCTCTAACCTCTTGATTAAATCCTGGATATACAATTCCTCCGGTCCGATATTTTCGAGCGGGTTAATGACCCCGTGCAAAACATGATAGACCCCGCCGAATTTCCCCGTCTTCTCCAAACTGAAGACATCCAGCGGATTCTCCACGACACAAATCGTGCTCTGATCCCTTTTAGAATCACCACAAATGGCGCAAACCTCAGTTTCGGAAACGTTCTTGCAAATCCGGCACAGCACAATCCCGGATTTAAGCCCCGCCACCGCCTCGCCAAACTTTTTAATCTCCGTGTCCGGCACGTGCAGCAGATAGAACGTCAGCCTCTCCGCCGTCTTCGGCCCCACCCCCGGCAATCTCTCAAAAGCTTCAATCAAATTCTGAATCTGCCTCGGAAAATTCATCAGCCATATTGTATCAAACAAAAACAGCCAAAGATGCTAAAATCCACCTAAATTGCCCCGTTCCATGCCAAAACACAAACCAGAAACTCCATCTCCTCACCCAGCCGAAAACCGTGTTTCACACCAAGCAAATACTCGCCGCCAGCCAGTCCGCCCACCCTCAAACGGCCATGAACAAAAACCCGATCACTTAAATGGCCCATTGGGACAATATCTTGAAAGCATCAGGCAATACCCACTCCTTACCGCTCAAGAGGAAATCAAATTAGCCGTAAGAATCGAAGCAGGAAGAACAGCCCGGGCAAAACTGGATAAGGGAAACAATTCTGGGGCAGAAAAGAAACAATTAAAAAGAGTTGAAGAGGATAGCCAACTGGCCAGAAAAGAATTAGCTGCTGCTAACCTACGACTCGTCGTTTCCATCGCCAAGAGATATGTTGGACGCGGCGTTCCTTTCTTCGATCTGATCCAAGAAGGCAGCATCGGCCTAATGCAGGCAGTCGATAAGTTCGACCCACACAAGGGCTTTAGATTCTCGACCTATGCCACCTGGTGGATCCGCAAGAACATGCAGGAAGCCATCGCTGCACATGGCCTCATTAGTCATCCAAGTGATGTGCAAAGTGAGGTCGATACGATGACAAGAGTTGTGAGTCAGCTGACTCAAAGAGACCATCGCCACCCCACCCTTGAAGAAACAGCCGAAGCATTAAATGTTCCCGTCAGAAAGGTCAAGAAATTGGAGGCAATTCCCCAACAGCCACTTTCTCTCGAAGCACCTTCATTCCCGGACGATGACAACGCTACCCTAGCCAGTCTTGTCCCTGATGATGTCCACCAAGACCCGCAAAGCGCTGCTTTCCACACCCTATTGAAAGAAGACATTGAAGCCGTACTTCGACAACTCACTTCAAGGGAAGAACTTGTCCTGGCGCTCAGATACGGATTAATAGACGGCATTTTCCGTACCCTTGAAGAAATCGGTCAAGAGTTGGGGGGCTGCACCCGCGAAAGAATCCGCCAGATCGAAGCCAAAGCCCTCAAAAAACTCCGCCACCCCTCCCGCACCCGCAAACTCCGCGACTATCTCGAATAAAATCCAAAACATGACTCCAAATGGTCATTGGCCATTGGTCATTGCTAATTGATCATTCTACTGCCCCCCGCCGCCCATGAGTCCCCCCATTCCTCCTGACAACTGTTGCAATTTCGAGGCCGCGACCATCTGAGATTTATAAAGCGCTTCGCCCAGAGCCGCTTCCAACTCATAGTCCCGCACCCCGTCCAGCGACACTTCCAAGACCTTCTGATCGCCGGTCAGGACGATCTTTAAAGTCCCTTTTGACGTCTGCTTCACCACTTCCACCCTCTCCGCCGCCAGTTGCGACTGAATTTGCTGCGCCGTCTTGCGCATCTGATTAAGATCCCCTAACTGTTTAACACCATCTAATAAACCCATCCTTAACACCCCCTACACTATCCAAAATCCTAAACTCAAAACCCGAAACAATTTCGAAATTCAAATTTCCTAAATTCAAAACAGCTAGCGTTTAAAGAATTTGGATTTAAGATTTTGAATTTGTTTGAGATTTCGGATTTAGAATTTCGAATTTTACTTTTTCTCTGCCAGCGCAAACTTAACTTTGATTTCCTTCCCCATTATACCAGAAATCACCTTCTCCAAGATCTCCCGATTCTTCACTTCCATGAGCTTATCCCGGTGAAACTTATAAAAAGCTTCGATGGTCAAAAATTCCCCATCAAAGCCGCGCGGTCGGCTTGACCGCAACAGGGCCGACAAATTATTATTATGCGGCTTGACCGCCGCCAAAATCTCGCCCCACTTTTCTGCAATGTCATCAACTTTTTCTGCAACTTTAGTCACTTGTGTAACTTCTGTGACCGGTGTCACTGATGTAACTGACGTCACTTTCGTGCCTTGCGAACAAAACTCTACAATCACCATCTCCAGCGGCAGCTGGGCAACCGGACTCTCCCGAACCAAGCTTCCCGCCTCAATGAGCGCCCCAACGAGTTTCTGAATTTCCGCCGTCGTCATGTCCAGCTCAATTCCCTCAACCACCATCCCGCTTCGGCGAAGAAGCGCTTCCCGCAACCTCTCTAGAAGACTCACCAAAAGCTCTCGCACTCTCCCCCCACCCCCCACATAACCCTCAACCATCTCCAAACTCTTCCGACTGTCTTTGCCTGCCAGCAAGGCCAGAAGCTTCTCCGCCGTCTCTTCCGCCCTATCCCCTCCCTCAAACGCCAGCACCTCATCTTTCGAAATCTTCCGGTCCCCCATCGCCAGCTGGTCAATCATCTTGTGCGCATCCCGCAGCGACCCATTAGCTCTCTTGGCAATCAGCCTCACGGCCTCCTCACTCGCCTCAATCCCTTCGCCAGCAATCACGCGTTTCACCGACCGAATAATCTCTGTTTCACTCGCCTGGCCGAAGTCATAAACCAGACACCGGGAAACGATTGTCGCCGGAAGCTTCTGCGGATCCGTCGTCGCCAGAACAAAAATCACATGTTCCGGCGGCTCTTCCAAAGTTTTAAGAAGCGCGTTAAACGCCGAATTCGACAACATATGGGCTTCATCAATAATATAAACCTTGAACCTCGAAGCCGTCGGTGCCAGCTTGACCCTTTCCCGCAATTCCCGGATGTCATCCACCCCGGTGTTAGACGCCGCGTCGATCTCCATCACATCCAAGCTTCCTCCAGCCGTAATGGCCAGGCAGGACTCGCAACGATTACACGCCTCCTCCCCTTTTTTCCGCCGAACACAATTAACAGTCTTGGCAATCAGCCGCGCCATCGTCGTCTTCCCCGATCCCCGCGTCCCAATCAGAAGATAAGCATGCGCCCACTCATTGTTCAAAAGCTTCTTACCCAAAGTCTCCCTAATTCGCTCGTTGTCAAGCTCTTCTATGATCTGCGGTCGATATTTCAAGTAAAGCATACCAGGAGCATTATGAAGTATTAATTAAAAATTGTAAATTTCAAATTGAGCTGCAAAGCAACTGTGAAGCAAAGCTTCACGCAAATTCCCTAGCTTCGCTAGGGCTCGTGGTGTTCTCCCAACAAATGAAGGAGTCCGTGCTGCACCAGCTCACAAATCTTCTCGTTAACCAGAATGTTGTCTCTGTTCGCTTCCGCCTGCGCCATCGGGTAGCAAACCACAATGTCCCCTAAAACCAGCTTTCCTCCCTGAAACTCCACAAATCCCTTGGCCGATTTGGCTGTTGGCGAAACCAGGTTCCTTTCATCAACCAGCGGAAACGACAGAACGTTGTGCGCCTGGTCATCGTCTAAATATTTTTTTGCCAGATCCCGGGATTTTCTCGCCCCGCAGATAAGGACCGAAACTTCGCAATCAGAAGTAACCCGCCGCTCCACAAGAACTTCCTCGACCACATTTTTGATCTTTGGCCGCGACACCGGGTATCTTGAGTCTGCTGAAACTAAAACATTAACCAAGGCGACAATTTGAAATTTACAATTTGAAATTTGAAATGAATATCCAATATCTCAACTTGAAATATTGAAAATTGATTAATTTCAAATTCAATTCAAATTTAAAAATTCAAATTTCAAATTCAACGAAGTTCCTATGAGGTGATTATACTCTTCAGAAGCCTTGATACAACCGCCCCATCGGCTCTCCCCCGAAGTTCTTGCATCGCCAGCTTCATCATCGTCCCAAAATCCGCCTCCGGGTTATTCTTTCTTATTTCTTCTGTCTTATTTCTTATCTCCTCAGGAGACATTTGTGCCGGCAGATAACTCTGTAGTATGGCAAGTTGTGCCTGTTCCCTGTCCACCAGATCACTTCTCCCTCCCTTTTCAAACATCTCAATCGACTCCTTATGGGTTCTCACCTGTTTCTGGACGACAGAGATAACATCCTCATTAGTAAGAGATGGAGGGACTTGCCCCTCCGAAGTCCCGAGCTTGTCGAAGGACGAAGGGGGGTACTTGGTGATTTCCAGATTTTTGATTTCGCCCAAGAGAAACCTCAGCGCATCCACTTTCGCCTGATCCCTGCCCTTCATCGCCGCATTCAGATCCGATTGAATTTGGTCAAGAAGCAATTGTTAAAAAATCCGAAATTCTAAACCCAAAAATCGAAATGGTTCGACAAGCTCACCACAGGCAAATTATTTATTTGCTTGCCCCGAGCGAAGTCGAAGGGTTTCGGATTTCGAGATTCGGATTTCAGATTTAACCACTCAATACATTCTCCTATTCGGGTGCAACTTCGCCATCCGTTTGTTTTTGCGAACAATCGCCGGTTTCTGATAGAACTCCCGCTTTTTGAGCTCGCCAAGAATGTCCTCGGCGAGAACCTTCTTCTGAAATGCCCGAATCACCTGATCGGAACTTTGTCCTGGTTGTGCTTTGACAACTGCCATGAATCATGAACACCTCCCCTAGAAGCTCTTGACGAGCTTGCGAGTCTTAGAGCTTCTTGGGCCCTTCCGAAGTAACTGCTCGGCAGCATACACGGAGTGCATGGGCCGATCAGGAACGAAGGAGGGCTCAGGCTCACCTCCAAAACTCAAACAACTTTTCTAATCTTTTCCGCCACCGACTTCAACTCCTCCTCGCTCATCTTCTCATCTCCCTCATACGAACAATCATACATCTTCCCTTCATAAACAGGAAACAGTTTCAGATGCGCATGGTCCTTAATATCAAACCCTTCCATCACCTGAATGCACCGATATGATCCTAGAGCCCGATCAATAGCCAGAGCAACTTTTCTTGCAAAAAGATGAAATTTGGCCAATTCGTCCTCAGATAAGGACCGGTAAACATAACTGTCCTGGGTGTGCCTTTTTGTCACCACCACCGTCATTCCCGGAAATCTTGGAAAAATCCCCAAAAAAGCCACGAACTCCTCATTCTCCGCTATCTTCTGGGCCGGAATCTTTCCCGCCACAATCCCACAAAACACACAATTCTCCACAGGCTTAATTTTAGTCCTTTTTGGACCATGGAGCAAGAATTAATTTGAATTCTCAACTCACTGGAGCTGGGACTGGGACGGGAGCTGCGGCGCCGCGCTGACCTCGAAGGATAGCAATGATCAGATCCACCAGATCAAAAATTAACATGCCGTCACTAACCATACCATCTCCATACACCCTCTGTCAAGCACAGCAGCCACTTTTCCAGGTACGAAACCCCGCTCAGCCAATTCATACATTCGCCCCAAGATCAATCGTAAATTTTCCGTCTCTCATGATCTCCCTGCCGTCTACAACAATGCTAACCTGGAGGGGAATGACATCCACATGCGATTCCGCGTCCCACTTTGCCCCGGTTTTCTCCGTGTAGGGATGGCCAAAGGCCATGTGCACTCCCGGGAACTTCTCATCCTGAAGCAGATTACCGGTCAACTCATTTAGCCCCAACAACGCTCCAACGGCAAACTCCCCCACCCGTTTCCCATTTTCATAGTGCGAAACATACTCCCAAAACTCCTCCCGTAGCTCCTCATTTTCACTTTCTACCTTCGTAATAACTGCGTTTTCGATCGTAATAACAAGCGGTTCTTTCAAAACTCCAAATTTTTCCGAAAAATGATCGCCAACCACCCAGGCGACCACCTTCCCGTTAACCTGCTCCGGACAGGTAAAAATCTCCCCCTCAGGCAAATTCGACCACTCCCCGGAAGTCGTAATCCGCCCATCAGTTGGCACCCACCTAATTTTCGGCGATAGTTTCACCGTCAAGTCCGTGCCGTAAGGGCACGTGATTTTAATCACTCTCGAAGGTTTGAGAATTTTATAAAGCTTGGCAATGGCTTTCTGCACTTTCCCATAGTCCAGACTCATCCCGGAAAGCATTAATTTATCCTCGATGCCCACCATATGCCCGTGTCGAGCCTTGTGCGTCTTAACCAAATGATTGATGAGCGGCATCCGAAATCCCGGCAACTCCCCAGGCTTCCCCGTCGCCGCATAGGCCGAAACGGTTGGTTTAAACTCGTCTATGACCTTCTTCAGACTGTCTGGCAGGTCCTTAGCCGGTCGGCTAATGTGCTCTTCAATAATAACCAGTTTCGTCTCCGCCACTTGCCTCGACCGGTCCGCAATTGCCGTCCCAATTTCCAATCGTTCCTGGTCCGTAACCACCACCACCCGATCAGATCCTTTAATCTGGAGGCAATTAACCACAATATTTTCAACAGCCTTTTGAAACTTAGGCATAACGCCCTGATTATACTCGACTCCAGATATCATTCGCTCACTACCTCACTTCATCGTGCTGCAACACTGCCTCTTAGGTGCATCACCCCCGGACTTGGGATCTCTCCCGCAGCCAAGCCCGTACAGCCTTTCCCGGGTGTTACCAGGACCCTCCCGTCTAAACCTCTCGGCTAGTGCCTGCCTATCGACAGTCGGTTTCTGTAAAGTACCTTGATCACAACTGGATTCCCCCAACAATCGACGATTCCTGTCCACCTAAAACCGCCATAATCTTTTCACCTCCTTCAAAATCTCAAATTCATACATTTTCGAATCGGAAACCTGTCGATTACTGTGTGCGATCGCAAACAGTAACCTACACTTTTCTCGCCATTAAAAAATCCCGCTTGTTTGCGGGATCGGTTTATATATTCTTTAACTCAAACATTAAACCGTTCCCGCGCTGGCGAGATTCATAAAGCTAAAGAAGCTCACGTATCGGTTCAACATCAGTCGATTGTACAAAAGCCCTTCGTCTCCAGTCAAGCCACAACAGGTGCTATCATAAACACAAGTAACCATGCCCAAGAAACGAACTCTGACCGACTATTCCTACTGGCCGCAAGTAGCCATTGCCCTTTCTCAGGTAACCTTTGGCCTTGCCTGGGTCTCGATCTTCGCGCCCGTTGACACCGACAAGATCACTCTGATAATATTCAATTTAGTTGCAACTGCTGGACTGTTGTTTTTCGGCCACCAACTATCCAAAAGAAAATGAGCTTAGAATTGACAATTCTCGTAATAGGCACCCTTCTGATTTTTGCCATGGTTGTAATTTTAGGCTATTATGACACGCGGTCTCTTGACAAAGCCAAAAAACGGTCCTAGAATCAGAACGGAAGCATGAAAACAGCATATTGTCGAGCAAATTTCTCCCTTAAAACCGTCCGAATTAATTGGATGCGCTAACTTGCGGAGGAATCGATAATAAGAAAATAAACATTAAACATTAGATAAATAGAAAAATAAAACCAGATTCCTCCCAAACAAAATAGGGAGGATTTTTAATGGTTGCTTAGCGATCCTGAGCTTGCCGAAGGAGAGTTTAGCAACCATCAATCCGTCCGGAGTGACTGCTCGGCAGCATACACGTAGTGCATGGGCCGAACAGGAACGAAGGAGGATTATAAACCAAAACTGAGGAGGTGAAAACATGACAGGTCCAGAATTCAATAAAGGCGGAAAGGCCACAAATACTGCACCTTTAATCGAAGGTGGCAATGAAAAGAAGAAAAGAACTTCTGCTAGTCCCATGGAAGGACTAGGAAGAAAAGACGAATTCGGAGATCCACAAGCAATATTAATGTACGTGCTCAATTTGGGAAATCAGACTACTGAAGGAAATACTGCCGGAACAAAGTAGGTGTCCTTAATTTTCGATCGATTCTGACCAAAATTAAGGACACCTCAAAGAAGGAGGTGAAACATGGCTCATACATCAGCAAGGAAAGAATGTTCATGCGTGCCGCCACCAGACAAAGCCTGGGCGAGCACTTTTAACACAGAGTTACAACTAGGCACATCTGATCAACAAGCCAGAAAAGCCGCCGATTCAGCAGCGGCGCAGGTTGACCAAGCAACATCACCAACCAGCGGACTGGGAGTCCCCTTGACAAAAGCCGAGCAACTTACAACACACTAACACGAAAGTCTAACTCAGGCGAGGCTAACCCCTCGCCTGTTTTTTATGTCTGGAAAGCCTTTCATCAAAAGTAAGAACCTCTGCATCCTGCTCCTCCGCCTTCACACTCAAATAGCAGTCAACTAAATCCAAATTCTTATTAGCCCACATCACGAGTGTCGCTTTCAACGAATCTTCTTCCTCAAATTTGAGGAAGGGCATACTGAGAAGACTTCCCATCAACCGAATAATTTCCACCTTCGGCAGCCCATAATCATGGCGTAAAACGTAGATAACTTCAAAGAAAATAACCGAAGTAACAACTAACTCAATCTCACCCTTTTTTGCCTCATCGAAATACCCTTTAGCCGCCAGGAATTGATCCGAAACATCTTGAAGAAGAAACCGGAGAAAAATATTAGCATCCGCAAAATATGTCCTCATCAAGTAAGCTTATTGCCTAAGTGCCTCGTGGCAAGATAATGTCTAAACGAACCCCTTTCCTGTTCATGAGTAAATCTCTTTTTTGTCTTAAAAATCCCTGCCAGAGACATAATGTCCGGCACCGGTTTAAGTTTCAACCCACCGTCAACGGTTTCTTCAAAGATCACTTTATTCCCACTCAAACCATACTTTTTCCGAAACGGGGCTGGAATACTCACCTGTCCTTGACTGGTAACTGAAGCCGTGTACGTCATACATTAACTCTAACACCCCATATTAATTATGTCAAGGTACATTAAATTCATGAAGACGCATTACCAAAGAATCTCCCACTAAAATCCAGTCCCTTCTCCACCAAATCAACCCGGAAATTCTCCCCCGCTCCGTGCATATTGCAGTCTTCATTGCATAAAGGCACCATGATCGTGTTTGCCTTAAGCTCATTCACAAAGTCAAAGACAATCGGAATCGCTCCGCCAATGTGCCGGTGGACCGCTTCCTTTCCATGACTCCCTCGCAAAAGTCGTTTCACCAGCTGCGTTTTGTCATTTGACACATCCACCCTGATCGGAAAATGCTTCCCGAAAACTGTAAATTTAAAATCGACGTGTTTTGGTGTCACCTTCTTGACATATTTTTCCAGCGCCGAAGCGACTCTGTCCGGATCTTGTGACGTGACTAATCGGACATTCATCTTAACTTCCGCGGTCGCCGGAATGATGTTAGCATAGCCCTCGGAAATATAACCCGATTTAAATCCAGTCACTTCGAGAGCCGGCCGCAGCCCCGTTTGCGTGAAGAAATCCAGCCCCGGCTCGGTGAGCATCTTTTTCGCTCCAATCATCCCCAACACATCCCCTGACAGCTTAAGAAGCTTCTTCGAGTTGGTTTTTTGTTCCGGAGAAATCTTGTCCACACCGTCATAGAACCCCGGCACCACCACCCGGTTATTTTTGTCATAAAGTCCCGCCGCAAACTTCGCCAACTCATAAGCCGCGTTCGGAATCGCGCACCCATAAATCCCTGAATGCACGTTGGTCAATGCGGTCGCATAGTGCAACGTACAATTGAACCCTCCCCGAAAAGAAAGTTCGATCACAGGGCTATCTCCAACGATTTCCCCGTCAGAAACCAGCACATGATCAACTTTTAATTTCTCCTTGTTGATTTTGATCTGCTTTCTCAAATCCCCAGCCCCCGTCTCCTCGTCGCCTTCAATCAGGAATTTAATGTTGTACTTCAATTTCCCCTCCCGGATGAGCTTAAAAACCGTTGCCATGTGAATGAGAATCTGGCCCTTATTATCAATGACTCCTCTGGCCACCAACCTGTCCCCAACTTTTCGGAGAATAAATGGGTCTCTTTTCCAACCCTCCTTTTTCCACAGCTCCTCGGCAGGCTTTGCCTCGCCTTCACCTGAGCGAAGCGGGCTCGCCTCGCCTTCACCTGAGCGAAGCGGGCTCGCCTCGCCGAAGCCGGAGGCGTAGGCGGGCTGAACATCATAGTGCCCGTAAACCAGAATTGTTTCTTTTTGTCGGTAGTCTGTAATTGGTAGTCTGTAGTCCGCGTACACGACAGGATTACCCTCACCCCTCCAAATCTCCACTTCAAACCCATTCTCTTTAAACAGGCCCGAAAGCCACGTCACACACTTCTCAATTTCGTTTTTGTATGCCGGATCAGTCGAAATTGTCTTAAAGAAAACAAATTCCCGAAGCAAGGCTAAATAGCTCTCCATAACAACATATCTTACACCCTTTCGCTAAAATCACAAAGTGTGCTATAATAGCTTATAGTAACACAATCCCTGAAAGTCAGCTTCCTGCCCACCAAGCGAATTGGTACACCCGTACTTCTGACCTACAGTGAAGTATAATATCTGTATGGAAATTGACTCCGAACGCTCAATAGCTCACCTTGACCCCAACGAGTATATTGTAGGAACTGGCGGCCAAATCGGCCCAGCCAAAAGTGAAGGCATCATTATTCGAGTGCAGGTTTACCCCGAAAACAATCTAATGCTACTTCAGGCAGGAGCCCAAAAAATTCAAGTCGAAGGTAAACAAATTGACGACCTTTACAGAATCGTAAAAACAGCCCAAAACTAGTCAGGGACCGCCTCCATCCGCATCTTCTCCAAAAGCCACCCCTCACACAACTCAGATACGCTCCGTCCTCTTCCCTTGGCCAACTGAGCAATTCGAATCTTTTCTGACACGGGCATAACCACTCTAAGAAAGGCGTACAATTTTGGTCGCTTCATCTTTCGTTCCCAAAACCTCTTCCACCGTCATCAACTTTCCTTCACTCTCCGACCGCTTCTTCATCTCGATTTTGTCACCTGTTCGCTCCGAAACCACCAACCTCCAGGGGATCCCAATCAAATCCGCGTCGGCAAACTTTTTTCCCGCCGAAACGTCCTCCCGATCGTCGTACAGCACCTCCTGCCCGGCCTCAACCAATCGTCGATAAACTTCCTCTGCTCTCTTCCTAACCTCTAACCCCTCACCTCTAACCTCTATCAAGTGGGACTTAAACGGCGCCACACTCTCCGGCCAGATGATGCCCTTATCATCATGATGCGCTTCGACAATGATCCCCATCACTCGACTTGGCCCAATGCCGTAGCTCGCAAACCAGAACGGCTTTCTCTGCCCGCTTCGATCTGTAAAATATGCCCCCATCTTCTCAGCATATTTTGTCCCCAGCGGAAAAATATTCCCAGCCTCGATTGCCTTTTTCTCAACCAACTTACCACCACATTTCGGACACGAATCGCCGTCTCTTCCCGAAAAAATCTCCTTGTTATATGCCCAGTCGCAATCAGCACAATAATAGATTATGTCTTCCCCTGTCTCCGAAAACACCTGAAACTCGTGCGTATGATTTTCCGTAAACACCCCTCCGCTCGCCTCCGTCACCACCGCTTTAAGCCCCAGGCGCCCGAAAATCTTCAAGTATGCGTCCTTCACTTCCCAGTAATACTTCATCATGTCCTCTTCACTCTCATGGGCACTGTAGAGATCCTTCATGTAAAATTCCCGCCCACGAAGAATTCCCCCCGTCGCCCGCAGTTCACTTCGGAATTTAGTCGAAAATTGGTAGAGTTTAAGCGGCAAATCAGCATATGAATCCGTATGCTTTCGGATTAAATCCATGACAATCTCCTCATGAGTAAATGACAAAGCAAATTCCCGTTCCCGAACGTCTTTGAGTTGATACATCACTTCCCGCGCCGAATCCCATCTTCCCGTCTCATTCCAGATTTCTTTTGGGTGCAGCAGCGGGAAAGACATTTCTTGAGCCCCCGTTGCATTCATTTCTTCGCGAATAATGTCACAAAGGTTAGTCAGCACCCGGTAGCCAAGCGGCAAAAGCGTCCACGATCCGGCCATCAGCTGATCAATAAACCCGCCGCGAACCAGCAGTTTGTGATTCGGCGCCACCGCCCCCTTGGGATCATTCTTCTTAGTCTTGGGAAAAAGCTGCGAATATCTCATTACCTAGATTTTATCAGAAGTTCACGAAACCGAGCAGAGGCAACCAAAAACCCACCACCTCATCGTCCATTACTTCCCCTCCTCCATGCACACTCCCGCTTCGCTCAAAAACCCCGGCTCTGAGCATTTCGGGAGAAAGTTCTTCTTAACGTCATTAAATGAGATCAGCATAATAAGCCCCAAAAGGGCAATCATCCCCGCCTGGTTGACCCAGTTTTCAATTCTCGCCGGCACCTTGCGCCGGCTGATCGCTTCAAAAAGCAAGAAAACCAATCTTCCCCCGTCCATCGCCGGAATCGGCAGAATGTTCATGAAAGCCAGAGACAGCGACAGAAGTCCCAGAAAATTGACCAGCGACCGAATCGCCACCTTCCAGGGCAAGTTCAAGATGTCCCCAACAATCGACAAAATCCCCAACGGTCCGGAAACATTGTTCGCCACTGGCGCGGCACTACGCGTTTCCACTGACTTGGTGAACAACTGCGACAAAACCTGAATGTTATATGCCAGCATGTCATATGAATAGACCACTCCCGAAGTCAGTTTTTCTGCCGGAGTGTCAAACCGAACCGCCACCGCCTCGCCAATCCCGACTCCGAGCGCCCCCTGATCCTTCGGCGGATTCTCCCGCGGCGTCACCGTCACCATCTTTGACGACGCATAATCCAGATCCGTCACTGCAAACTGAACGCTCTGCCCCCCCTGACTCTTCACATATTCCTGAAAAGCAGAAATATCCGCAAAAGTCCGCCCGCCCGCCGCCAAAATCACGTCGCTCTCTTTAAGGCCGGCCTTTTCCGCCGGACTCCCCGGCACCACCGTGCTCACCACAATCACTTCCTGGCTGGGGCTGACAAAATCATAGTCTGACAGCCGCGGCAGAAGGGCTCGGAAGTTCGCCAAAGCCAGAAAGACATAAAAAGCCGCCAGTCCCAAAAGCAGATTCATCCCCACTCCGGCAACCACCACCACAATTCGCTGTCCCACCGTCGCCTTATAGAACTCCTTCCCAGCAACCTTCTCCCTTTTTACCCTGAGCGTAGTCGAAGGGCTCCCTTCTCCCTTTTCCCCTCCATCAGGGGCTTCTTCCCCCAAAAGCTTCACAAATCCGCCAAAAAGCACCGGGTAGAGCGAAATATGCATCCCCGACTTGAGCTTTCGACTCCACAAAGGCTTGGTGAACGGCAAACCAAGGGCAAACTCCAGCACCCCAATCCCCGCCCACCGCCCGACAATAAAGTGCCCGAACTCATGGACAAGAACCAGAACAGACAAAACCACAAAGAAAACGACTAAAGTCAACATCAGGGGAATTTTACACTAATTTTCTCCGGGACTTAAGAAGCTAAACCGTGAGCAATTCTTTTTCTTTCTCCGCCACCATCAACTCCAGCTCCGCCACACTTTTATCAGTCAGATTTTGCAGCTCCTTTTCCATCCGTTTTTGTGTGTCTTCATCCAGACTTGACCTGCCGATGTCCTCCATCGCCTCATGCCGCACCTGGCGCACCATCACCTTTCCGCCTTCGACCTTCGTCTTGGCCAATTTGACATATTCTTGCCGTCTTTCTTCAGAAAGTGCCGGCACCACCACCCGAATCTTCGGTTCCTCAGGAGTCGCCGTCAGCCCTAAATTTGCTTCGCCAACGGCTTTCACAATCGCCTCGATGTTTCCCTGGTCAAACGGCGTCACCAGAAGTGTCGTCGGGTCCGTTGCCGCAATTGTTGAGAGCTCAATAAGCCGCATCTTTGCCCCATAGGCATCCACCATCAAATTCTCAATAAGTTGCGGCGAGGCCTTGCCCGTCCGGATCGTCGCCAGATCTTGCTTAACCACATCAATCACCTTCTGAAACTTCGGAGCATACTGTGAGGTCAAATCGTCCAACCCTCAATTTGAAATTTGAAATTCGAAATTTGAAATCAATGTTTGAAACATTTCAAATTGTCAATTTTCAAATTCAATTCAAATTGTAAATTTTAAATTTCAAATTAAAGTTCAATCCTGGAAAACTCTCCCACCCTAATATTTTCCCCCAGCTTTCCAATTACAGACTTAATCATATCAGAAATCGTCAACTTCGGATCCCGGATATACTCCTGTTCCAAAAGCTCAGCAACATTCCTGGGCTCCATCGAAGCCACCTGAAGACAAATCTCTTTCCCGAGATTCTGAAAATCATCCGTCTTGGCCACAAAATCCGTCTCGCACAGAAGCGCCACCAAAACCCCGATCTTCCCGCCGTGGACATAGGAAAAAACCCGTCCCTGATGAGTTTCTCTCTCCGACTTCTTCTCCGCTTTCTCAATCCCTCTTTTCTTCAACAGTTCCACCGCTCCATCGACATTATTGTTTGCCTGCGCAAGCGCCTCTCGACAATCGGCAATCCCCGCCCCCGTCATCTCCCGCAATTTTTTAATGTCATCAACCTTTACCATAAACTCTAAATCCTAAACTCGAAATCCAAAACAATATCGAAATTCAAATTTCCTAGATTCAAAACAATAATTGTTTAAAAATTTAGATTCAGGATTTTGAATTTGTTTGAGATTTCGGATTTAGTGCTTCGGATTTAACAGCTTCAGACAAACCCTCTTTCCACGCTTCCGCCAAATACTCCACAATAATTTTAATCGACCCCACCGCATCATCATTGGCCGGAATTGCATATTCAATCGGCTCCGGATTGACATTCGTGTCCGTGATCGCCACCATCTTAACTCCAGTTCTCTGCGCCTCGTGAACCGCCCCCTTTTCCTTGCGAATGTCGACCAGAAAAATCGCATCCGGCACCTTGGTCAAGCCAACAAGTCCCCCATAGAGCTTCTCATAGCGATCAAGTTTTCTCTGGGCCAGAAGCCTTTCTTTTTTGGTAACAAACCGATTCTCCCCAATTTCCTCTTTGAGACGAACAATCGCCTCCAGGTTGTTTCTTTTAAGAATGTCAAAATTGGTCAAAAATCCCCCCGGCCACCTTTCCAGAAGAAAGTAGAAATTCTGTGTCTTGCTTAAGTCCCCTAAGTTACTTAATTGTCTGACTTTTTTAGCCGAGTCTTCCACAATCGCTTTTGCCTGTCGCTTCGTGCCGACAAACACAACCGTGCCGCCTGATTTAGCTAATTCCTTCAAAAACCCGGCTGCCCTGATCAGTCCATCCCGGGTCTTAACCAAATCAATGATGTGCACCCCATCACGGAAGCCGTAGATATAAGCCGCGGCCTTTGGCTGCCACCGGTTCGTCTGGTGCCCAAAATGACACCCCGCTTCCAACAGCTCTTTTAAAGTAATATCTCTCATGGAATCCCTTAAACCGCCACCCAGTGAAGTTTATCCTGAGGAAACCTCGAAGGAAAATTCAGGGATGTAACGCTGGGTGTGAGTAATGGCCTAATTGTACCAGTAGGCTTCGGCGTTGTCAAAATACATCGTCCCCACCCCGTCACAGGACCCTCCGCCCTGACACTCATCGCCCAAAAAGAACCGGCCAAACCGCTCGTCGGCAGGGCTAAGGTATGGCGCGCCATTCTCCCCACTGGTAATAACCTGCTTCCCATCCAAAAAGATTGCCACTTTCCACTGACTCTCGCCGGCAGAATTCACTTTCCCCTCCTGTTTAGTCAGAAGAATTAGATACTGATGCCAGACATTTGTTCCCAAAGGCCCTTTCGTCACACAATAATCCTTCGGGTTGTTGTCCCCCCCTCCCGTCCGCCAACAATAGTTCGTTCCTGAGTCCATCCACCGCACATGAAATTCCTCTCCGGCAACCGCCTTCCGAATCTCCGCCTGCTGCAAAAACTTCGCCTGGCCGGGAACAAAGACCGCCAGTTTTTGAACTAACACCCCATCGCGCACCGCCTGCAAATAGGATTGTCGCACATGAGACTTTAGAAGAAATTCCGTGTGGTTTTTAAGCATGCGCTTCCCGCTCAGCGGTCCAACCCCATTCACTTGGGAAAGAACCTGGGCAAACTCCGGCCTTTCGGAAACCTCATTGCCCGTTCCCGGCTCCATTTCCCCTTCCGCCGTGATCCAACCCTTCGGGTCCAGGTCAGACGGCTTTGCCGGATCGTTCACCATTTCTTCAAAACCAGGATTCAAAAGAAGTGCCACCGGCCGCCTCCCAGGAAGCAGTGCCCCATTGTCCTCCACAAAAACCTCACCGTTCTCAAAGACAAGATACTTCGTTTGCACCTTCACCACATTATCCGCATACATCGCCCGAACCGTCAGCAAATAGCGCCCCGAGGGCACCCCAGCTAAAGGAAACTGGAAATTTGTTGCCGTCCCCACAAACGGATCTTCCGGTGCCACCAAACTTTGATCCGTCGCCCGTCTCAAAGCCACCCGATAGCCGGAAAGCTTTTGCCCCCGACTCTCCTGCTCCTGCCAGGAAACGTTCAAAACCTTTGCCCCGTTCTGCTCGAAAGAATACAAACTCAACCCCAAATCACTCTCACTCACTTGCTTGGCCACCCTTTCCGAGGTCACATTGGCCACCAAACCCGCCCCGGAAAGCGGCAAAACCTCCCCGTCTGCCGTCACAATTTGCGACGAAGCAGTCTCAATTTGCACCCTGCTCGTGAGCGTCTTATCTTCATCACGCGCAGCAAAAACCAAAGTCGCAAACGACACCGGTCCGGAAACATTCGTCCCCGGCTTCACCGCCGCCACCAACTCCACCTTCCCCGCCTCATTAGCGAGAGTTGCCGCCCCCGTTCGCACCCTGTTTCCAAACACCCCCGAAATCTCTGCGTCCGCGGCTAGCTTGATCTTCTTTTTATCATAGCCCACCACCACCCGGGCAAACACAACCTTCTTACCCTTCGGATCCAAATAGACCCGCAGCGTTCCATTCGGATTAAGCCGCAAACTGTCCGGGACCAAACTGACCACTGATTTTTCGCTCCCGGCCAGATTCTCCAACACCTGGGGGCGGCGGATCAAAAACATCGTCGCCACCAGCGCCACCACCAAAAACAGCACTCCCACCAAACCGGCAACGCTCCCGCGCCTACTTTCCATAGCCATTAAACCAAACTACATAATCCCGTCCGTCCACTTTTCCATCAGCATTAAAGTCCCCTTGTGTTAACCCGGAGGACACACTTTTCCCGTAGCTTCCCAGCCAAATCTCATAATCCTTTTGATCCACCAGTCCGTCACCATTGGCATCCCCACTCTTCCCTGCCGGAGGAACACTGCATGTCGCATCCGACACGCATCTGCTGGCAGAAGCACATCCGGCGGGACTAACTGTTCTTATCTGTTGTCTTTTCCCCACGGGACATGACCCACCACATGATCCGTTCTGCCAAACAGCCGTTTGGCAAGCAGCCGGCGGCGGCAACACCCCGGCATATTTCTTAATCAGACTTTGATAGTTATTCCCCAACGCCGTCCAGCTGGCAAAATTGTTTGACCGGAGCGTTTGCGTATAGGTCGCCCCGGCCAGGTCGTTAATCAAATTAAACCAGGCGAACCGCTGAACCAGATGAAAATCATCACCCGGGTTGCCCAGATTCGTGTCCCGGGCGTTCATCAGAAAGTTAACGGCATCCGTCATAAAGCCCACCCGGCCCCCGGGATAGCCCCCGCTTGACGTGTCAAAAAACTCCTTGATAATTAGATCCTTGCCTTGCAACCCCAACTGCTTCATCTCCGCGCGATAGAGATTAATCTGATTAATAAACCTCGAAAGTTGCGGGTTCGAAACGCCTGTTGGCGTCGGCATGCACCAGAAATAGCCGTGCATGACGATGAAATCCGGCAACTTCGCCCCGTTCAAGGCTCGGATGCGATTAATGTAGGTCCGAAAATAGCTCTCCCCGCTGGCCGGATCGGAAAGACTGGCCACACATCCGGAATCCGGCCCATATGCCCGGGGATGCCGGGTATAGGGAGAAATAATCGCCCCGGAGCCAACTTTATAGTTCGGATTAATGCTCTTAATACAGTCCCGCCAGCTGATAAACTGCGTGGCATAGAGAGTCGCCGTCATCCCGGGATCGTCATACCCCAGTTCATTGCCCACCGACCAGAGGGTTTTAGCAACGCCAAACGCTTCGGGGTTGGCCGCCACTGTGTTCTTCAGTGCCTGACAATTTGCTGCCGAGTAGCGGTCATTTTTTGACTTGCCAACCAGCGTCAACCGCTCCTTATTAACTGAGGCCAGAAAGGCCGCCTGAGCCGGAGGCGTAAACTTATAGCTCCAGTCAACATACCAGCCAACTCCATATTCTTTCCAAAAATTTTGCCAGTCCTTGTTAGAAATGTTGGCCACTCCCCACCCGGTCCCCCCGCTGCCAAACCGCTCTCGTGCCTGATAGGCCACCGCTTGAATTTGGCCGCCGGAAAACAGAAGAAAAATAATGAAGCCAAACAAAAAGGGCAGCAGAATCCTTCTCACCCTTTCAGTATTTCACCCCCACCCAAAAAGTCAATCCCTCCGACCTGCCAAAACGACATTCTCCAGAAGCGAACTGACCGTGAGCGGCCCCACTCCCCCAGGCACCGGCGAAATCGCCCCGGCCACTTTGGAAACACTCTCAAAATCCACATCCCCCACGACACGGTCTACAGTCGACCGTCCACCGCCCACCCTGTTTTTGTCGGTAGTCCGGTAGTCCGGTAGTCCGGTAGACTGTCTGTCAATCCCCACATCAATCACAATCGCTCCTTTTTTAACCATATCTGCTTTAACGAGATGGGCCACTCCGGTTGCCGAAATTAAAATGTCTGCCTCTCTGGCAATCTCTGCCAAGTCTGTGGTTCTGCTATTACCCACTGTCACTGTCGCGCCCAGATTAATAAGCGCCATTACTGCCGGCTTGCCCACAATCTCCGATCTCCCGACTACCACTGCCCTAAACCCACCCAAAACTGTTCTTGATTTTCCAAACAAATCATATACGACCGCGTGGTTTTTGTTTAATTTTAAATCTCCCATATTCAAGGCCTCCTCCAAAACCACTAACACCGCTTTCACTGTCGCCGGATAATATCTCGGCTGCCCAAGAGCAAGAAGCCCCATATTAACTGATGTCAGGGAGTCCACATCCTTAACTGGATCAATCGCGTCCAAAATCTCTCGCTCGTGTCCAAAAACAGGAGAGTCTTTAGGAAAAGGCAGTTGCACCAAAATTCCCGTCACCACCTGATCTGCATTTAATCTATTAATTAATTGAGTCGCTTTTGTAACTGAAACTTTTGACGGCAACTCAACAATCTCCGACACAATCCCCACTTCCTCTGCCCGCTTTTTCTTCATGTTGACATACATGACGCTCGCCGGATCTTCCCCCACCAGAATCGCCACCAGCTTCGGTTTAATCCTTAACCCTTCAACCTTAAGCCTTAGTTCTTCCAACCGCTTTGCAGCAATAGCCTTTCCATCAATAATCATGTTTCAATTCTAGTCCCGCCCTGGAAAAATCACAACAAGCGTCCTATAATCCTCAAATGCCAACCATCAAAGAAACCTTTGAGACCTGGGCCGAAACCCTATCAAGACCCGGGCAAAGCAAAAGGGTAACGATCTTAACCGGAGAAGAGCGCGGAATAATATGGAACGCGCTCAATTCAGCCAGAGCAGAACTTCAGGACTTAAGACAAATTCGTCGTATCGGTAAAAAGCAGTTTGCCGCTAATTATAGCCTCGCCGACGCCCAAAAGATTGCCAATTTGGCTCGAACGAAAATTGAAGCCAAACTAGCAAAAAAACTAGCAAAACGAGTCACCCTACCAACTCTCACCAGCGAAGCTCTCGCCGCAACCCACGCAAGTTTTCTTGAGGCTCTTACTAGCCGGCATCAGAACGACTGGTCAAACTAGCCCTTTTTTTCTTTAAAAACTCATCACTCTAAAACTCCACCGGAAACTTCCGGGCAAAAGCCGTCACCTTGGACTTGAGTTTTCTAACTTCACTACTTTTTGCAACCTTGTCCTTAAAAGCTCGCCTCGCAGTCTGATCCTTATCCTTATCAGCATTGCCAACATCGGGCAAACTATTCTCTCTTGCAATTTCAACTCCTTCATTAATAAACCCGGCAATCACTTTCATCTCCGCTTCCTTCATCCCCCGGCTCGTCACTGCCGGCGTGCCGATCCGGAATCCGCTCGGATAGAACGGCGGCCGGGGATCATTGGGAATCGTCTGCTTGTTGCCATAGATGTTCACCATCTCGAGAGTCACATGTGCGTGCCACCCTTCAATCCCCTTATTAGAAAGGTCCATCCAAATCATGTGATTTTCGCTCCCCCCGCCGATCAGTGTAAATCCGTAATCAATCAGTGCCGATCCCAGCATCTTCGAATTTTTAACAACCTGCCCGGCATATTTCCTAAAGGCGGACGTGTTTGCCTCCTTGAGCGCCACCGCAATCCCGGCAATCTTGTTCATGTGCGGCCCGCCCTGGTGGCCCGGAAAAACGCTTTTGTCAATCTTTGCCGGCAATTCCGGATCTTTGGCCGAACCCTTGTCAGTGACCATAATAATCGCCCCTCGCGGCCCTCGAAGAGTTTTGTGGGTCGTCGTCATAATAACGTGCGCAAACGGGACCGGGCTCGGGTGCGCTCCGCCGGCCACTAACCCCGCGATGTGCGAGATATCCGCCACAAAAAACGCCCCCACCTCATCAGCAATCTCCGCATACTTCTCCCACTTAAAGATCTTTGTATACCCGGTTCCCCCGCTCCAAATTATCCTTGGCTTAATCTTCCGGGCCATCCGATACAGCTCTTCCCAATCAACCTCTCCTTCCGAAGTCAAGTGATAATACTCCGCCCGGTAATACTTTGACGTAAAGCTCGCCTCCTGCCCCATTGACAAATGCCCTCCATGAGACAAAAGTTGTGACAGGACAACATCTTGTCCAGCTTCATAAGGGGTGGCCTTGCGAAGCTGAGAGAAAGGCCGACACAACGCCCCAAATATTTCCAGATTGGCGGGACTGCCTGAATACGGCTGAACATTGACATACGGCACGCCAAACAATTTTCTCGCCCGGTCAATGCAAAGCTGCTCCACCTGATCCACAAACTCATTACCGGTGTAATATCTCTTCCGCGGATAGCCCTCCGCATACTTGTTCTCCAAAACCGACCCCACTGCCTCCCGCACCGCCGCGGAAACATAGTTCTCCGACGGGATCAACTCCAACCCTTCTTTCTGCCGCTTTTCCTCACCGGCAATTAATGTCGAAATTTCCGGGTCAATCTTATTCAACATATGCAATAATTAAACTGCTCCGGCTGCCGACCGCCGCCGAAGGTCATGTAGAGGACTTCTACGGTAGTCAACGTGGAGGTGCGGGTGCAAGTCCCGCCGGCGGCTCCGGAGCTTTTATCTTGACAAAATTTCACCTAAATGTTAATATACGAATATCCACGTTGACTAGAAAGTCCTCGAAATTGACTTTTCGACGGAAGCAAAAGGGCCTTTGAGAAATCAAGGGCTTTTTTGATGCCACAAAACAATTTTAACTGTTTAGATCCTCAGTGGCAATTTCCCGCTGTCTAATCAAAAAAAGGCGACCCCGGCGAAATGTCCATTTCAAATCCCCTCTCACTTTCCGGCTGAGAAGAAATTTTCCGATAATAATCAAAATATTTATCCTGCAATTTGACGAGTTCAGAAATCGGCATATCAGATTGCATCTTTTGATACGCATTCCATCTTGAGAAGTTCCAACTATACAGCCAATCAAAAAAATCAAACTGCCGGTCCGGGACCCGACCCCTTAAACCACCATAGTCAGCAGCAAGTTCATAGGAATTAACCAGCAAATTTTGGATCACCATTCCCGCGTACGCAATCTCCCTCCGCTCTTCAGAGTCAAAAAAGTTTCTATCGCTCCGTGAGTCCAGCACCATCTTCGCGTGCGCGTATGCTCTCTTCCAGCCTTCATACCCATCTGTGCTCATCCGAGAGAGATAAACATAGTCAACTCTCTTGTTCACCGTTGGCGGATGTGTTGAAACAATAAAATTCTCCGCGTTGAAAAGTCCCACAAAAATAATTATTCCCAGAGTTAACAGAACTTCAGCCAAAAGCAGACTCTTCTTTTGAACTTGTCCTGAGCGGAGTCGAAGGAAATGCCTCCAGACCAAAATCCCGACCATCCCCAGCACCCAAAGCAGAAATATCCCCCCATAAATCCTCGCCAAACTCCACCCATGAAATTGCTGATATAAATATATTCTTCTAAAAATCGACAAAATAAACACCCCAAATTCAGCAAATAGCAGTGTCTGTAATATCAGCAGAAAACTTCTCCCCGCTCCCTTTTCAAGTCTCCCTTCATTTCGGACCGCCCCAACCCCGCCCACAACACCCCGTACACAATTACCGCCACCAGGGAAAACTCGACAAATCCCCGCTTCACATATTCCGAATACGTCGCCACCCCAAACTGCGACAGTGAAGTCTCCGCCGCCACGGAGGCAAACACATACGGCCACTCCACAAAAATAAACGCCCCCAGCACCAGCGCCACTAACCCCACCACAACAGAAACTTGCATCACTAACGGAAGACTCTCGGGCAGATATCTGAGAGGAATCCGTCGCCGTTTCATGAACGCGAGCGGCAACAAAACGCCAAGCAGAAATGCTGAAAAAACAATATGTGTAATTGGTTGGAACCAGAATTTGCTGTCAAAAATCTTCCCCAACTCTTGAAAAATCCGTGTCATAAAATGATTGAAAACCGGGTCCCCAACTGACAGCAGAACCACCAGAACAAAAACCACCGGAACAGCCACAATAAGACCGATGATCAAATTAACTAAACCTCTAATCGGTAGACCGTCCCGTCCCCGGACCGGTACAAATTCCCATACTTTTCCCGTCAAAATTTTTCCCAAAACGGAAACTCCGCTCAGAAAATAGGACATTCCCAAATTGACAGGCGCCAGAATAAACTCCTCCGCATCAGCAAAAAACTGCTTTCCCGCCAGATAAAGATAGATTGCCCCGCTCGTCGTCAGAAGTGAACTCAAAATCACAATCGCCCGGGAAAATGCGTTATCCGTGACCAGAATTGCCAAACAGACTAATCCCTGAAACACTGTCAAACCCAAAAGCAATCCTTTTTGCCGTCTCCACTCTCGTCCCACAAACACCCCGATCGTAAAGACGAAGTACGCCACCAGTACCAAAACTGTCGCCACTGATCCATTGCGGTGGAACGGAAAGAGGTTAAGAAAAAGAGTGAGGAGCAAAACCCAGACGACGCGTCCCCGGGAAGAAACCTGTGAACTTTTCGAAGAATCCGCTGCTGCGTCCTTCATTTTGCCTGACCCACTAATTTTATCAGACTTATGCAAATCAATCATCCACGGTCGTATTACGCCTTGACAACCGTATTACTTTACGATATTATACCTACGATGAGCATTTCCACTGTCTCCACTAAATTTCAGGCCACAATTCCCGAAGAGGTGAGAAAAGCCCTCGGCGTCAACATTGGGGACAAAATATTCTATAAAAATATAGACCCGAAAGAAAAAAGGGCCGTAATCGAGGTTATCTCAAATCAAAATGTCGTTGACAGACTCTATGGCTCACTAAAAACAAATGTCCCTTATATGAGCATGGAAAAAGCTCGAGAAATAGCCGGAAAAGCCCTAGCAAAAAAATACCAGGTTAAGAATGGCTAAAATCTTACTTGACACGAATATTATCCTCCGCTACTTAAGAAACGATGACGCCTTTCTCTCCCCAAAGGCCAAGAAATTCTTTGACCTAGCCCAAAACGGACAACTAGAACTGTATATTGATGAAATCGTCATCGCTGAAGTGATTTGGGTAAACAAAAGCGTTTACAAAGCAAGGCCACTTGTCACACTCAAAACTATTCAAGATCTCCTTTCGTTTAACTGGATCAAAAACCCGCGGAAGCAAATAATTCTCTCTGCCCTTTCGCTCGCAATCAGCAATCCTTCCCTAAACTACGTCGACTGCTGGCTCTATTGTCTTTCCAAAGAAGAAAACCTCCCCCTCCAAACCTTCGACCAAAAACTAAAACATCTCAAGTCTCCCCACACCCGTTGACAAAACCCCACAAAAGGAAGAATATCCTCTCATGCGAATATCGATTATCGCCGCAATTGGGAAGAATCGCGAGATTGGACAGGAAGGCAAACTTCCCTGGCATCTCCCAGAAGACCTGAAATCATTTCAAAAACTCACCACTGGCCACACAATAATTATGGGGAGAAATACATTTGAATCAATCGGTGGTAGATTCGCAGTGGAAGTGCAACACTTGAAGACTAGGTTGTCAGTCTCTTCCGTTCCTTTTCCAGGATTTGTTGCATCATCTCATTTGGGGTGAGAAAATTCAAGCACTTCCTCGGTGTGTTATT
>Ga0209542_10005341_pt1 | contig 25690 bp, 24 predicted proteins | sample RifCSPhighO2_01_FD_184028 | JGI IMG/M metagenome (GOLD analysis project Ga0209542, IMG submission 184028) | Soil microbial communities from Rifle, Colorado - Rifle CSP2_plank highO2_0.1 (SPAdes) (version 2) | ecosystem: Environmental > Terrestrial > Deep subsurface > Rock core/Sediment ...
ATAATCTAATTTTTTCCTCACTAAATCCTCTTTTTCCATAAAGTTAGAAAGAAGAGTGACTATTTAAAATTTACTATTTTATTTTGCGGTAAGCCCTAAAAGGCCTTTCAGAAGCGCTTTGGCTGTTGAACCCACACAGTCGCTGGAAAAAGAATTCAAAAAAGCAGCCCGGGCCTACGAAGAGTTCCATCAGCATGCTGCCCGCCTGTATGAGTATGGCATCGAAACCTTTGAAGATTATTTTTCTACCGTGAAAAAGCTGCTGTCCGACGGAACGCTGGATGTTATCGTCCTGGCTGCTGCTGTCGGGGATTATGGGGGGATTGGCCGGGAAGGAAAAATAAGCTCTGATGACAATTTTCTTCGTTTAGAGCTGCCAAGAAACCCCAAGATTATCTCGTTGGTCAAGCAATGGAATCCCCACGTCTTTCAAGTGGGATTTAAATTGCTCTCCCGGTCCAGTCTTGACCAGCTCATCGCTGTTGCTTATGAGCAGGGCATAAAAAACCATTCCGACCTGACGGTGGCCAATACGCTAATCGACGGCGATTTCAAAAAAAGAGCCACTTTCTTTATCACTCCGGAAAAAGGCATCATTCCCGTTTCGCTGTCGGAGCTTGCTCCGCGATTAGTAGAGCTGGTGCAGCAGCGATTTTCTGAGAGCCATTATACGACAAAAGTAGAGCGGCACGTCTCGTATCAGGCGGGGCTTGCGGCAGAGATTGCTTCGCTGAGAACTGCGGTGCAAAAATGTTGGAACCTGAATCTCTTTGAGCCCTATCTGAATCATGCTGACATGCATTTCGGCTTTGTGGCTTCCCGGGTGCCCAGCAGTGGTTTTTTGATTACGGCGCGGGGCAGCAACAAGAAGGATCTTCCTCCCGAGGATGTGGTCTATGTCCCGCTTGTCGATTTTGACCGCCGAACGGTCTACGTCAATTCTTCTGGAAAAAAAGCATCGCTGAACGCCAATGTTGCCGCCAAAATATTTCAGGAGCGCCCCGACGTTAACCTCATTGTGCATGCGCACGTTTTTCTAGGAATAAAAAACAAAACAGCGATGGATTATGCTCCCGGGACGCAGGAGGATGTGGATGAAATCATGCCGCATTTACGGAACGGAGAAAAAATTGTTGAGCTGGTTAATCACGGGATCATTTCGGTGGGCACAACGGTTGATGATATTGTGGCAACGCTGGACATTGAGCCGGCATATAATAATTTTCCTGAACTGTACGATGCAATCTATCACCGATTTCAGGGTTCCACTGACTTTATCGACCTCGTCAGCCGTGTGGTAGACCCTCACGAAGAGGTCCTGGATCTGGCTGCAGGCACGGGTGAGCTGAGCAGGCAGCTGCAGGAGAAAGGCTATACGCAGCTTTCCCTTGCTGATAAGAGTGCAGGGATGGTGCAGGTTGCCCGAAGAAAAACTGGGATTTATCCGTTCACCGTTTCGATGGAGAAACTGTCCATTTGGAGGATGTATGATGCCATACTCGTGCGGCAGGCCATTACTTATCTGCGGGACTATGAAAGCCTAGTCAAAGGACTGAAAGAGATGCATATGCATCTGCGCACCGGGGGGCGGCTTATTTTTAACGCCCCTCCCTTCACTGGCGATGCCGAGTATGGTGAAAAATCTTTGGAATATCAATACGGCGATTATACCGTCAACGTAAACGAAATGAATCTGCAGAATGGTCGGATGCTGACGCACACGCAACGCTGTACGCTGCTGAAACATGATGGTTCCGAATTTAAAAAAGTGTACGACCTGAACAGCTTTGGCTTGTTCACCCCAAGCGAATTTGAAAGTGCTTTACAGGAAGCGGGATTTAGGTCTATTACTTTTCTCGGGAAAGGGCTCGAGGCATACACGCCTGATTCAAAAACGCTATATTGTGTGGCGAGAAAGTGAGTGGTATCCGAGAACAGATGATGTCTATCTGGTTTTCTCAAACCACACCCATACTTTCTCTTTCCTCACTGCGATTTCTTTCGCATGCAGATATTTCTTTTTCGCTGCGGCTGTTCCCAGACTGAACTCCACGGCGCCAACTTTCTCCTGCATTTCAGCGTAGTGTGCCCGGAGCATTTTTTCCAACTCTTTACCAACTTGCACGGCGAGGGAAATGCGATCTTTCTTCTCCATCCCCGCTTCTTTACGGAGCTGCTGGATGGCTCTCGATATTTCCCGGGCATAGCCTTCTGCTTCTAATGCGGGCGTTCTGGCGGTATCAATATAGACCACTCCGCCTCCACTGAGCTCAGTGGCAACCAGCTCTTTTGGGATGTTATTCTCGACGAGCACCATCTCCGGCGCGAGCACATACTCTTTTCCGGCAGCACGGAGCTTATACTCTTTCTTCCCCGCAAGTGCTGCATACACGTCTTCTTTCGGCGCTTTGGCAAATGCTGCTCTGACTGCTGGTGTGTCCTGCTTGAAGGCTGCACCGACTTTCCCTGGATTTAACGTCAGAGAGAAAGAGACGCCTTTCATCTTTTCCTGAATAGAGATCTGCTTCACGTTTACTTGGCGCTTGATTGATTCTTCAAATAAAGCCACCGCATCTCGTACTCGTTTCTCTCTGCTGACGACGGTGAGTTCTGCTATCGGCCAGCGGACGCCTAATTTTGCTGTCTCCCGCGCTGCCAAGGCTCCCTGCATGATCTCCTGTGCCACGCTCATGGCGTCTTCAACTGCTGGCAAAAGTAGCTTCTTCTGCACCGTTGGCCAGGTAAAGTGCGAGATGCTTTCTTCTTGCAAGCCAAATGCTTCTTTGAGATTCAGGTACATCGCTTCGCAGATGAATGGTGCAATGGAGCTAAACATCTTCAATACATCCAAGAGAATAGAATAGATTGTAAACACACAGACCACTTTCTCCGGCTGGCTTCCGGTTGAGCTCTTCTCGCGGATCATCTGGATGTACGTCCTGCTCAGCTCCAGGAACAGCTCTTCCAGTGGCGCAAGGCACTCGTCGAGGCGGTACTGCTCCAGCAGTTCCGTAACTTGTTGAGTAGTTCTCTGCAATTTAGAAAAAATGTACTTCTCCTCGGCACCGAAAGCGGCCTGCACGTCTTTCAGATGCAGTTTCGCCGGATTAATGTCCTGCTCTTTGGCTAGATCGATCAGGAGCTTGTGGATGTTCCAGAGAATGATCAGGTTCCGCTGTTTTACGGCGCACTCTTCCCAGCTGAAATTGCTGTCCTCGCCCGCATCTGTCTGGCACATGTAATACCGCAGCGCATCTGCACCGTGCTTGTTAATGACTTCATATGGCGAGATGATATTTCCGAGAGATTTCGACATCTTCTGCCCTTCAATGTCCGTCACAAAGCCGTGCATGTAGACGCTCTTAAACGATGGCTTTCCTAAAGCCAGGAAAGAAGCGACCAGCAGCAGATTGAACCAGCCGCGGATCTGGTCTTTTCCTTCAAGAATAAAATCAGCAGGGAAGAATTGCTTAAAGAGCTCTTCTTCCTGCGGATAGTTCAGGCAGTTCCATGAAGTGGTTCCGGCATCGATCCACACATCCAGCACGTCGGGAATTCTTCTGAATTTCTTGCCTTTTTTCTGAATAACGACTGTATCAATCTCTGGGATATGCATCCCTTTGGCTTTCTGCCCCGCAAGCTGTTCTAACTCTTTGACTGAACCGACAACGATATGCTCGCCATCGTCGGCTTGCCAGATGGGCACGGGCGTTCCCCAGTAGCGTTGCTTCGTTATAGAGTTGTCCCGCAAGTGCTCCAGCCAGGACTGGAAAGCATTTTTTGCTGCCGCCGGTTGCCAATATATTTTTTCGTTGGCTGCCAGCATCTTCTCCCGCAAATCTTCCACTTTGAAGAACCACTGTTTTGTCGTCCGGAAAATAACGGGCTCATGGCTGCGCTCGCCGTGCGGGTAATCATGCACGACAGTTTCTTTTGCTAGGAGCATGCCCGCATCGTCGATTACGGCAATGAACTTCTGATCGTCTGCCTTGGCGCGCAGCCCGGTAAATGGGCCAAAACTCTCAAACTGGCCCCGTTCATTGACACAGTTAAACGGCGGTATGCCATATTCATGGCCCACTTCATAATCTTCGGGGCCGCAGCCTGGTGCCACATGCACGATGCCGGTTCCCGTATCGGCCGTTACATATTCTGAACTGAGCAGGACGGTGAAGAGTTTGCTGTTCTTCTGTAATTCTGGAGGGAAGAGTTTTTGCACCTGCAGCGGATGGATGTAGCGCTCACTTTCCAGCTGCTTTCCGAGCATCTTTCTCTTGACCTGATATTTCTCTTGCCTGCATTTCTGCATCACGGCGGGCAAGAGCGCTTCTGCGAGGATCCACGTCTCTTTTTCCGTACTATCCTTTTCCGTGCTCTTTTCTCTTTCGACTGCCACTTCGACATACGACAATTCCGGATTGACCATCAGCGCCAAGTTCAGCGGGATCGTCCAGGGCGTGGTCGTCCAGACGAGAAAGAAGGTGTTTTTCTTCGTCGCATGCGGGAACCTGAGATAAATTGCCGTATCTTTGATCTCCCGATACTCCAGCTCGTGCTTGGCGACGGCAGATTGGGTAGCCACGTCCCAATGCATGGTCCGCAAGCCTTGATACAAGCGCTTTTGCTCCTCGGCTCGTTTAATCAGCCACCATTCAGCTTCCATGAACTGCTGCGTTATCGGCTGATAGGGATTGGAGAAATCAAGTGTTGCACCGAGCCGCAGAAAATCCTCGTTCATCTTCTGCATCATTTCCGTGCAGAACTGCTGGCACTCCTGCATGAACCTCTTGATGCCGAACTGTTGGATGTCTTCTTTGTATTTCAGGTTCAGCTTGGCCATCACTTTCTGTTCCGTCGGCAGGCCGTGCATATCATAGCCCATGCGGTCCCAGACGTTCAAGCCGCGGGAACGCTTGTACCGCAGCACCATATCTTTCAAAGCCATATTCCAGGCATGGCCCAGATGAATATGCCCGGACGTATACGGTGGCCCTTGCAGGAAATAGAACCTTTTGCCGTTTTTGTTCCGCTTGCGGAGCTTTTCTGTAATCTTGTTTTTCTGCCAGAATGAGAGAATATCTGGTTCTATTTTCTGGGGGTCGTAGGAGGGGAAGCGCATAAGAAAGAAGAGTGGTGCAGGGGTTTAAAAAGTTTTGTGGGGTCTTAGTGGAAGGTGATGTAGTTTCCATCGATAAAAACTACTCAACTACATAATTGTATGTAATTGAATAGCGAGAAATGGACTCTCTAAACTGTTGCTTTAAAGCATTGAGTTGTTCACCACATATCCTGAGAAACAGGGGATGTCGCAAAATACCTGTTAGTTTCAATTTTACTAAAAACCAAGCAGATCATTCAGTGATGGAGAAACAGCTACAGGGTATGTTTGAATATGATCTCCTCTATGATAAGTAAACTCTTTAGGTATTATTTGTCTAAAATATTTTAGCATTTCTTCAGGACAATTTTTCCCAATTGATGCGACTATAGTAAAACCATCAGGAGCTTGTATAAACGAATCTTTACCCAAAGAATATCCTTCCTCTTCAATTTTAGTATGATATTTATTCCATAATTCCATACAAGCTTCTTTGACTAATTTTCTATCCAAACTCATATCTTTTAGATATTCATGGGACTATTAAAACCTTTGGTTTTTAGAAAAACTCTGAAATTTTCTTTCGAAACGTTGCACTAAAATTCAGTCATAGCGGGGAATATAACAAGAGACGCCGTCCAACAATTCTTATTCAGAACATCAAATCGCCTTCGGCGACTTCGTTAAATTCCGAGGTTTTCCAGAATTTTTTAATACTCAGGAGAAGAACGTTCTTTCACGATGATAACTTTCTACATTCTACTCATTCAAACCGAAAAGTCCGAACATCATACTGGGCGTTTGCCAACACGACTTGCTCGTAGCGCTCGGCTTCTTCTCTTTCAGTAAAATAACAGACAATCATATTAGAGAATAGTGGGCCAGCAAGCATCCCTCCAACCATAAGCCCATACGTTCCTTTCTCCCGGAGGGAGAGAACACCTACATCTACCAATGCCCTAATGGTTGCATGGTATAACCCCCCATGGGGCGAGCCATCTCTCCCGCTCCTCAGCTTATTAATCTCCTCCCATCGCGGGATCACTCGACCGTTTTCTTTTTGGATTAGAGTATTAAACTCCTCTCGATAATGATCCGGCATCGCTTCTAGAACTTTTTCTAAAAGTTTATCAAGAGTTGAAGGCATACAGAGTACCTTCTTTCACTCCCATAAATATTTTTGTATCCTTCAGTCTCTATTTATGGGGTTCTTACAGAGAACTCTCCTTCACTACAATCACATTCCCCCTTCCCCTTTTAATCTTCTCAATTTTTCTTTTGTGCTCCAGTTCTGTCAGCAAGAGGCTGACTTTTGCTTCTGACAAGTGCAGCAGCTCTTTCCGCAATTCTTTCTGCGTCATTCTGCCGTCATGCTTGCGGAGAATGCTTAAGACGTGCTCAGGCAGGGTACTCCCGGTTTCTGAAGTGGAGAAATGTTCAAGATTTTTCGGACCTCCTTTCTCTTTCATAGTTTCTTCTTTTGTTGGTGCCTTTTCCCCTTTCTGTGCTCCTTCTTTCTCTCCAGCAGCTTTTCTTTTCTTTCTCCAGCGGAACAGCGACGGCAGCGGCCCATATTTCTTTCTGGCCACCCTAATTCTCCAGATCGCAAAAATCAGAATAACTGCTGCTACTCCATACCGCCAGGCAGCAGCCCAGAAACTCTTTTCCTCTTCAAACAACGGCTCTTCGCTCTCCTGCCACAGTTCGTCTTCATCCAGAAAATCAGGAAGGAGAAATAGGTCTAAGGTAAACGTTCCTTCTGCAGCAATATGTACCTCTTCAGTCACGGTGATGTCTCCTTTCCGCGCCTGCAGCATGTACGTGCCTTGTGGAACTGTAAAAGAGTACGTTCCATCGACAGCGAGCATTTTCTGCAGCGGCGTGGTGTTGATCTCGACGAGCACATCCGATGCAACATTCAGCTCTGCGTCATAGATGGTGCCTTGGAGTGTTGCTCCGGCGGCGGAAAACGCAGAAAGCAGAAACAGCAACGCCAGTACTCCACTGCCCGAAGAAAATTTATTCTGCATAGCTAGAAGTGAACACTTTGGAGATTAAAAATGTATCTTGATGCTGGAGCATTCTCAACTCACCCTCTTGGCCTAGGCGGCATTCCCCTCCGTTCCGCGAAAGATTTATAAATGAGCCTCGTCTCGAGGAGCAAACGGAAAATGTACGCTCAATTAATCTTGAGTGTGAAACAGGTAAACCAATTCCTACGATACAGCGACCAAACAATTGATAATTGTTCTTTCATTCCCGTTGATCCTGCGGGAGATTGCTGCTATGGGAGTTCGACTAAGCCATGCAAGTCCGAGGGCTGCCGCAAGGCAGCACAGGCGGAATGCTCAGTAACACGTCAATAATCTGCCCTGAAGTTGGGGATAGCCATGGGAAACTGTGGGTAAAACCCAATAGGCCAGAGCGGCTGGAATGCGCTTTGGCCCAAAGGTAACGCTTCAGGATGAGTTGGCGGCTGATTAGGCTGTTGGCAGTGTAATGGACTACCAAACCTATGATCAGTACGGGCCGTGAGAGCGGTAGCCCGGAGAAGGGTACTGAGACACTGACCCTAGCCCTACGGGGTGCAGCAGGCGCGGAACCTTTACAATGTACGCAAGTGCGATAAGGGGACTCCCAGTGCTCATGCTTTGCATGGGCTTTTGCCAAGTGAAAACAGCTTGGCGAATAAGGGGTGGGCAAGACGGGTGCCAGCCGCCGCGGTAACACCCGCGCCCCGAGTGGCAATCACAATTATTGGGCTTAAAGCGTTCGTAGCCGGATGGGCAAGTCTCGAGTGAAATCGTCGCGCTTAACAAGACGGCGTGCCCGAGATACTACCTTTCTTGAGACCGGGAGGCGTTAGGGGTATTCCCAAGGGAGCGGTAAAATGCAATAATCTTGGGAGGACCACCTGTGGCGAAGGCGCCTAACGAGAACGGTTCTGACGGTGAGGAACGAAAGCTAGGGGAGCAAACCGGATTAGATTCTGGGGCTTTTGATGTAGGTTATTTTTATTCGTTTGCTGAAAAATATACTGAATAAAAATTGACCCTGAAAAATCAAAAGCATACAACCCAGTTAAAGACCCGAGTAGTCCTAGCCGTAAACGCTGTGCACTAGATGATGCATATCCTACGGGGATATGCAGTGTCGGAGCGAAAGCGTTAAGTGCACCGCCTGGGAAGTACGGTCGCAAGGCTGAAATGCTCGAAAAGACCTCTTTTCGGCATCAGTAGACTTAAAGGAATTGGCGGGAGAGCACCACAAGGGGTGCGGCGTGCGGTTCAATCTAACTCAACGCAGAGAATCTCACCAGCAGCGCCGGCAGGATGAAGGTCAGGTTAAATGTCTTACCCAACGAGCCGAGAGGTAGTGCATGGCCGTCGTCAGCTCGTGCCGTAAGGTGTCCAGCTAAGTCTGGTAACGAGCGAGACCCATACCCATACTTGCTCTCGGGTGCTACGGCATGACCGAGCACAGTATGGGGACTGCCTGGGAAACCAGGAGGAAGGTGTGGGCTACGGTAGGTCTGTATGCTCCGAATCTGCTGGGCTACACGCGCGCAACAATGGCGGGAACAATGGGATGCAACGCCGAAAGGCGGAGCTAAACCTCGAAATCCCGTCTTAGTTTAGATTGAGGGCTGTAACTCGCCTTCATGACACCGGAATCCCTAGTAATCGGTCCTCATCACAGACCGGTGAATATGTCCCTGCTCTTTGCACACACCGCCCGTCAAACCAACCGAATTGGGCCTAGGTGAGATGCAGCTTTTAGTTGCCTCGAACCTGGGTTCGGTAAGGTGGGTTAAGTCGTCACAAGGTAGCCGTAGGGGAACCTACGGCTGGATCACCTCCTTTTTAATTTACAAGCTTGAAAGAGCTTACAATTAAAATCACGAGTGGAATTGGTTTACCTGCATTTTCCGTTTTTTTCTCTGAAAAAAAAGAGAGTTACAGCCCGAGCGCTCTTTAAAGATTTTTTTGCAGTCGGTGCTCCAGCCGTAGGACGAAAAACGTGCTTTCTTTCATTGTCTGATAAGATTTTTGTTAAGAAAGATTTAAAGATGATTCTCTCTCCCCATAAAAAATGCGCCAAAATTACAATGATCTTGAGATTTTCCGTCTCTCGTATCAGTTTGTGCTCTCTCTTTACCCCATTCTCAACTTGTTTCCTGAGAGCGAACATAAGAATCTGGTCTTGCAGATGAAACGTGCTGTTGTTTCCCTTCCCCTCAATATTGCAGAGGGAAGTTCGCGATCGGGCAGAAGAGAATTTTTAGCTTTTCTCACTTATGCATTTGGTTCTGGAAAAGAGCTGGAAGTTTCCTTGCGATTGTCGAAAGATTTAGGATTTGTTGACGATGCATCGTATGTGAAGCTCAATGAGGATTTGGCAAAGGTCATGGCTAAGTTGGCTTCACTCATACAATACCATGAAAAAGAATTACCTGCTTCGAAGATGACTGCAATGCTCAAAGCGGATCGTGGCGAGCCTTTCTTGAAATCGACGACGTAACTCACAGCAGGACATATTCACTCCGTCATCTGTGAAAATATTTTTTTTGGATTCCGTTGTCATGAGTTCTCCGGCAAAACCTTTATAATTCGCTCTCATTTCTCCAGAACCATGGGCCCGTAGCTCAGGGGTACTTTACGCAAGCAAAGGTTTGCGCGAAGCGCAAAAGAGCGCTCCCTTTGCAAGGGAGAGGCCTCGGGTTCAAAAACGATAAGGGAAAGATTTTTAAAGAGACCTCTCGTTTTATGGAAATCCCGACGGGTCCATTTCCGTCAGGAAAAACCGCTATCCATTCTGTGGATAGCAATCGCCTTCAGGAACGTAAGTTCTTGGCGGTGATGCGGTTGAAATTGATGGAGCGATTCTCTGAATCGCGATAGCACATCATGTTTATGAACCGTATGCAGGACGAGCACATTTTTGGTACGCTGCTAGAGGGATGACTCGGTTCGAAACGCCGAAGAAGGACGTGACAAGCAACGAAATGCTCCGGCGAGTCGCACGTAGGCTTTGAACCGGAGATGTCCGAATGAGTCTTCTCTTTGATGGGCCAGTCATGGCCAGGGAACGCAGGGAATTGAAGCGTCTTAGTACCTGTAGGAAACGAAACCAATTGGGATGCTGTGAGTATCAGCGAGAAAAAGCAGCACAGTTCAAACTGAATCCCCTGCAGTAATGCAGGGGAGATGTAGTGTGGCGGACTTTCCGTAGGGCCGTTTTCCTGATCTGAAGTCTGCTGGAACGCAGCACAGAACAGGGTGAAAGTCCCGTAAGAGACTGGAGAACGGTCTGGGGAAGTATCCCGAGTACTGCTCCTTGGAAATGGAGCGGGAAGCTGGGGGGCATTAACCTCCAAAACTAAATACGTTTCGAAACCGATAGCAAATGAGTACCGTGAGGGAACGTTGAAAAGCACCCCCAACCGGGAGTGCAAAGAACCTGAAATCTAGCAGCTTTAGTGGGGTAGGGCTCTTCGGAGTTCTACCGTGCGTTTTGGATAACGAGCCAGAGAGTGCATCTCGGTGGCGAGGATAATCTGTAAAAGAGCATCCGCAGCGAAAGCGAGACCCCGCAGCTTGCAAGGGGGAAGGTATGATAAGTGCCTTGAGTCACCGGGTTGTGACCTGAAATCGGTCGATCTATTCCTGGGTAAGGTGAAGCGGGGGTAAAACCTCGTGGAGGCCTGCAGAGGTTCTGCGGACAAACGTTCTTCTAACTTGGGAATAGGGGTGAAAAGCCAATCGAGACCGGCGATAGCAGGTTCCTGCCGAAATTGACCTTAGTCAAGTCTCGGACGAGATCGGTAGGGTTGTAGAGCAACGGATAGGGGGTTTAGGCGGGGAAACCTGTCGGTCCCTTGTCCAACTCCAAATGCCTTACCATCGCAGACTTCGGGAAACAGGGGATCTTGGGGTAAACTTGATCTCCGAGAGGGGAACAACCCAATCTATGGTTAAGGCCCCTAAACGCCAGCTCAGTGAGAAAGGGTAAACGGTGTTTATGACCTGAGACAGCAAGGAGGTTGGCTTAGAAGCAGCCATCCTTTAAAAAGTGCGTAACAGCTTACTTGTTGAGATCATAAGCCCGGAAGATTGACGGGTCTAAGCTGGTTGCCGATACCATAGACCACGAAAGTGGGGGTAGGCAGGTGTCCTTTTTGGGTGGAAGCTTTCTCTTAAGAGGAAGTGGACCGGAAAGGAATAATTATTCTGGCAGTAGTAGGAACTTAGCAGGGTGAGAATCCCTGTCATCGAAAGGGCAAGGGTTCCTTGGCAATGCCAATCAGCCAAGGGGTAGTCGGTCCTAACCTAACTCCTAACGGAGCTACGGGAAAGGGAAAGTGGTTAATATTCCACTACTCTTTCAGTATGTGCGGCAACGCAAGCTCTATTCTTGACGCTTTGGAAGAGGCCAACCCATCCCGTCGGGTGGGTCAATGCAGACAGGTCGCTGGAGTATCGTAATGATGAGAAAGCGACCAAACTGCAGACGAGCAGGCCTATGGTCTGTTTGGCTGGTTTCTGGAGCCCCTGAAAAGAGAATAGAGAAAAATCTGAAGGAACCGTACCCAGAACCAACACAGGTGCCCCTAGGTGAGAAGCCTAAGATGTGAGAGTGTAAACTCGTTCAGGGAACTCGGCAAATTAGTCCTGTACCTTCGGTAGAAGGGATCCCTGCGTTCGTATCCGTATGGGTGCGATTGCAGGGCGCAGTGACAAGGGCGGTCCGACTGTTTAACAAAAACACAACTTTCTGCTACGCCGTAAGGCTGTGTATAGAAGGTGATACCTGCCCAGTGCCAGTACTTCAAACTTCGTTTCAACGGAGCTAAGAGCTGGTAAACGGCGGGAGTAACTATAACTCTCTTAAGGTGAATACGTTGCCTTAAGCCCCAATGTTAAACGGACCCATTCAAGAAGCTGGGATAATAATCTGGCTATATGCTGGAACATCTTGATGAACGTTTCTAGTAACATTTTTTGGCGACAAAGAATGTATCTAAAAATGAAACAGGAAAGACCATCAGCAGGAAAGATTTCTCAAGTGAGAAAAATCCTCAGAGACTAATACGCCAGAACAAACGTAGTTTGTAAGATAGAGTCCGACCTTCTAGGCGACTAGAAGAGATCAGCAGAAATGCCTGATCCCATTCTTGAAAAAGAATGTGTAACAAAACGAGCGTAATACCTTGTCGGTTGAATGCCGACTTGCATGAATGGTATAACGAGATCGCCACTGTCCCGAGCGAGTGTCTCCCGAACACACCGTCCTGGTGTAAAGGCCAGGGTTCTCCAGTGGGAAGCGAAGACCCCGTGAAACTTTACTGTAGCCTGTCGCTGTGGTACGGTTCTGGTTGTATAGCGTAAGTAGGAGCCGTTTGAGGCCATCTCCGTCAGGGGGTGGTTTAGGCACCAATGTAACACTACTCTCTCAGAACTGTATCACTTACTCTGCAAAGAGGACACCGATTGGTGGACAGTTTGGCTGGGGTGGCACGCAGACGAAAAGATACGAGTACGAGCAAGCAACAATTTGCTCACTCGACTTGAGATCGTTTGCGCCCAAAGGTTGGCTCACCCGGTTTAGAAACAAGGATTGGTAGTTATTTTGCTATCAATCCTGCTAATGATCCGGGGAGGAGTGCAAGGGCATAAGCCAGCCTGATTGACCTTCGACCACAAAGATGTTCAAACGCGAAAGCGTGGCCTAGCGAACTCCCGTGCCTTCTTAATGAGGGCCGGGAATGACTGAAAAGTTACTCCGGGGATAACTGGGTTGTCGCGCCCGAGAGTTCTTATCGACGGCGCGGTTTGCTACTTCGATGTCGGCTCTTCCTATCCTGGCGGTGCAGAAGCCGCCAAGGGTGGGGGTGTTCACCCATTAAAAGGGATCGTGAGCTGGGTTCACAACGCTGTGAGGCAGTTGGTTTGATATCTACTGGAGATGCGTGGAGTCTGAAAGGAAGGATCCCTTAGTACGAGAGGAACGGGGGTTCGGAGCCTCTGGTCGACCGGTTATCTGACAAGGTATGCCGGGCAGCTACGCTCTAAGCGATAAGTGCTGAAAGCATCTAAGCACGAAGTGCTCCTTGAAAAGAGACTCCTTAGGGCACCGCAATAACAGCGGTTTGATAGAAGCGATGTGTACGCACCAAGCTTCGGCGAGGTGTTCAGCATGCGCTTACTAACGTCCGACCTTTGTGCTTATCCTGCATACGGTTTCATATTTTTTTCTTTGATTTTTAGAGGGAGTAGCGGGAGCGCTGTGGGTTGTTGGTTTCTTTATCTTTGTAAATACCTAGACTGACGGGGTACGCTTTAGAAACATTTATAGCATTTAGAAGAAAAAATAATTTATGGACTATAAAGAGAAAACAATTGAAGCCTATAACCAAAACGCAAAAGAATTTTCTGAGAAATTCAAACTATTAATGGACGACTTAAAAAAGAGAGATGAATTTCAAAGGTTTATCGATTTACTGAGAGGTAAAACAGTTTTAGATTTGGGATGTGGCTCTGGGGATCATTCTCTTTATTTTAAAGAACAAGGGTTAGATGTTACTGCCGTCGATTTATCTGAAGAAATGATCTTGTTGTGCAAAGAAAAAGGACTTAAAACTTTTCTTATGGATATTGAGAATTTGGAGTTTCAAGAGGTTTTTTTTGATGGGATCTGGGCCGTAACATCTTTATTACACCTCCCAAAACAAAAAGTAAGCAGCGTTATTAAAAAACTAAATCTGCTTCTTAAACCAGAGGGAATTCTTTATGTTTGTGTTAAAGAGGGGAAAGGAGAAAGTCTCGTTAAAGATGCAATTGGGAACACCAGCAGATTTTTTGCATTTTGGACAGAAGAAGAGATGAAGAGATTGTTTGAGGATTATTTTGTTCTGATTGAAAATAAAAAAGTGCAACTAAAAAACACTGCGTTCCTACAAGCATTTTTCAGAAAGCGAGTCTAGATTTTTGCCGGAATAATATCCACATAACATCCAGAAAGGTGCTTCCCGACTTAAAAAAATGGTTCTCCAACACTTTCCCCAAAGCAACATTTAAATAACTCTCAACTCTCTTTACTTCATGGACTTCCAGAAGCTCGTTGACGTGTATGAAGAGCTGGAAAAGACCTCTTCCGGTAACACGATGCGGGAGATTCTGGCAGATTTTTTTAAGACGGTTCCGAAAGAAAATATCGCTACCATTACATATCTCACCCTCGGCCAGATTGCATCAGATTATGAAAGCGTCGTTCTCGGCCTGGCTGAAAAATCCACCCTGAAAGCGATCAAAGCGGCGTCAGGAATGGAAGAAAAAAAAATTATCAGCGTATTGCACGAGACGGGCGACGTCGGCTTGACCGCCGAGCGCGCCTTGCAGAAAAAGCCCAGAACGCTGGTGCCCGTCGGTAAACTGACGGTGCAGGAACTGTTTGCCACGCTGCATAAGATCGCTGAAACCAGCGGCGCCGGCTCGCAGGAGCAGAAGACCAACCTGCTGGTTTCCCTGCTGCAGAAAGCTTCTCCAAAAGGCGCAAAATACTTGACTCGAATTGTTCTCAGCACGCTGCGCATGGGCGTGGGAGACATGACGGTGCTGGATGCTTTGGCCATCGCCTATACCGGCGAAAAGAAGAACAAAGAACAGCTGGAAAGTGCGTATAACATCTGTCCGGACGTCGGCATTATTGCGGAAACGCTGGCTAAAAAAGGCTTGTCAGGAGTTGAAAAAATGGGCATCTCTGTGGGCAGGCCGATTAAGATGATGCTCGCGCAGCGCATTGAAACGCTGGACGAGCTGCCGAAGAAGATGCCCGGAAAAGTGTCCGTCGAAGGCAAGTACGACGGTGAACGGGTGCAGGCACATCGGAAAAAGAATGGGGAAATTATTCTCTTCTCCCGACGCATGGAGAATATCACCGAGCAGTTCCCGGACTTGATTACGTATCTGAATAAGCAGCTCTCCGGAAAGGAATATGTGGTCGAAGGGGAGATTCTTGCGATTGATGAGAAAGGGAACCCTCTGCCGTTTCAGACCCTCATGCAGCGGCGCCGGAAATACGATGTTGCGGAATACGTGAAAAAAATTCCCATCCAGGCAAAGCTGTTTGATGTGCTCTTTTTCAATGGAGAATCGTATCTCCATGAGCCCTATGAAAAACGCGTGCAGGCCCTTAAAAAAATGACGCAGGAAGGAAAGCATGTCCGGCTTGCCGAACGTTTGGAGACTGATGATGTGCAGAATCTGAGCACCTTCTTCAAAGAGATGCTGAAGAAAGGCTATGAAGGCATCATGATCAAATCTTTGTCTGGCGAATACCAGGCAGGAACGCGAGGCTGGAACTGGATCAAATGGAAAAAAGAGTATGAGAAAGAGCTGGCGGATACTTTTGACCTCGTCGTTGTCGGAGCGTTCTATGGGCGAGGGCGGCGCAAAGGGGTGTATGGCGCGTTGCTCTGTGCCGTATATAATCATGAAAAAGACGCTTTTGAGACCGTAACAAAAGTCGGGACGGGCTTGACGGACGAGCAGCTTGCAGCCTTGCCGAAGCAGTTAGCAAAATACCAGACGGACAAGAAGCCCGCGCGGGTTATCGTCGAAAAAGAGATGGTTCCGGACGTGTGGTTCGAGCCGAAAGGGGTTTTGGAAGTAAAGGCTGCAGAGATCACCCAGAGCCCGTTTCATTCCTTGGGATTTGCGTTGCGCTTCCCGCGCTTTGTGCGCTTCCGTGACGATAAAACAGCGGAGCAGGCGACGACCAGCAAAGAGATCAAGCAGATGGCGAGGAAGTAAGTTTGGGGGTAGGCATATCAAGATGGCGGAGGATGGCTTTGTGGCAGAGACAGATTTTGTCTTTCTTCGTTTTGATGCCTATCCGCACGTGAGCTATGATGAATTGACTACTGCCATCCAGAACGTGCTTCCCGATGCGGTCTTTTACGGGGGATATGTACAAAGTGCAGAGACGCATTCTATCTACGTTGCCATAGATGGCAGTTCTTTTGCTAACGCCTTAGATGTCATTATGATCTGGAAAGAACAAGCTAAGCGATGGGAAAACTACGAACTGATTGTTATGCCCAAAGCATTGGACGATCTGCTTATGCAGACAGTCTATGATGTGCCAAAGCCAGTGATACCCAAGAGATAGGAAAATGATTTCTGTTTCAACACTGCTGATTATTCTGGGAGGGGTGCTGGTTGCCCTTGGCGTTCTCTGGATGTTCGTGGGGCAATTTCTGCCCCTCGGCAGGATTCCGGGTGATATTGCTGTCGAGAGAGAGAATGTAAAATTCTACTTTCCGTTCGCTACGTCAATAATCATAAGTGTCGTACTCAGTTTGCTGCTCTGGATTTTTGCTGTTTTTAGACGATAAGAGAACGCTTTCTCACGCCATGAAAAAGTGTAGGACTATTTTTAAAGAACCACGTTTTTTAAACTCATGAGAGTTTTAACCGGTATCAATGGGAGGAGATAACATGAGCTTAGAGAATGATTTGCAATTATTTTGGAATTCTTATAAACCTCTTTTAGAATGCGTTAGGGATAGTGCAACTTATCTCTCTGAAGCTGAGTTAGCGCTAATGTACGAAAGATTATATCTTCCTGATGGATGGCAGGCAGTTTCCATGAAGCCATTTGTAGACGGATTAAATCAAGCAAGAGAGTTACGTGAAGAGGATGGCGAGGGACCCCTTGCTCTAGCTTTTCAACGTAAAAAAGCAAATGAAAGAACAGCCTGGATGCAAGAGATTCAAAGACAACACGGGTTAATTATTATTGGTGAATGTTCTTCTCAAGACGGTTATTTGATTAGTTATGTTTCAATTCCTCTGGGAGAACAAAATATAAAATTTATTCCTAGAGATGATGGTGAAAAAGGAGTCTTTATTTTTGACCAGCCAATTACCCGCGAATGGGCGGATAAAGGGTTTCTTGTCAATTCTTTTGTTGATGCTTCGCCTCACGGAAGACTAATTGGACACTTTGGCGATATGGATGGATCATTTTCTTCTGCTCAACTTTGGGAGAGAATGAATGCTGAATGTGAAGAGCTATTTTCTGAGGATCTTGAACCCGCAGTTACCATGAAGCTGGCACACGTTCCAAAAAATAAGCCAGGAATAAAGATGATTTTTTTTGATCTTGAGCGTTTAGAAGAGGGAGAAGTTGATAGTTTTCTGAGACATGTTGGGTATGTGGCTTAAATGATTCTGATAGCTTTCAGCAAATAGGCAAACGACGGCTCTAAAGGCAGCTTCTTAATCTCTTGCGGTGTAAACCAGCCGAAAGATTTCACTTCTCGGGTGTTCGTCGTAATGGTGCCAGAAATCGTACAAGAATAAATGTACCAATAATGAACGCCGATGCCCCGGCTGCAAGTAACCCCATCGATCTCTTTTTCCAAGAGCAGTTTATATTTCTCTACCGTAACCCCTGCTTCTTCCTGTACTTCGCGGCACAACGCCTCTTCCGGAAGCTCCTTTTCATCAACATGTCCGGCAATGCCGGCAAAGCCGTAAGGAGTAATAGCCCGGTCGATAAGCAGAAACTTGCCTTCTCGTTCGATAACTGCGCCAACCGCATAGTGCAGGGGCTGACCGTTTTTTGCAACACCTTGTTGTGGGAAAGGCATGGAAAAGAAAAAAGAGAACTATTGATAAATATTCCGATGCTCTTTTTTTAACCGCTCCCTAAACGTTTTTAAACCATCCCCCCTTTCTCTTTGCTATGTCATCTAAAGAACTGGGCTTGCGCTGCGGCATCGAAATCCACCAGCAACTGGAAGGGAAGAAACTATTCTGCAGCTGTCCGACACGCCTTCGGGAAGAAGAGCCAGATTTCACCATTAAACGGCAGCTGCGGGCGGTCGCCGGAGAAGCGGGAGAAGTAGACATTGCAGCTCAGCAAGAGCAGCGCAAAGGAAAAACGTTCATCTACGAGGGCTATGCCGATACCACCTGCCTCGTCGAAACCGATGAAGAGCCCCCGCATGCCATAAATCAAGAAGCATTAAAGACAGCACTGCAATTCTGCAAGATCGTTCAGGCCAATGTCCCTTCCGTCGTACAAGTCATGCGCAAAACTGTTGTAGATGGCTCCAATACGTCCGGTTTCCAAAGAACCGCATTGCTGGGGCGCCATGGCGCCATTACAACGAGCGCAGGAACCATCGCTATTGAAAATATTTCTCTCGAAGAAGATGCCTGCCGCAATATCCGCGAGACGGCGACAGAACGAGTCTTCCGCCTGGACCGCCTGGGCATTCCGCTCATCGAGATTGGCACGGCTCCAGACATTATGACACCAGAGCAATGCCTGGAAGCGGCAAAGAAGATCGGCCTGCTGTTACGCTCCTTGTCCGGCGTGAAGCGCGGCCTGGGCACCATCCGCCAGGACGTGAACATTTCCATCAAAAGCGGAAATCGCATCGAGATTAAAGGGGCACAGGATCTTCATTTATTACCTCTGCTTGTCGAGCTGGAAGTGAAACGGCAGGAAACCTTGCTGGAGATCAAGAAAGCACTCGAGGGAACATCGTTAGGAAGGCTAGAAATTAACGATACCACTGCTCTTCTCAAAAATTCTTCGTCGGGGATTATCAAGGCAACCCTGCAGAAAAAAGGCAAAATTCTTGGCTTGAAGCTGCGGGGATTTGCGGGATTTGTCGGCAAAGAAGTGCAGCCCGGCCGAAGATTAGGCACGGAATTTTCTGATCGGGCAAAAATCCTTGCCGGCGTTTCCGGCATTTTTCATTCCGATGAATTGCCGAAATATGGCATCACTGGTGAAGAAGTGGAAGCAGTAAAGAAAGCGCTGCAGTGTGCGAAGAAAGATGCTTTTATTCTCGTTGCAGATGAGGAGCAGAGAGCCAGAAATGCTCTAGAAGCCGTGTATGCCCGAGCGGAAGAAGCGCTGCGGGGCGTACCCAAAGAAGTGCGGAAAGCGAATCCCGATGGCACTACGTCGTATTTGCGGTCCATGCCCGGGGCAGCCCGGATGTATCCGGAAACGGACGTGCCGCTAGTACTGCCTGACCTCCCCTCAATTACCCTTCCGGAATTGCTCGACGAGAAAATCATTCGCTATCAGCAGAAACTGGACCTGAGTAAAGACTTGGCAGAGCACATCGCCTTGTCGGACAAGATGCCCCTCTTTGAAGAGCTTGTCCAGCGTTACCAAAAAATAAAGCCGGCTTTTATTGCGGAAACACTCACGTCGACGCTGCTGGACATCAAGCGGCAGTATGAGCAGGATCCCGAGAAACTGCAGGATGACGATTTCCGTAAGCTCTTCCAGTATCTTGCAGACGATAAAATCCATAAAGATATTGTGTTAGACGTGCTGATCGATATGATTACCGGCAAGTTTAATCTGACACGCTATGCCACACTGGGAACGGAAGAGATCCATCGGGTGATTAAAGAAGTTGTAGCAAAAAATCCAGGTGCGCCCTTTTCTGCGCTCATGGGCCAGTGCATGAAGCAATTGGCAGGGAAAGCATCGGGCAAGTTTATTGCGGAAGAGCTGGAGAAAGTGCTGAAAGGGAAGCATGCGTAGGGATTGTTCTCGGGGAGTTTTTTTGATAAGGGAAAGAGTTTTATATCACTCCTTTTTATCTATTAAAGATGTCTAAAACAAAGGTGACAAAAGAGTTTATTCAGGAAACAGCAGCTCTTGTCTCACGACTTCATGATACCATCATAGAGCAGAGTGGGGGAACAAAAGGAGTACGAGACGAAGGTGGCCTCTATCATTCTGTCTACAAAATAGTGCTCTACCAAGAAGAATATTCTGAAGACCCTGCTTCTGTTGGAGCATTAGTCTATGAAGAGTTTGCAAGGAAGCATCATTTCAATGATGGGAACAAGCGTACCGCCCATGCCGTTGCTAAGCTTATCCTTTTCTTAATAAACTATCATCTAAAAATAGAATATAAAAACGCTGTTTCGTTTATTATTGAAATTGCAAAATATCAAAGTGCCGTTTCTACGAGTGAGATCAAAGAATGGATTAAGAATAACTTGATCCCCACAACCGAAAAAAACGTAGAAAGTTATTTAAAGGAGATTGTCATTGATATCACTCGTCATGAGAATTAAACAAAAAGGAAAATTAACACCGGAAGAGCAAAGGAAGCTTCGGGTAATGGAACTTGCAGTAAAAGTTATCCTCAAAGAAGACCGGAAACTGTTCGAAGAACTGGCTAAGTACTAATTTTATTTTTCTCCAAATAGTTTACTCCCTATCCGTACCATCGTGCTCCCTTCTTCCACGGCAATCTGGTAATCATTGCTCATACCCAGGGAAAGGACGTGCAGCGCCGGAAACTCTCTTTTCAGTTTTTGAAAGAGCTGTGCCAACGAGCAGAATTCCTGCCGGATAATTGCCGTATCATCCGTATTCGTCGCCATGCCCATCAAGCCGGTGATGTGAACGTGTTGGAAGCGGACAGCTTCGTTGAGGGCCACTTCCGCTTCGGGAAAAGAGAGCCCAAACTTGGTCTCTTCTTGGGCGATTTTCACTTGCAGCAAACAATCAATTATCTTTCCTTCTTCTGCAGCCCGCTTCTCAATCTCCTGCAGCAAAGGAAAACTATCGACGGACTGGATCAGCTGCACGAATGGAATGATTGACCGCACCTTATTCCGCTGCAGATGACCGATGAAATGCCAGGCAATGTCTTTGGGAAGCGCTGCATATTTTTGCAGCAGTTCCGGCACGCGATTCTCCCCGAAGATCCGCTGGCCGGCAGCGTATGCTTCTTTGATTCTTTCGATGGGCTGGCTCTTGGAGACGGCGACGAGGGTGACGTGTGGCGGAAGTTCAGCATTCAAAGCAAAAAGATTCCGGGAAATCGACATATTCCCTATGGGGGAGAATTCCTATAAACGGTTTTCGGTGGGAAAGAAAAAAAAGAAAATTATTTCCCACAGAATACACTAGATAGAGCTACTTGAGTGTACGAATCACTCGCCCCCGGCTCGGTTGCAACTACCACCGGTTCTTCCCCAACACTTTCCTCTACAGGAACAGGGCCTGGTCCGGAACACCTCTTAAAAGGCTTTTCATCACAGGGAGCTAATCTAAATATGCTGCGGGCTTCTTGTGCACCCTCGCTACAGGACCCATCAGTACTATCATAACGGGTACTGAATGTATGTGTTTCACTCGCAAGGCACTTCCTGTACCCCATATCTTTACAAACTTGGGCGCCAGTTTTCATCTCACTCCAAGAAAAATCCCTCGTCGGATAGAATGAAGCTATATCACTACCACTTAAGTAGACGATACTTGAAATACCAGGTAACGTTCTCGTCGCCTCCCCCGCCACCGCCTCTTCTGACGAAGGCCGAGCATTTAGAACTAACACCACAACCGCCACTACTGCCACCAGCACCACGATGGCCAGATAGGGCATATGACTTTTTTCTGCCATGATAAACACCTCTTTTCTCTGTTTTTAGGGAATGATGACCCTGAAGAGCCTCATTCCCGTTAAAGCAAGTAATTTTTCTATGTTTATAAGCGTTTATGTTTTCACCCCCCCCCAGTTAATATTGTTGTCGCTGCCTCTTGTGAAAAACCTCTGCGAAAGATATTTAAAGAGAATAACCGTAAAGCATCGCATGGCAATCGCAATGGAGCAGGTCTTAGAAAAATTGGACCATGTACAATTGGACTTGGAGTACATAAAAAAGCATCTCTCTGACCTTGATCTTGTTCTTACGGACGAGGATGTCGAGGCATTGCAAAGAGCGGAGACAGATTTAGCGATGGGCAGGACGAAGAGGCTGGTTTAGGGTGTATGAAGTACATCTTTCTGAGCATGCGGATATTTTTCTTCGAAAATTAGACAAGCATCTGAGTGAAAGAATAACCAGCAGATTAAAGCGGCTAGCAGAAACACCGATCCCAACGGATGCAAAATTCATAATGAGAGAAGGTTCTGACAAGATTTTCCGCTATCGGATTGGCGATTATCGAGCGCTGTACAAAGTGAAAGACAACGAAAAAATTGTTCTTATTGCTAAGATCGATAAAAGGCCCCGAGTGTATCAGCGGTGAGTTCTTAAAGAAGACAAGTTGCCGCAAAGCCACTGGACAACTGGACACCTGCGGATAGAGTTTATATAGGGGTGCTTCGACTGAAATATTAAGCTCGTAACATGAGGTGAAGCTGCATGGAAAAAGATCAAGCGTTAGTGGTTTTTCAGGACCAAAAAATTAGAAGAATGTGGCATAATAATGAATGGCATTTCTCCATTGTTGATGTTGTAGAAGCTCTTACTGACAGCAATAATCCAAGGAATTATTGGAATATGCTTAAAGCAAGGGAAGCAGAACTGGGGATTGAACTGTACACAATTTGTGTACAATTGAAACTTATAGCAGAAGATGGCAAATTACGAGAAACAGACTGCGCTAACACAAAGTCATTGTTTCGTATAATCCAGTCCATTCCCTCCAAAAAAGCCGAACCATTCAAGCGCTGGCTTGCCAAAGTAGGCTACGAAAGAGTGCAAGAAATAGAAAATCCCGAACTGGCTCAAAATAGGGTGAAAGAATACTATGAGCTGAAAGGCTATCCCAAAGCATGGATCGATAAACGGATCAGAGGAATAGCCATCAGGCAGGAATTAACAGATGAATGGAAATCCAGAGGTGTTCAGGAAGAGAGAGATTTTGCCTTTCTAACTAATGAGATCACAAAAGCAACGTTCGGAAAAACTGTCAGCGAATACAAGCAGTTTAAGGGGTTGAACAAAATAAACCAGAACTTACGCGACCATATGACCGACTGGGAGCTCATTTTCACGATGTTTGGAGAGAAAGCCACGAATGACATCACTCTTGCCAAAGATGCCCAAGAGTTCCCAGAGTTACAACAAACGGCAAAAGAAGGCGGAGACATCGCGCAAAACACCCGAAAAGAGCTGGAGCAGAAGATTGGGAAATCTCTGCTGTCAAAAGAAAACGCTTTGTATTTGACGGCAAAGAAGAAAGAAACGGGGGCCCTTGAATGACTCGATTTGGATGCGCTTGTTTTCGGTAATCCTCACCCCATGAACAAAAACACCAGCATCATCGTCCTTTTTTGCACTTTATTGCCTTTATTCCTCGTCTTATTTTCCTACAAAGCCGTGCTCTTTTTCACGCCACTCACCGAATCACAGGAAGAAACGCTGCAATTTCTGGATGGAGATCTCGCGGAAGTTCCGTATCCGCTCACTCCTGAAGAGCGTTCGCATTTGGCAGACGTAGAAAGAGTTATGACAGGCATCAATGCTGTTTTTTATGCGCTCTTACTCGCGCTCACTCTCCTCCTGACATATACGTGGAAACAGCCGCAATTTCAGAAAAAGCTCTTCCGCTTCGGCGGCATAACAACTTTAGCTTTTGGCATCATTCTGCTATTCTTCATTCTCTTCTCTTTTACCTCCTCATTCACTCTATTCCACCAGCTTTTCTTCCCGCAGGGAAACTGGCTGTTTCCGGAAAGTTCCTTCCTGATACAAATGTTCCCCATTCATTTTTTCACTGCTGCAGCGAGGAACATCTTTCTCGTCCTGCTCGGCTTGGGAAGCCTTTTTATACTTCTCTCCCTTCTCTGGAAGCATGATAGTCCGAGCTGAAGGGCTGAAGGCATGGCTGCTTATTTTAGTGGTCTTCTTAGGAGTTCTCGTCTTGCTGGTCATCATCTTTCAGGTTCTGATATTCCTCCTGCCCCTTATCCTGGTGCTCCTGCTCATGGCCTACCTGTTCCGCAAGCTGAACACTGCGAAGAAAAGCGGCAAGAAAAAAGACTTCATTGATATTGTATTCAACGTGAAAAAGTGAGATGAATCATGGGAAAACCGCTTATCCTCATCAACTTCAAGACATATCCGGAAGCGCTGGGAAATAACGGAATATTGTTCGCAAGAAAACTCGCTGCGGTGCGCACGAAGAGATATGAGGTTGCTCTCTCACCCTCGCTTTTAACGCTTCCGTTTCTCTCCAGACAGCTTTCATTTCCGCTCTTCGCCCAGCATGCGGATCCTTTCCTCCCCGGAGCACATACGGGAAGCATTTCCCTCGAAGAGCTCAAAGGTCTTGGCATCCGGGGAACGATATTAAATCATTCTGAAAAGAAAGTTCCGTTTTCGACGCTGAAAAAGACCGTTCTTCGCTGTAAAAAGCTCGGGCTGATTGTAGTTCTCTGCGCTGCAACAGTTTCAGAAACGAAGAAGCTCCTTCTTCTGAAACCAGACTATCTTGCCTATGAGCCGAAGGGGCTTATCAGCGGAAACATTTCCGTAACAAAAGCGCGGCCAGCCATCATTACTGCGGTTGTAGAACTCTCCCAAAAAATAAGCCCCAAAACAAAAGTCCTTTGTGGCGCTGGTGTTCATTCTCGAAGGGATGTGCAGCGTGCGTTAGAGCTCGGCTGCCAGGGAGTTTTGATCAGCCATAGTATCGTCCGAGAAAAGAATCCCCAGAAAGTGTTGCAAAGATTACTTCTTTAATCTCTATCGTCGATAATTTTACTCTTCTTCTCTCTTCCCCATATCCGACCAAGCCGCTTCTCGAACCATCGCTGCTCTTTCTTCTGCAGTAATGATCTCCTGGGAATACAACTCGTTCGCATAGTGTGCCACGCAGCGGACGTACATACCATGCGTCCGCCAGCCACCGATGCCGTTGCCGCACTCTTCGGGGCGTGTCGTCTCGCCAGGAAGGCAGGGCACAGGGCAAATCAGCAGGCCATCGCAATCTTCATCTGCAAAATTTCCGGGAAGGTCATATGCTGCACAAGCCTCGGGCGGAAAGCCATCAGAAGTGCTGCCATCGCCTTCGGGCGGGAAGTATGCATCGTGTTGATCAGAATTTCCATCAATCCCGTTTCCTGCATCATACGCGGGAGGAACGTATCCTTCCGGAGGAAAGTTAGAAGGTGGAGACGGATTATCATGCTCAGCTAGAGCATCTACTCCGAGAGCTGCATCGGTTTCAGGCAGTTCAGCATAATCCCTTTCTTCGGCAGGATGAGCTTGATCGTACGGTGTGGCAACCACATCCAAAAACGGTGGCACATCGGAAAAATGAGGGAGTTCAGGAATGCGAAAATCCCATGCGACATCAATAGACACTCGTTCTTCCTGCCCGGCATCCACCGCTTCCTGATGGCGTATGCCTGGATAATACCCTTGGATCGGCTCCTGGCAAGCTGCCAAAAGAGCACACAGCCCGGCTGGTGAAAAGAGGGTATATAGGGATGGTACCATTTTTTTCAAAAGCTGGGGGCGCATTATAAAACTTATGAAACGTCTCATTTTACCTTTTGCAACATCACCTTTCCGCAAGAGAAATCTATTTAAACGAACCACCTCGACCAGCTTACCATTTATCGCCCATCGAGGGAACATCCATTTCTGATGGATGGGCCCTCTTCTTTCTTTTTTTCATATGTCAAAAATATACCACCGGTCTATTTGACCGGTGGACAATGTCTACTCTACGAGATTCTAGGCGGTATATTTTTGAGCATGATCAAAAGGTCGGCAGGGTGAGCGAAGCGAACATGCCTCC
>Ga0209542_10005342_pt1 | contig 25688 bp, 27 predicted proteins | sample RifCSPhighO2_01_FD_184028 | JGI IMG/M metagenome (GOLD analysis project Ga0209542, IMG submission 184028) | Soil microbial communities from Rifle, Colorado - Rifle CSP2_plank highO2_0.1 (SPAdes) (version 2) | ecosystem: Environmental > Terrestrial > Deep subsurface > Rock core/Sediment ...
TTTATAAAGTATATATTATATTAGTAATCTTTTCATATTTACTTGTTTTTTTACATTTTTTTACATAAAAATAATTTTTAATAACCAACTACGAATAGAATTATATATCTGTTGTTCTTTTTACATAATACTTTCTAAAAAATTATTTTCTATATAATATTGTAATATTCTTTACTATATTTCTTTTTTGTATTAATTTGACAATATAATATTATTTTAACTATATGTGGAGTTTGTGGAGTTTTTTTAATGATTTTAGAAAGTTTTATAAGAAAAATAAATATATATATATACTTTGTAAAAGTATTAAAAAAACTCCACAAACTCCACAAAACTATAATTAATTATTTTTTATTTGCCAACTATGTAATGAATGATAATTTTCTCGTGTTTTTTCTACATAATATTTTCTAAAAAATAAGTTATTTTCAATATAATGTTGCAAATATGCTTTGCTATATTTCTTTTTTTCTGTCTTACTCATATTTAAAAAATATGTACTTGATGAAAATGTATTATATAATTCTTGCATTTTTATTATATCTTCTTTCTTTCCTGTAAATTCATAATTTTCTTTAAACCAACTAACAATATGATATGATAATTCTAAATAATTTTGTGTTCTATCTTGTATTGTCTTTGCAATATATAAACTATATTCATTTTGTTCATAATCATGATAATGTTTTAACAATATTTTTATTAATGCATACTTATATTGATTTTGAAATTTCTCTGTTTTATAAAATAAATTTGCTAAATATACATTATTTTTCTTATCAACTAAATCTTTCTCTAATGTAAATGTTGATTTAAAATATATATCAATTAATCTCATTACATCTGCTTGTGTTGGTTCTTCTTTAAAAAGTGGTTTTTTATTACATTCAACTATCATAGTTAAATTTAATTCCTTTTGTGTTTCACTTTCAAAATGTCCTCTTGCTGAAAATTTACCTCCTCCTGTTAATTCTTTAATTACACTATTCTCAAAACTTTTATTTTCTGGTGGTTCTCTAAATATTACAACTCTTTTCTTATGTATATTCGCTTTTTCTGGATTTGAACCCATTTTACTTGCTTCAAATAATAAATTATTATTACATATCATTCCATATTCTGTTCCTAATGCACATAATAATAAATCATTCATCATTCCTTTTCCATTTCTTCCTTGTCCATTAAATACTATAAATTTTTCTAATGCTTGTCCATTTAAACATGTTGATAATATTTGTAAATATGTTTTTCTCTCATTTTCATCTGGCATAACACTTTCTATTATTTCATTCATCTTATTTATTTCTGCTTCACTCGGTTCTCTCCAATCATATCCTGTTGTTGTACTCACATAATCATCACACCTATATTCTCTAAAACATTTTTCTTCGAAATCATATACCATATTCTCAAATCCTAATAAATTTGGATTACTATCTAATTTAATATCTTCTCTTGCATTAACTTCTTTATAACTTTCAACTACATCTTTCTTAAATGATGCACTTTTTAATTTTTTAATTTGTGCTTTCATATGATTAAATTCTCTATGTTCAAAATATAACTCAACTAAAATCATTTTTAAAAATTCATATAACTCATTTGATAAAAATGTTTTTAATAATGTATCTTCTTTTTTCCATACTCTTCCATTAAAACAATATAATTTATATATACTATTTTTAACAATATAAATAAATATTTTACCTGCTAACATTTTTACATATTTACACATATCAAATTGTTCTAAATCAAATGTATTTTTATTCATTATTTCAATAAATTTAGGTTTATTATCTTGTATTGCATAATAATAAATTGTTGCAATTGTATATTTATTATTTGTTTTCTTTTTTATAAATGTATTAAACTTTTTTAATGTATTTTCCATACCATCATAATTATTTCCTTTTGCACTAAAATAATTAAATAATTCAAATGCATCATTTTCATTTACAAATGCATTTCTTAATGCCATTCCTACTGAAATCCAACTATCATATTCTTCAAATCTACTTTGTTTATAACATTTATCAAACATTTGCCTATATACTACTGGTTGAGACATAGTAACACTAAATATCTGCTCTTTTGTTTTATCAATTTCAATTAATTCTTCTTTTTTATTTTCTTTAACTATTAATTCATTTTTTATATCTTCTTCAATATCTGTTTCAATATCTGTTTCAACTTCTTTTTTAATATTATTTTTAATTTCTTTCTTATCTTCTTTTTTACTTTTTTTATTTAATAATAATTTTTTAATCCATTCTGGCATTTCTTCTAACTCATATTCAAATATATCACATTCCCATTTATATTCAACATTTTTATTTAATTTTTTATTAAAATATGTTGATGGTGGCACAATTATACATCCTCCATTAGTTTTAATATCTATTTTATATTCTTCAATTGCATGATCTTTTGATGTTATACATTCTAAATCATCTGTATATTTGAAATAATAATGTATTCCTCCAGAACCACTTTTTACTTTAATTGTTAATGGTTCTTCTTTATTATTTTCTTTTAATAATTTATTCCAATCATCTACACTATCAATATCAAGAACAATAATACCATTTATTTTTCCTGTTAATATTGCAATTCCATTATATTTACTATTATAATAATGTTTATCTAATGTTTGTGTTGTTGTCCATTCTTTTGGAAATTTAATTTCTTTTTTCCATTCATTACTTTTATTAAGTTTATGTGTTATATCAACACTAAATCCAATTAATCCTTCTTCAATAAATTTTTGTAATTCTCCATTCATTCCTATATACTTATATTAGATAATTATTTTTCTAAATGTTTTCAAAATAATTAATTAAACATTTAGAAATTATATTAAAAACATTTAGAAAAATAATATTATATTATATTATATGAGTAAAACTGAAAATATGAAAGAATATAAACATCAATATTATGAAAATAATAAAGAAAAAATAAAAACTAATGTTGTAATGAATAGACAAAATAATAAATTTCATTATAATTTATTAGATTTATTATATAGATTAAATTCAGGAACTAGAAAAAAAATATTTACTATTACACAAGAAAAATATCAAATTTACTTTGATGAAATTGAACAAAAATATAAATCACATTTATTTGATAATAAATATATTGAAAATAAATTAATTTAATCTTCATCTTCTTCATCATCTTCTTTATCTTCTTCTTCATCTTCTTTATCTTCTTCATCATCTTCTTCACTTTCGAATTTATCAATAATTTCATTTTGTTCTAATTCAACAGATTGTAATACATCTGTTAAATATTGTTTTGCTTCTTTTTTATTCCTTTCAATTTCATTTTCAAGTTGTTTTATTAATTCATCATTTTGTTCGCAAAAATTTACTATTTCTTGTTGTTTTTCTATTAATGGATATGATATTTTTAATAATTCTAATGATTTTTTATTTAATGAACCATTTCCTAATATTCCAGCACCACATTTAGAATAATCTGTTAATGATAAATAATAATATATGTATTTATTATATATTATTTCATTATTTTTACTATTTATACCTGCAATTGCTTCATTACTATACATTTGATTTCCAACAATTGCAGTTTTACCAATACTTAATTTAAATGAAAATAATATTGTATCTTTTTCAAATAATTTTACATTTGAGTTTTTTACTCCAATATCTGTTATTTTTTCTTTTGTATCATATATATATCCTCTATTTAATTCTCTAATCGATACCCATAAATTTTTTCCATCTTTATAATATTCTTCATTATTTCTACTCGGTGTTCCTCCAATTTCACAATTACAAATTTCACCTAATGTTTTCATATCATTTTTACAATATATTTTTTGATGTTCTAACTTTAATTTATTTTGCTCTTTTAATTGTTCTATTTTTTTTTCACTTGTTTTTATACTTGTTTCATTTATAAAATCTAAATATTTTACAATTTCTTCCTGTTTTTTTAATGATGGTATTGGTATTTTTAAATTTTTAAATTTATCCATATCTAAATTTTTCTGTGCTGTTCCTCTTGCACATTCATATATTATATTTTGATTACAATAAAAATAATATCCAATATATTTATGATTCAATATATTATTATCAATTGGTTTTATTGTTAATCCACTATCATTTAAAAATATTTTTTTATTTGTAAATCTTATACATTCTTTTGATAATGCAAATCTCCCTATTAATATATTAAAATTATCTCTATTAAATGTATTTGTTGTAAACATTTCTCTTCCACTACCATATACTGGATATTCTCCTTCATTATTATCTTTTTTAACTATTCTTGTTCCATAATTAATATCACAAACTTCTTCTAATGTTTTTATATCAATTTCATTATCTTCTTCAGGATCTTCTTTAATCTCATCTTTTAAATATTCAGCATAATTTAAAGAATATTTTTTTTCTTCTAATTCTTTAATATCAACCTCAATTAATAAATTTTTTGTATCATTCTCTGGATTATAATCATAAAATTTAATTTTATTTGTTTGATGTTTTTTATTAAATTTATATTCTCTTTTTACTTCTTTATTCGTCATTTTTGAAATTTTTATATTTACATCTAATACATCTTTACCTTCTTTTTTTTTATAAAAATATAATATACATGTTTTTATTGATGTATGTGTAAACATTCCAGATGGTAAATATATTATTTCTTTTACATCACATGTTTTCATTAAATACTCTCTTATTGATACATACATATTACTCTTACTAAATAAATCTTGTCCATCTGGTAATACAATTCCACATCTTCCATTTATTTTTAATATATATATAATTGCTTGTATAAATAATGGAACTGCATTGTTTGTTTTAATTGGTAAATACTCATTTCTCAAACTATCTGTAATATCATCATAGTTTAATCCCTTTATTCCAAATGGTGGATTTGTCATAATTATATCATATTTATTTGTTATTGTATGTCTTATACTATCATCTTTTTCTAAAGATATTGATATATTTCCAGTTGATATTAACATATTTGATAATGCTAACCTATATGTATCACCTTCTGCTTCTCTACCACCAATACAATCATTCATTATATATTTTAAATTTTTTTCATAATTTTTTTGTATTGATTGTTGTTTTAAATATTTTATTGATGATATTAAAAATCCACCTGTTCCCATTGCTGGATCAAATATTGTTTCACATGTTCCATCTTTATTTAATTGTGGATCAATTAATTTAATTATTATATTTTTTATTATTGGTGGTGTAAAAAATTGTCCTAATACTTTACCGGTCATAATATCTTTTATAATTTCTTCATATGCTTCTCCTAATATATCATATTCTATATCATCAAAATTTATAGAATTAATTTTATCTATTAACTTTTTAAATGTATAATCATATTTAATATCAAAACAATTTTCATAAAAAAGTTGTTTTGTTTGTGGATGTTTTGAAAATATATCATTAATTACATAATTTATTATTGTTTTTATATTACCTTCTTTTTCTTGTGCTAATATACTAAAAAATTTATATTCTAATAATTTTTTTTTATGGTTTTCAATTATATTTTCATCATATTTACTAAAATCATAATTATAATTATTAAAATCAATTATATTTTTTTTAATTGGATATTCTAATAATTTATAATATAATAAAAATGATAAATTTCTTAATGCCTTATCTCCTGTTAAATGTTCATTATCTCTTAAATAATCTAAACAATATTTGAATATTGTTGTTAATGTTGTTTTATTATTTGTATTTATATTTGATATCATTATATTATCTAATATTTTATCTATTGATATACATGGTGATTTCTTATTCTTATGTTTTGTTAAATCTCCTTTTTGTTTAAATTCTTTCTTACATAATTCACAAGTATATTGTGTCGTCATATTATATTACTATATAAGATATTATTACTTTATAATATAAAATAATCATTTTTTTATATTATATAAATTAAAAGTATTTTTTACTTAAAATGTTTTTAATATTTTTTTATTATTATTTATCTTTATTATATCATCTAATGATTTAATATTATTATTTCTATAATAATCTATCCATAATTCATTTGGTGGAAACTCTTCATCTAATTTACATAATTTTTCACATATATATGTAATTTTCCAATTTTTTTTTAATTCTGGATATAATATTAAATATTCATTAACTTTTTTTATACATTCATCTATATTATAATAAATTCTTTCAATACTTAAATAATCACACCAATTTAACCATGTTCCTTTATAATATTCATCTGGTTCTTTTGATAATCTATTATCTTTTTCACATAACTCTATATATTCATCTATATTTTTTATATTATGTTCTCTTATTGTTTTCTTTGCTTTTTCATATGAAAAATATTGTAATTGTTTTCTCTCTCTTATAAATAATTTAATATTATCTTTTATTTTATCATCACATTCTTCAAATTCAATTTTACTATTTTCATTATTTTTATTATACTTTGTAATATCTAAATTATATAATTTTACTTTTTGTTCTATTGTTTCATCTTCTAATCCTATTTGATATATCACTTCTCTTACCTTCTTATAATCAATTTTATCTTCTATCCAATTCTCATTATTTAATATTGGTAAAATTATTCTCATTCTCTTATTTGGTTCATTTATATTTTTTCTACATGCTCTTAAAAATGATTGCACTATTCTAATATTTGATAACATATTATCAGCAAATACAACACCATCCAATAATGGTAAATCATATCCTTCTCCTAAACAATACACATTTACTAATATTCCACATTTTGCTTTTTCAAATATTGTTAATATTTCACTCCTTAATTTCTTATTCTGTTTACTATTATAAATTGAATAATACATATCATCTATTTCAAAATATTTATGCTCTATTAATAAATTTATATACTGATTTATTATATTTGCATTCTCTATTGTATTACAATATACTAATAAATGATGTGCTTGATTATTTTGTAATGTTTTTATTGCTGTATATGCACTTAAAAATAATCTTTGTTTACTTATATCTGTTATATTTAACTCTCTTAATATATTATTTAATTGTTCAATATTTGCTATTAATGTAATTACATCATAATCACATATTATAATTCTATTTATTGCCCATAATAAACATATTCTTTCAATTATTTTTCCAAAATATTCTTCATTATTATTTGATACAATTTCATTATTATCTTCTATATTTTCTATATTTTTTAATGTTGCAGTTAATGCTAATTGTTTATTTGATTGTATATTTAATATTGTAATATATCTTCTGTCATCTTCTTTTTCTTTAATATTTTTTGATGTTAAATGATGACATTCATCTAATATCTTAAAATCAAATATATATTCATTTGTTTTACATACATTATTTAATTTATATGCTGATTGATATGTTGTAATAATTACATATTGTTTATTATTATCTATAAAATTTATTATATCATTCTCTGTTATATTTTCAAATATTTTTAATATTTCATAATTAAAAAATACTTTTTTAATATAAATTATCCACTGCATTAATAATTGTATATTTGGAACTCCTATTATTATCTTATTTGCATTTATCTGTTTTGCTATCCATAATGATATTAATGTTTTTCCAGTTCCACATGGTAATACTAATATTCCTCTATTATTATCATCAAAATATTTTATTGTTTTATTTATAATTTCTGTTTGATATTCTCTTTGTACATATTTATTCTTTTTATTAAGTTTTATTAATTTTTTTATTAATTCTATTGCTTTTTTAACTCTATCTTTTCTCTTTAATTCTTCAATTTCTTCATTTGATAATTTCCTAAATTTAATTTTTATTAATTCTAAAAATGGAATAATTTCATTTATTATTTCATTTGAAAAAAATTCTTTTCCTCCTGTATTTTGATATTTATACTTTTTAAAATAATTATGAATTAATTTCTCAATTGTATTCATTTTATTATTTTCTATTTCAATTACTAATATATATTTCCCTTCTTTTGGTTCTCCAGTTTTATATGTATTATTTCTCTCAATAATATTATCTGTTATTCCTATTTTACATATATTATACAATATTAACCAGTCATTTATTCGTACATATAAATATCCTAATTTGTTCATCTTAATTGTTATTTATTAATATTATAAATTAATTTGTTTAATATTCATTTTTTATATAAATAAACACAAAAAATAATAAAAATTGAATTATTAATTATATACATTTAAATAATTAATATTATTCATAATGAATACTTATAAATTTACACAATTAGATAATGGTGATATCTTATTACAAAAAATTATTATTGATAACACAAATTATACTATTATTAATAAAGATAATGGTGATTTATTATTAAAAAAACTTACTCATGTTAATATTACTGATCTTACAGATATAAAAAACTATGATTTCAAAAAATCTATCATCATTGAATGCTTACTTGATAATAAAGAAATTAATAAATTAAAATATAAATCAATACTTGAACAAATTTATAAATTAATTAATGATGGAACAAAAATTATTAAACATACAAAATTAAATATTAAAACTATCAAAAAAGAAGATGAAGGATTTTATTATTTAGATTATCTCGGTATTAGTATCCAATGTGTTGATAGTAATAAATGTTTATTAGAAATTATTTCTCAATGCATTGAAAATGAAATTGAATTATATATGAACATAAAATTAATTGATGAAATTACTATTAATATTAATTTTTAATATTATTTTTTTTTATATTTTTATTATATATGTTATCTAATACATACATTGTTATTATTGTTATAATATCTATAATTATTTTATATTTCTTATACAAAAAATATAAAAAAGTTGAAAATTTAAATTCAACTTTTGCTCCATTGGGATTTATATCTGCATTAATACCTCCACCACCAACACAAATACCACCATATGCAGTGTTTACCCCACCACCTCCATTACAATTACTCCCAGGACTACCATCTAACGCTAATAATACCTTTTATATTTCACCAGAATATCCAAATTTTACAAATATAAATGGTATTTGGTATCCAACAAATTTAACTGCTAATTGGATGCAACAATATAATATTAATACACTACAATATTTGCTAAATAACTAAATATTAATTTTACTAATTAAAAAATGATATCTTTTATATTTTATATTATTTAATTATATACTACTACTTAATGTCATCAGAAAATTGTTATATTTTTAATATAAATAATTTATTAATAATTGGATCTGGTGGTTTTGGTAAAATAATATTTGATATATCAAATAATACTATATATAAATTTATATATAATATAACAAAATGCAATATCGGATTTTCAGAATTTACTATATTAAAAAAATGTTATGAACAATTAGAATTTTTAAAAACACATATATCAAATAAATATGTAGATAATATCTTTATTCCTAAAACATATAAATTTATAGCATGTCCAATTAATATATTTGATAATATTTTTTCTTGTGCATTACATATGGATTATATTTCTGGTATTCCTATTGAATATATTAATGATCCTGAATTATCAATCTTACCACTTCCTTTGAAAAAAATATTAATTTTACCACTTCATACTTCTAAAAATATTAATATTATTTCTTTACAAAATGATAATGAACCTTATTCACTTAATAATCCTATACGATATTATATGATGTCTGTATTAAATATATCTAAATTACCATTTATATCCAATCCTTCTGATTTTATATCATCACATTATGTTTTCTTAGGTATAATTTTTGCTATATGCACATTCCAATTAAAAATTAATATGATTGATTTAGAAATATTATTAGGATATAATAATAATAAATTAACCTATAATTTACTTGATTTTGGTTTAGTTTCTGATATACAACACCATATAACTAATTTTATATTTAATAATGATGTTCAATCATTAGTTGATCAATTCGTAGATTTGGGTGGCCCTTGGTTTGCAAAATCTGTATTCCCATTTCCAGATGATATAAATTATATTCATTTTATTAAATCATTCAAATATATGTCAATAAAAATTCTATCATTAACTATTAATAATATTGATTTCTCACCAAAACTTGATATTTTAATTAAACATCTTGAATCTAATTTATAATATATAAATTGTTACACTATATCAACATATACCAAATTAAATATTACTAACTTTGATGTATACTTTTATATAACAAAAAGTATAACAGAATAAAAAATGAATATATAATATATTGAAATAATAAAATAATTAATTTATATAAATATGAGTTCAAATGATTATTTTCCAAATGATCAACCTAGTGATGTTAATTTAAATATTAATTCTGATAATGAAAGTATTCAAAATGATACTTGTTCAAATGTTGATTCTGATAATGAAAATGTTAAATATGAATATGAAGAATTATTAAAAGCATTAAAATTATATATCAATATTTATGAAATATGTGTAATACCATATAAATTAGATTATAATAGTTGTGTAGAACTCTCTACTTATCTAATGTTACATAATTCTAATTTACAAATAAAATTAATTGAACACTTTGCATATTCAATGACAAATTTAAATCATCAAAATAAAATGGAAGTTATTCAAGAAATAGGAAATTATTTATATTCTCAATTAATTAAATTATCTAATTTGTTATTTAATAAACAAACATCCTAATATTTTTCATTTATTCTTATTATAAAATAATTACATAAAAATATACGAATTATTATATGCATTATTTAATCTTTTTTTCTCTTGTTTGTTCCATTCTTTATATGTTTTCTCTAATTCTCTCTCTTTAACTATTTTATACATATCTCTTATTGGATTTATATGTATATCATAATATATTTTTATTTTTTCATAATATATTTTATCATCTATACATTCCCCTAATATTATAAATCTTTTCCCCTTTATTTTTCCAATTGATATTTTATTTTTTTTCTTTTTATTATTCACTAAATAAATTATTACATTATCTTTACATTTATCTTTAGTTGCTATATATGTATCCGTTATTTGTGGATGTAAATTTCTTATCATACTTATTTCTTTATTAATTTTTTCTTTTGTTAATGGATTTAGTCGTAATTGTTTTACCATTTTTAGTATATATTATCATTTTATATTAATATAATCATATATTCATTTTTTTTGTTAATACTAATTATATATGAAAAAGAAATTCTCAAAACGTAAATCCTCAAAACGTAAATCATCAAAACGTAAATCATCAAAACGTAAATCATCAAAACGTAAATCATCAAAACGTAAATCATCAAAACGTAAATCATCAAAACGTAAATATTCTAAACGTAAATCTAATTTATTAATAGGTGGTGATATTGTTAAAATTAAAGGTGGCGGATTTGGATTAACTATCTCTAATGTTGGTCATTCATCTATTATGTATATTACACCAGGTTCTCTTATATCTCGTGAATGTTATTCTGATTTATGTTCATATATATCTAAAATTAGTAAAGATTATAAAGGTAATGGTGTTGAAGGTAATTATATTATTTCTTTTACATCTATGTTTGGTAAAAATAGTGCTTTAATAAATCCATCAACAAAATTATATTCATTATTAAATAATATTTTTAATGATATTGTAGGAATTTTAAGTAAACATAATTTTGCATCTATTATAGATACATCACGCTATCCTGTATCACATGGACAACCTCCTCCACATATTGATATATCTAAAAATTTATCTTTGTTTAATAAATATTTTAATAATACAAATATTAAAGAAAATGTAAGTGTTTATTCTCCAGCATTATGTACATTACTCTCATGATTACACTTATTAAATTGTATCAAAAGTATATATTGATTATATTATTTTATATAAAAAATGAAAGTTATAATATATTACTAATTAATAACAACAGATATTAACTAATTTAATGGATTATCATCATTACATGAATTGTGATAGTAAAGATATACCACCATATGTATTAGATTATACAATTATGGCTAATGATCTTGAATCATTGAAATTTTTTTACTTGAAAAAAAAATTGAAAATTATATAAATTTATTAGAAATTGCATGTGAATGTAATTTTCTTCATATTGTTAAATTTTTAATTGAAGATTTTAAAATAAAATATGATAATACTATACTTGAATATGCTATTTTATTTGAAAATACACGTAATATCAAATTATATGGTAAAGTTGATAATACTGATTCATTATTATTATTAGATTATTTAATTGATGACTTAAAATTAAAATATGATGAAACATCATTATTAAAAGATGCAATATTTAAACGAAATTTTCATATAATAAAATATTTAATTGAAAAAAGAAATTGTAAAATACCACGTTTTATGATGGAAAAAAGATATTTAATTAATAAAACAAGTTTACCTATTAATATAATAATTTATTTAGAAAAAATGTATGATAAACAACAAAATACTATTTAACAAATCTTTTTTATAAAAAATTCTGTATAACAATGTATAATATATTTAACATCTAATTTATTACTTCTCCATGCAATTTTTGTATTATATGTATCTGCAAATAATGCATCTTTTGGTATCATACATATTAATACTATTGATCCAAATATACCTGCATTATAATACATATATAAATTTTCTAAATTAGTAAAATATAATCCACCTTCTATACATTTAGTATTCTCATTATACTCTATTATATCTTCATTTATTCCAATTTTATATTCAAATTTATTAAAATATGATATATATTTATTATCTTTATAATTTACAACTTTATATACATAACATATATCCTCATTATTATTATATTTTTCTATCCATTCATTATATGTATAAATTTTTAATTTACTCATATAGTTTTTGTTTATATATATTTTTTATAAATCAATAGTTTATTTTATTCATTTTTTTGAATTAATAATATTTTCTAATTCAAAATATTTAATATATCTTTATAGTTTTCATTAATATAACATTCATTTAATAAGTCAGCAGGTGAATATAATTCCACTTTTTCATTTTTATATATATTTAGTTTTTCATTATCATTTAATTTAATATCATAATAATGTTCTATGATATCTATAAACATATCATTATTACACTTTGTAAATTCTAATTTATAATCAATTCTTCCAGATCTTATTAATGCGGGATCTAATTTCTCAATATGATTTGTTGTCATTATCATTATTCTATCACTTGATTCACATATACCATCAATTGTATTTAATATACATGATAATGTTAATTTATTTTTATCATTTTTTATACCACTTTTATTTTGTTGTTTATCTTTGTTATCTTTGTTATCTAATAATAATTCAATGATATCTTTTTTTTCATTATCATTATCTTTTTTTTGTAGTTCTCTTGTTAATATTATATCATTCATACAATCAATATCTTCAAATATTATTATTCTTTTATTTATTGGTATATTTGAATCAAGAATTAATGTATTATTCATTACATACATAAATTCACTACATGTTTTTATTAATTTTAAATTAATATCAATTATATGTCTATTTGTATATTTTGCAAGTGCTTTACAAAATGATGTCTTTCCTGTTCCCGGTTTACCATATAATAAAATCCCAAAATTATATGGTAATCCTTTATCTATATATTTTTGTTTATTATTTAAATAGAAATTCAATTTATTTAATATTATTTTTTTATCTTTAAAAAATATATTATTAAATGTTTTAGTTGTTATAAAATCAACTTTATTATATATTATTTCATATATATTATCTTTTTCTATACTATTTATTGAATAATACTTTAATGTATCACTATCTTTGTTATTTAAATATTCTTTTGTTTTTTTATTTATATATTCATTTAATTCATATATTGTTTTATTTTTTGATCTTATATATAAATAATATATCAGTTTTTCATTAAATTCTTTACCATGTTCTATTTTTTTTATTTCTATATCTGATGATATATATATATCATTATCAATTTCTATATTGTTACATGTAAATAACATTATTGATTTATCATAATAATCTATTTTTATTTCTAATATTGTAATTTTTTTATTTATTTTACTTTCATCTTTTATTAAATTAATCATTGCATTCATTTCACATTTACATGATATTTTTGACCAATATCCAGTTTGCTGTAATGTTCCTTCTAATATAATTGTTTTATATTGTTTTGATACATAATATTTATATATATATTTCATTTGTTTTGTTATAAAATTTATAACTTTTTCAATATTTATTATTTGTAACATATATGAGGTTATTGTAATATATAATATATTCCAAATAGCATCATTCATCATAATTATTTATTAGTTTTTTATTTATAAATCAATAGTTTATTTTATTCATTTTTTTGAATTAATAATATTTTCTAATTCTTTTATTCTTCTGTTTAATTCTTCTATACAATAATTATTATACTCATACTTCATACTAATTACATAATATTGTTGTTCATCATCTATAGAAAATATAATTTTTTTTGTATTTTCTATTTCATTATTATATTTATTTTTACAATATGCTAACTCTCTTGAAGTATCTGTTTCTATTTCTATATTTATTATATTAACATTACATTCATAACTTAAATCAAACATTATATTATTAGTTTTAAAATACATATTTATATCATTTTTAACCATTAGTTTTCTCATTAAACCTTTCATAAAATTTTTGTTATAATGAATTCTATTAATATTTGTTTTCTCATAATATTTTATTATTCTATTTTCTATATATTTTTGTACGTATTTTTGTATAAATTCACTTATATTATTGATATTTGTTATATATAAATATATTATACATTGCATTTTGTTTATTCCATCATAACTAATATCAAATTGAAATGATTGAATTGAATTCATTTTATCTATTATTTAATATAACATATTTTATAAATTATTATTTTCATTTTTTCTTTTTTTGTAAATATTTTACAATTTCAAAATATCCATTTTTACTTGCATAATCAATTGCATAAGTTGTACAATTTTTATCTTGAACTTCAAATTGTCTATAACTTCTATTCGTTCATTATTTTTAAAAAATCCTATAAATGTTACATCTGTCCACTCTCTAAATGAACCACTATCATATGTTTTAACACTTTTTTCAATTGTATAAAATAATTTATTTTTCAAACTCAATTAAATTCATAATATATTTTATTTACATATTTGTTTTTATATATTTTAATATATGTTTAGAATAACAATATACATCTTCTCTATAATCACAATATTCATATTTTATTGCTACATAATCATATTCATGAACCAATTTATAAAATATTTTTCTTATTTTTTTTGCTATTTTTATACATTTTTTTTTATTATATGGAAAATTATTTTCTTTTGCAAATTTTAATAAATCTAATCTACCTTCTTTTATTATATCATATATTGATATCTGTTTTCCATATTTTTTATATAAATGTTCAACTAATTCATATTTGATTTTATATATTATATAATCATATTTTATTGTATAATCTTTATCTTTTTTATAATCATTTTCTTCATCTTCTTCATCTTCTTCATCTTCTTCATCTTCTTCATCTTCTTCTATATATTCATAATTATATAAATTATCTAAATCATCTAAATTTTCTAAATCTGTATATTCAGGAAATTCTGGATATTCTTTATTGTATAATCCTTTTAATAATTCAAATACTTCAATTCCTGCATACTTTTCTAATATATATTTATCATGTGTATAATTATCTTCACAATAATTATTTTCACAATAAACATCATATTTTTTATTTCTCTCATCATCATTTTCAATATATTTATCAAAATAATTATTATCAAATAACCATTTACATATTATATAATTATTATTTATTATTGCATATGTTGGTGTATTATACACAAACTCTTCTATACAATTAAAACCATACTTCGTTGTCTTATATATATCTTGTTCTATTCCATTTTTTAATATTAATCTTTTTAAACATATAATACACAAATCATTAATTGCCTCACTTTGTTCACATTCACATTCTTTTTTTATAATACATTTGCAACTAATTATTTTTTTATATAATTCTGGTATACCTAATTTTTTTTCTTGTATGTTTAAATTTTCGTCAAAAATTTTTTCTTGTATATCTATAATAAAATTATCCATATCTTTGTATTGATAATAATCTGCTATTTTTAATATTTTATATATATTTTCTTGTGTAATATTTCTATTTATTATATCATCAAATTGTCTTCTATTTTTATTTATAATTTCTTCTTCATTATATTTTTTATTTTCTTCATCATTTTCTAATTGTTCTAATACTTTAAAATGTCTTGCATATTCTTCAAATGTATTTATTTTTATGTTATATTTATACTCTCCAATTTCTTTAGCATTTATATATTGTGTTTCTATTCGTTTATTTGATTGTTTTAATAAAATATCTTTGTATGATGTCATTTTTAGTTAGGTAATCTATATTATTCTTTATTTAATATATTTATTTTTCATTTTTTATAAATTAATATAATATAATGAATAAACACATATATTGTCACATACATTATTAATACAATAATATTACTTATTATATAACATAATGTTGAATATATTATTTGTTTTATAATATTATCTGGTTTTATTTGTAATTTTTTTATTATTTCATTATATATAAATATTCTCATCAATATACACCATATAATTAATGAAATTGATACTGAATTTGATGACGAATTTATTTTTTTGTTTGTTTTTTTATTTGTATCAATTAATATTAATAAAATGTCAGATACAATTAATTCCGCAATAATATATCCTCAAACATGTGATAAAATATGCATTATTGTTAATTATCATATTATCTAACATTTCTTATAAATAAATTTTATTTTCATTTTTTATAATTATCAATTCATATTATATAATGTCACAAATACTATTATGGTTGATTATATTATTCGTTATTATAGGTATTATTCTTATTATGGAAAGATTAGTTCATTCATAACTAAAAACTAATATATTTAAACTTTCTTTTAATCCCCTAATGATATATCAATATATTTATTTCCACAATGTTCACATTCACCTTTATAATAAAATCCAGGGTCATTACAACATTCATATTCATCTTCGTATCCATAATCTTTTCCATAATCATACATATCTACTTCTGAAAATGGTAATTTTTCATAATTTGTCTCCCATTCCCTATTTTCTTCGTACATAAAAATTTTATTCCAAGTTTCAGTTTTTATTAAATGTGTAATTTTTATTATCTGTATTATAAAATAATTATACTCTTCCTTTAATTCATATACACTCTTATATTTTTTTTCTTCTATATACTTTTTTGCATCTTCTTGTGTTATTTGTTTTACACAATATTTATCTCTCATTCCATAACATAACATATAGTTTGCACATGTATGTTTTCCATTATTGTAACAATACTCACTCACATATACATTACTATCATGATAATCACTATAATAAACATCTAAATGTGTATTTTTTTTTTCATTCTTCATTTCTTCAGTATCTGGATTTTCTTCTGGATTATAATAATAACCTGGATAATCTGCACATATTACCTTTTTATTAAATGGTGATACTACATAATACTCACCTATTTCTATATATTTTGATCGTATTAATTTCTTATTACTATCAAATAATTCAAAATCTCCAAAAAATAATATTTCCATATATTATTTAATATACTCTTTTTTTTATATCGTATTTAATAATTGTTTTTTTATATTATTATTCTCCTCTTTTAACTTATTATTTTCTTCTTGTATTTTTTCTAATATTTTTTCTACTTTTTCATATTCGTCCTTTTTAACATATAAATTCTTAAATATCGGATCATATAACCATTTATACCATAATTCTATTTTCATTTTATTTATTTCATCCTCTTTTTTTATTATACTTATATCAATCTTTCCATATTTCTCTAATTGATTACTTAATTTTATTATTGTATTTTCATCTCTATTCTCATATGCTTGTTGTATATACACAAATATATCTTTATTTATATTATTTTTATCTGGATGTGTTTTTAATATTAACTTGTGATACATTTCTTTTATATTTTGTTTTATATCTTTTTTTATATTTATTATATTATCAATATCTATAAAATAATATTTATACATTACATCATACTTATTTATTACCAAATCTTTTGTCTCTTCATTAAATTTTTTCATATTTTCTTCTTTTAATTTTCTTAAATAATTATATTCTGCTTTTATATATTTTTTATATAATACATAACTATTCACCATATAATTATCTTTATAAAAAATGATTTTAATTCTGTTTTAATACTTATATATATTATATTTAATTAACAATATGAACTTTTTATTATTATCATCATTATTTTCTTTAGTTTTATCTAATTATAGTAATTTTAATATTTTTATCCAAGATTTCCCTGAAACTTTATCTAATAATTCAATTATAACTACAAAATTATCAGTTGAATCAAATAATGAAACAATTATTACACAATTTCCATCACAAATTAATATTTATACTTTATTATTTCTTATCATATGTCTTCCAGTTATATGTATATTTTTACTTCCTAGTATATTCATATTTATGTCTATATTTTTTATATTTTTATTTTTTATGATTTATCCATTTATATTTTATATATCTTTTACTATTTTAGATTTTATATTCATATTTTTTAAAATGTTTGATTTTGTATGTATATTTCTTATATTGTATTATCTTTTGATACTTGATATATTATATTAATTTATTTTCACAAATTACATATCTTAAATAACAATCTCTCCATGATAGATTACTTCTTCTTTAATCTCATCACTAATATTATTTAATTTATCAAATTTTATAAACTAACTATTATTATTTTCTTTTTATTTTAATTATCTTCTTCACCATCATCATGTTCACCATCATCATGTTCACCATCATCATGTTCTTCTTGTTTATCTTTTTTATTCAAAGTTTCTTTTGTTTTTTTTCTTTGTTTTGCATCTTTTTTATTTTTTTCTTTTGTTTCTCTTATTAATTTTATCATTTCTTCATCTTCAGATTCATCTCCTGAATCATATTTAAATATGTTATTTTTGGGATCTAATACATTATATGTTGATTTATAATCTTTATAGTTTGTTATCATTACATTAAATGCTAATCCATTTTCAAGTCTTTCCCATATATATTCTCCATTCTTATACTCATTTTTTTTATAATCTTTTATATTCACAAATATTTCTTTACCAAACTTTTTTATATCTTTATCATATCCTAATTCTATTGCTTCTTTATTGTATTTTTCAATCACACTTTCAAATCCTTGTTTAATACTAATATTTGGATCATAATAACATAAATAATAAGTAAATATAGTTATTAAATATTCATTACATTCTTCATCTTTTAAATACATTGTTATTTCTAATAATTTACATAATGTATATATTTTGTTTGTATTAAAATATGTATCCACAAATGTTACTATTATATTATTTTGTGTATAAAAATACTCAGTTAAACTTTTTAATTGTATATATATATCAATAAAATATCTTGTACATAATTCATTATTTAAATATAATTTATTTTCTTCATTATTATTTAACATATCATATATTAATGTGTCCTTGTATTTTTCAATATCTATTATAAATATATCTTTTTCATTTTCATCTTTATTGTCATATGGAATAATGTATCCCAATTTTGAACTCATTTTTAATTAATTAATACTTTCTTCTTATATTTATATTATTTATATTTCATTTTTTCATAAAAAATGATTTCTTAATATTTAATATATTATTACATATAAATTCATTACTTATATATGGAATCTCGTATTTCTTACTTGAATAATATTACAAAATCTTATGATGATGAAATTGTTGAATTCACATTTTCACCAATTATTTCCTATTCTGATGCAGTAAATAAATTATGTAATAATAACATACATTTAATTAATCTTGTAACTAATTATATTGATGATAATTTTGTTATTGCTGGTGGTTTTGTTTTAGCATTAATTGAATGTATGATGAATAATAATGTTTCTACTTTTGATTCATCTGATATTGATATTTTTATAATGTATAATAACGAATTAAAACTTAATTCTAAAATACTTAATATTGTTGATATTTTAGAACCTTCTATAACATCAATTACAAAATCAGAAAATATATACAATATTTATACAAAAAATAGAAAAATACAAATTATTAAAAATATCTATAATAATTTATACCACTTACTATTATTCTTTGATTTAAATTGTGTTAAATTTGCACTCAAAAATAATAAATTCTATACTTTAAAAAATAACTTGAATTTTTTCTCTTCAAAAATTAATTTTATTGATACTTCACTTTTATATACAAGTATCTATAATAAAATAATTTCTAGAATTATTAAATATTTTTCTCGTGGTTATTTGACATTAATTTCTTCTAATGATTTATATATTGTTTATTTCCTAAAAGATGATACTATTCAATTAGCATACATACCAATTGTTGACTTTAATGATAAAATTGTTAATATTAAAACTATTAGATTTTTTTCTTCAACTAAAGTATCACTTTCTTCTTCTCCTAAAAATTTAACATATGATTCAAATAAATATATAACTGAATTATCTATTGATACCTTCAAAAATCTCCCTAATAAATTCAACTATGTTCTTAATTTTACCTTTTTAAAAAATAATTATGGTATCGTTTATTCTGATTGTATCTTTACTAAAAAAATTATTAGTAATTATAATAAAACTTATAATACTTATTTCTTTTGTGGTATGTTTTCTAAATATACTGCAAAACAATTTATGAATATCAATCCTGATTATAAATTTTTATTACAAATTCAACATCATATTAAAGGTTATAGACAATTTGTTCCTATTAAATCTTTTAATGATTCTAAATTATTACTTGACTCTGAACTTCATATATATGAAGTTATATTATCTCATAAACCCTGTAAACCTTACTTGGATATTGAATGGATCAAAAATATTGATAAACCTGATAATATATCTAAATTTTTAACAAATTTTAAACGTGATCTTATTCAAATATTTAATATTAAATATAATTTAACTATCACTTCAGATAATATATTAATTACTTCTGCTCACTCTGATAAAAAATATTCTTTCCATGTTGTTATCCATTCTAATATCTTATTCAATACTAATAAACATACATTTAATAAATCTTCCGCTCATAATCTATATTTAGCATTAATTGAATTTAATGATAATTATAAAAATAAATTAGATGGTAAAGTTTATACTATTGATAGAGAATTTAGATGCATTAACTCTTCTAAATTTGGCGAAACTCGTCCTTTCATTAAATGTGATTCTACAGATAATGATTTGATGAACTATTATATTACTAATATATCTAATGATTTAACTTATTCTATTATCTAAAAAATGATTTTATATTATTTTGATTATTATTTTATATTAAATTACTTATTATGACAAATCTTATCACTGATTATACACTCAATTGTATTAATACTAGAACTATATATAATTCTGATAAAACTATTAAATCTCATGTCTATTGTCAAAATATTATTGATTCTTATGTTTATGAGTGTAAACCATGTACAGAATATTTTAGTCAACATCCTGAATTAAATAAATTTAAAAATTACAATATATTAGATTTAAAAATAATAGAAAAGAAAATTGATAATATTGAAAAATATATTACTGATATTAACTTAACTTCTACTATTATTTCAAAAATATGTTTATCAGATGACCTTTTTAATTTAACTATTAAAAATATTAATAATAATTTAATTACAAACTCTAATAATATTACAAATATTTTTAAAAATATAATTAACAATAAAACATATAATTACATTCTTCATTTTATTAATACTTTACCACATATTAATACACAAATAATTATTGATACAAGAATAATTAAATATATTGTTAAATTAAATACAAATATATTTATTCAAGTAATCACTTATTTACAAACAAATAATATAATAAATATTATACCTTGTCATGATAATTGTATATTAGATCATTTATTATTAAATAAATATATTAATGATAATAAATATTATTATCTAAAACCTATTATTAATAATATTTTAAATACTCGTATATACTATAACTGTAATAATGAAAATGATAAATGTATGACTAATTTAAACAATGTAAATTTTGGTATTGGATATACTTTTAATTTTAAAAATTTAAAATATATATATGATATATATCCAAATAGTATAACATCAACTTATAGTTTAAAACAATTAATACATAGTAAAATTATATGTTACTTAAGGTTAAAACAATTATATGATTATTTTTCAATTATTAAATTTTTATTACAAAAACCAAATACTTTTGTTTTTGATATTAATACATTTATATTACCAACTTTTATTAGACGAGTTCATTATTATTTATTTAAAGATTATCCACAATCATATTTACAATATTTATCATTTATTATTAAATTATTACTTAAATATACCTTGGTTTTTAATCATGGTTATGCTCATCTTTGTAACCAAAAAAATCCTATTATATTAGATATTTACAAACCTTACATACATGATATTAATGCAAATACTATTTCTAAATATGATCATCAAGTTGAAACTGTTTTCTACTCTCTTTCTTCTCTATTTTCTAATTATGATCTCAAAATTAATATTGTTACCAAATTATATAAAAAAACTTTATCTATTTAATTGTATTATTTTCTTTTTATTACATTTCTATAATTATACATTACCAATTGTATGTCATTTTTATATTTATTATAATCATTTTCATGAAATCCTCCATAGTTCCTATTTTTATACACATATTTTCCTTCATTATCTAATGATTTTAATATTCGTTCTATATTATATATTGCATTTTTCGTTAATTTACTTTTATAATCACCATACCATGCTATTATATGTGGTAAATTATACATTATTAATTATCAGATTTTTTACAACAATATTTAATATACTTCTCTATCGATAATGATGATTTTTCATAATAATAATCTTTAAAAAATATATTTTCTTTTACACATTTATAAAATATATTTTTAATATATTTTTGAGTTTCACATGTTATTAAATATAAATAATATTCACTTTGTAAAAAAAATATATACATATCTGTTATTCTTATCATATCATTTTGATAATTTGTACTTATAAAATTTTCTTTAAACCATTTTATAATATTAATTGATATATCTAAAAATCTATCTTGTTTATTTATTTTATTTGATTTTAATTCTTGTTTTATTTTTTCTTGTTCAAATTGTAGTTCATTTTTTTCTTGCATATTTTCTTCATTATTATTTATAATATATATAAATGATTTTTTCATATTTATTATATTTCCTTCAAAATATTCATTACCTTGAATTAGTTTATAATTTGTTTTAAATTCTTTTATTAATTTTTTTTCCAATTCTACATAATTATTACATCTATATGTAATATATATTATTGAATTTTTTCCATAACATTTTATTCTTTTTAATGTATTTCCTCCTGCACATCCTATTTTATATTTATTTGTATTTAATACTAATTCTGGTTGTAATAAATATACATATCCTTCCATAATATTTATATATTTAATATTATTTTCTTTTTTCAACTAATGAAAAATTCAAATTAACAAAAACTTATATTATATTAGATATTTACAAACCTTACATACATGATATTAATGCAAATACTATTTCTAAATATGATCATCAAGTTGAAACTGTTTTCTACTCTCTTTCTTCTCTATTTTCTAATTATGATCTCAAAATTAATATTGTTACCAAATTATATAAAAAAACTTTATCTATTTAATTTTTATCTTACATATTTTTTACAAAAAAATGAACTTTTATTTTTATACTTATTATATATAATTTAATTATTATGCAACAATTATCAAATGATGATATTATCTTATTACGTAAATGTATTACAACATTTATTATGAATTTATATGAAAAACCTTCTCAAACTAAAGATAATTTAGATTTAATCCATTTTAATTCATTACCTTTTTATATAAATGAATTATATGAATTATATACACATAACAATCCAGAACCATTAATTAATAATTTAACTAATGAATTTGTAGAATCTTTATATAAAAAATATCAACAATTCTCAATTATTGAAGAAAAAAAATTGGAATTAACAAATATTATGGAAAAAATAACTAGTCATAATATAACTAAAGAAGAATATTATACTTTTTGTAAAAATATTTATAATATTAAAAATGACTTACAAAAAATATATGATGATGTACATTTTACTAATTTTCAAACTACATCTAATAAAAATTATGAACATAGTTTTGATATGTATATCTTTACTCATCCATCTTTAAACCATATATTAAAACAATTATTATTTAATTATAACAATCCAGAATTTTAAATATTTACTCTATTAAAACTTTCATTATTTTTCTCAACTATTGGTTTTATTGGTATTTTCATATGAATACTACTATATATTTTATTTAATATTGGTATTCCAGAATTATTTCTTACATTATTTTTTATCAAATTACATTTCAAATTAAATATATTTATCATATTATTATACTCTATATTATTTACTATCTCATTTTCATTAAAATATTTTAATAATAATATATCATCCAATTCTATTCTTTTAGTATAATCTTTCTCTAATATTTTTAATATCATTTCTTTCTCATTTTCTGTACTATTCATTGGAAACTTTATTTCTTTATTTTCTATATTATAATATATATCATATACATTTTCTCCCATAAATGGTAATGTCCCATATAACATTAAATATATAAGTATCCCTAATGCCCATATATCCGACTTATAATTCTTTATTCTATTATCTTTATTTAAATTTTCTGGTGCCATAAAATATGGTGTCCCTTTTATATGCATCTCTTCATTAAAATATTTACTAATTCCAAAATCAATTATTACTGCATTGTCATCTTTATCTAATAATATATTACTTGCTTTTATATCTCCATGAATTATATATCTTTCATGTAAATATTTTAATCCATTTATTATATCTTTCGTATATTTTATTATCTTTTCCTTAGGTAAAATATTACATTTAATTTTATCATTTATTGTTATTATACATCCATTTGGTATATATTCCATTATTAAATACATAATATTATTATCTATATCATATATATTATCAATCAATTTTACAATATTCTTGTTATTATTTTCTTTCATAAAAAAATATTCTCGTAAACTATTCTTATTCTTTATTCCAAATTTTTTTATAATATGTATAATCTTTAATGCATACCTTTTTTTTGTTCTTATATCCATACATAAATATACTTTTCCTGATGTCCCATCCCCAATATATTTAAGTATTTTATAATTATTTATTATTTTATTTTCATTTTCTATACTATCACTATTATTTATATAAATATTTGTTTGTAATAAATTAATTGTTAAACCATTATTTATATTTTCATATATCAATTCATTTATTATATTTATATTTTTATCCATAATACTTTCTATCTTTTCTATTATTTTCTCTATATTTATATCATTTTCTAATATAACTGACATACAATAATTTATATATATACTATAAACATATTCATTTTGTTGTATTAATACATCTTTT
>Ga0209542_10005345_pt1 | contig 25685 bp, 42 predicted proteins | sample RifCSPhighO2_01_FD_184028 | JGI IMG/M metagenome (GOLD analysis project Ga0209542, IMG submission 184028) | Soil microbial communities from Rifle, Colorado - Rifle CSP2_plank highO2_0.1 (SPAdes) (version 2) | ecosystem: Environmental > Terrestrial > Deep subsurface > Rock core/Sediment ...
GGTAAAGTTTTCAAAAATGAAATTAGAAATTTAAATGAAAGTTTGGATACATTGCCATTTCCAGATAGAGAAGTTGCATATGAACATAAAATTTGGCGTGACGAACCTATAAGACATTTTATTGCTTGTAGAGGTTGCGCTTATCGTTGCACCTATTGTTTTTCTGAAGATACTAATATTATAACAAAAAATGGAATTAAAAAAATAAAAGATATAAAATTAAATGATAAAATTTTAACACATAAAGGAATTTATCACAAAACTAATTTAGTTTTTCAGAGACCTTATTCTGGAGATTTAATAGTATTGAAGTTTAACAATAACGAAATAAAGTGTACTCCAAATCATAAATTGTTTGTATTAAAAAAATCAGAAAACAAGCCAAAATTTGTTAAAGCTGAAGAATTAGAAATAAACGATATTCTATTAACACCGAAATTTTATGATCAAAACGCTTTTAATATTATTTTAGAAAGTTTTGCAATTCAAGATAATAATCAATTAATTTTACAAAATTTAAAAATAAAAAATAAAAGAATACATATTCCAGTTGAAAATATTAGAAAAGAAAAATATAAGGGCTATATATACAATCTTTCTATAGATAAAATTCACTCTTATTCTGCAAATGGAGTTTCAGTTTCAAATTGTTTCAATTCAGCTATAGACAAAATCTATGGTGGAAAAGGAAAATGGGTAAGATGGAGATCAGTTGACAATTTAATTGCAGAAATAAAAGAAGTAATTACAAAATACGGCGGCAAAGTAATTTATTTCCAGGATGATATTTTTATTATGCACAAACCTTGGCTAAAGGAATTTACAGAAAAATACAAAAAAGAAATTAACTTGCCTTTCCATTGTCACGTTAGACCAAATTTAGTTGACGAGACTTCAGCTCGTTTATTAAAAGAAGCTGGTTGTTATTCTGTCCATATGGCCTTGGAAGCAGCTGATGATTATATTAGAAATGTAATTATTAAAAGAGAAATGGATAAAGAAACAGTATACAGAGCTGCAAGATTATTAAACCAGCATGGAATTAAAATTATGCTGCAGAATATTTTGGGCTTGCCAGAATCAAGTTTAGAAACAGATTTAGAAACTTTAAAAATGAATATTGAATGCAAACCTTTGTATGCTTGGTGTTCAATATTCCAGCCATACCCTAGTCTTCCTTTAACAGAGTACGCAGTTAGCCGTGGATTATTAGAAGGAAATTATAATGATATAGGTCCAAAATTCTTTGAAACAACAATAGTAAAATTAGAAAATAAAAAAGAAATCGAACACTTGCAAAAATGGTTTGCAATTGCAACTTCTCACCCATTATTATATCGTTCAGGATTATTAAGATTATTAATTAAAATGCCTCATACTAATTTTGTAAAGAATTTCTACAAATATGCTTACAATAAATTCAGAGATTATAAAGACAACCAATTATATGGTATTAAATTAGAAAGTTCAACTTAAAGCAAAAGTATAAAAGAATATAAGTTATTTCTATTTATTAAAAGAAGGTGATTAATGGATAAACCAAATATTGGTGTAATATGTACTCCAAGATATAATAATACTGAAAAATATTTATTTCCAATCTTAAAGAAAACATTTAATTTAGTTCTCTTTCCAATTAACGAAGATATAGATTACGCTTTTTTAAAAAAGCAGTCACAAAATTTAAAATTAATTCTAAATACTGCTGGAGATCAGCCAAACACTTATGATTCTTTAGAAATTGTAAAAACTTTTGAAAATTTAGGAAAACATGTAATTGATTCTTCAAAATCATTTTACTATAGAGAAGACAAATGGTTATTTTATCAAACATGTGTAAAAAATAACTTGCCAACTCCGGTTACTTACTACATTCCTCGAAATATTAATATTTCAAAAACAAAATTAAAACATATTCTAGAAGATCATCATATTGTTTTCAAAGGAGCATTTTCAGATACAGGAAGAGCAGTAAAGAAAGCATCTAATTTTGAAGAAGCCGAAAAAGTGATAAAAGAGTTGCGTAAAAAAATAAATGTAATGCCATTAGTAGCACAGCAATATGTCCCCCATGGAAAAGTTAGCTATCGTATAACATTAGTAGGAAATAAAATTATTCAGGCAATAGTAAAATATGGAAAAACCTGGAAAGAAGGAAAATTATTTTGGAAAAATGAAAAATATAGAATGTTTAAAGTTAATAAAAAATTAGAAAAATTATCTAAAAAAGTTGCAAAAGTTTTTGGAGTAGAATGGTGTGGTATTGACTTATTAAAAGACGAAGCAAATAATTGGTATATAATAGAAATTAATTCTTGTCCAAGTATGGACTTTGTAATAAAAGACATAAAAAGATCAAATGAAGAACTAGTAAACTATCTTCTTAAGTTAAATAAAACTTTGAAATAATTCTAAAACAATAAGATTTATATACTACTATTTAAGAGTTACATAGATGAAAAGATCAGAAATTAGTGTCTTGGTAGTTGAAGATGAAACTTCACTTGTAAATGTAATTTCTAGTATTTTAAAAATTACAGGAATTAAAAATATAGATCAAGCCATTAATGGTAAGAATGCATGCCAATTAATTTCACAAACTCCAAGAAAAACATATCATTTAATGATTTTTGATACTGATTGTCCTGTTAAAGGCGATGGTCCAAGAATTCTAGAGTATGCAAGAAGCTTAGACCATAATCCAGAACTAATAATTGCGAGTTCAGGTCAAGAAGATAATAAGAAATTATGGTCTGGGAAAAGCGAAGCAAATTATTTTCTTTTAAAACCATATAGTATATTAGAATTAAAAAAAATAATTGAATCTCATTTCCCAAAATAAATACAGATTTATATATAATAACCTATTCAAAAAAATTAATGAAAATAATTCAATTAGTCACAAATCCATTGGGATTATTATAGTTGTCAAGTACAATTAGCGTTTCTGTTGCAGAATTCATAAAAGATAAAAAATAGATTTTAAAAAACTGGTAATTTTTGGAGTGTCTTCATTAATAATTTTATTATTTTTTCTAGGAAGTTTAGCAATTATTGATTTTATTATTGCTCAATTTTAAATAAAAAACAAACCTTTATATATCAATAATTTTTCTTAAAATTACCCTTTACTGTATCATATTTAGGCCAACTGATTCTGTAGATAATCATATAAACAGAATAAAAGGTAAATTTAAAAAAATAAAAAATGTCAAAGTGGAGTCACCCGAGAAGAGGAAGCCTGCAGGTTTGGCCTAGAAAGAGAGCTCAAAGACCATATGCTAGGATTAGAAATTGGGTTAAAAAAGAAGATTTAAAATTATTAGGTTTTATTGGTTACAAAGTTGGCATGACTCATGCAATTGTCAAAGATAATACACAATTCTCAATCACAAAAGGTCAAAATATTTCTATTCCAATAACAATTATCGAGTGTCCTCCTTTAAAGCCTTATTCTCTAAGATTTTACAAACAAGATTTTGATGGTTTAAAAATTATTTCTGAAGTTTTTGCAAAAAATATTGATAAAGAAGTTCAAAAAAGAACAGACATAAGCAAAAAACCAACAAATGAAATTCCAAAACAATTTGATAATGTGAGATTAGTAATTTATACAAGACCTAAATCAACTGACGTAGGAAGAAAAAAACCAGAAATGATCGAATTAGGTGTAGGTGGTAAAAACTTAAATGAAAAATTAGAATTCTTAAAAGGAATTTTAGACAAGGAAATTAAAATTAATGATGTTTTCAAAAGTAATCAAGTAGTTGACATTCACGGAATAACAAAAGGAAAAGGATTCCAAGGTACAATCAAAAGATTTGGTGTAAAAAGATTAAGACACAAATCAAAAAAGAAAGTAAGAGGTATTGGTACAATGGGTCCATGGAATCCACATAAAGTAAGATATTCAGTTCCAAACACAGGTAAAATGGGATTCCACCAAAGAACAGAATATAATAAATTATTAATAAAAGTTGGAGACAATCCAAAAGACATTAATGTAAAATCTGGTTTCCATAAATATGGAGACATAAAAAATAATTATATTTTAATTAAAGGTTCAGTAACAGGCACAAACAAAAGAGCAGTAGTTTTAACAGAAGCAATGAGACCTAGAAAAAGAACAGAGCAATTTGAAATTTTATCTTTAAACTTAAACCATGAAAGCTAACATATATAATTCGCAGGGAACTAAAACAGGAAATTTAGATTTACCTAGTCAGTTCAATGAAAGTATAAGAACAGATTTAATTCAAAGAGCTTTCTTGGCAATTAGAGCAAATAAAAGACAATCTTATGGAGCATATCCTCATGCTGGCGAACGTGTTTCAGCAAAATTATCAAGAAGAAGACGCGATTACAAAACTTCTTATGGTAAAGCTATTTCAAGAGCTCCAAGAAAAACTATCTGGAGAAGAGGAAGACAAATGGGTTGGATTGGTGCATTCGCTCCTGGAACTTACAAAGGTCGTAGAGCAAATCCTCCCAAAGGTTCAAAACTTCTTGGTGAAAAAATTAATATTAAAGAAAACAGAAAAGCAATAAGATCAGCATTAGCAGCAGTAGCAAATGAAAATTTTGTTAAAGCTCGTGGTGATTTTAAAGAATTCCCTTTAATTTTAGAAAATGATATTTACAATTTAAAAAAAACAAGTGAATTAGTAGAATTATTAATAAAATTAGGTTTAGAAAATGAATTACAAAGATTACAAATTAGAAAAGTAAGAGCAGGTCAAGGAAGTAAAAGAGGAAGAAAATATCAAAATAAAAAAGGCCCTTTATTTGTAATCGGAAAAAATAGCCCGATTGTAAAAATTCTAAAATCAATTAATGGTATTGATTGTACTATAATTAACGATGTTAATGTTGAATTATTAGCTCCTGGCGGAGTTCCAGGAAGATTAACTTTCTTTACAAAAGATGCAATAAGTATGTTGGAAGACAAAAAATTATTTTTCGATAATGTAGTTCAAAAAGAAATTAAAAAAGAACCTGTTAAAAAAACAGAAATAAAGGAAACAAAAAAACCTATAAAAGAAGTTTTTGATGAAACTTTTTCAAAAAAAGGTTCAAAGGTAAAAAAGTAAATGGAACAAATTCAAATTTTAAAATATCCTGTATCAACTGAAAAGTGTTTGAAATTAATGGAACAGGAAAATAAAATAGTTTTTATAGTTGATAGAAAAGCAAAAAAAATAGATATAAAAAAAGCTATTGAAGAAATGTTTAAAGTAAAAGTTGAAAAAATAAATACCTTAATCGGTAGAGAAGGAAAAAAAGCATATATCAGATTGACAAAAGATTTTAATGCTGTCGATATTGCTACAAAATTAGGATTAATGTAAAATGGGTAAGAGAACAATTACAAGGAAACGTGGAACTGGTTCACCAGTATACAGATCTAATTCACATAGATGGATTGCTGAAGTTAAGCATTTAAAATATAATAAAAAGGATTCTTTAATAAAAGGTAAAGTAATAGATATTCTAAAATGTCCTGGTCACACAGCACCTTTAATGAAAGTAGTTTATGAAAATAAAGAAGAATTATATTTAATAGCTCCAAATAATATTAGAGTAAATGATGAAATTGAATATGGTTTAAACTCATCTTTAAATAATGGAAGCACATTACCTCTAAAAGCAATTCCTGAAGGAACTTTAATTTTTAATATTGAAAGTTTGCCTGGAGATGGTGGAAAATATTGTAGATCAGCAGGAACATGTGCTAAGATTATTACTTCAACAGATAATTTTATTTTAATTGAATTACCTTCTAAAAAACAAAGAAAATTCTTACCAGAATGCAGAGCAACTATTGGTACAATTTCTGGTCATGGTCGTAAAGACAAACCATTTGTTAAAGCAGGTAAGAGAATGCATTACATGAGAGCTAGAAATAAATTATATCCAAGAACATCTGGTGTAGCTATGAACGCATTAAATCATCCTTATGGTTCTGGTAGAGGAAGACATCACTCAAAGATTAAAGTAGTTTCAAGAAATGCTCCTCCAGGAAAGAAAGTTGGTAAAGTAGCCGCAAGAAGGACAGGTAGAAAGTAAAATGGCCAAAGAATTAATGTATAAAGGAAAAACTGAAAAAGATTTTAAAAATGTAAGTTTAAATGATTATATATTACTTACAAATTCAAGACAAAGAAGAGCTCTAAAAAGAGGATTCACAGAAGAAGAAAAGAGATTTTTAAACAAAGTAAAAAAATTCAAAGATGGCGTAACAAAGAAAATAATTAAAACTCACTGTAGAGATATGCAGATTATACCTGAACTTTTAGGCTTAATGATTCATGTTTACAATGGAAAGGAGTTTGTTCCAGTTCCAATAACAGTTGAAACTTTAGGTCATTGCTTAGGAGAATTTGCAATGACGAGAAGAAAAGTACAGCACTCAGCACCAGGTATTGGAGCTACTAAATCAAGCGCAGGAGCAGTAAGTAAGAAGTAATCATGGCAGAAAAAGATTTAGTAAAAGTTTATGCAAGTGACTTGCCTATTTCAACAAAGCATGCTATAGAACTATGTTCATTCATGAAAGGAAAAGAAGTTGCAAAAATAAAATCAAAATTAAATATGGTTATAGATGAAAAATTTGTAATTCAATTAAAAAGATTCAAACATAAACGCGGTCATAAACAAGGCCATTTAGGTCCTGGATTTTATCCGAAAAAAGCATCAGAGCATTTCCTTAATTTAATAAAAACTTTGGAAGGCAATGCAAAAAATTTGGGTTTTAATGTTGAAAAATTAATTATTCACAATGCGTTCGCAAATCGCGCCGGAGTATCCTGGCACTATTCAAGGCATAGAGGAAGAAGAATGAAAAGAACTCATGTAACAATATTCGCAGAGCAGAAAAAATGATAGAAAGACAATTTATTAATCAAAAAATAAAGGAGTTCCAAATTCAGGAGCACATTAAATCTGAATTAGCTGGAACTGGATTCTCTCATATTGAAATTCAAAGAACTCCTTTAGGTGAAAAAGTAATAATATTTACAGCACGTCCTGGTCTTGTTGTCGGAAGAAAGGGAGAAAATATCAAAAAATTAACAAATTTATTGAAAAAAAGATTCAAAATGGAAAATCCCCAAATTGAAATTGGGGAAATAAGCTCGCCTATGTTAGATGCTAATTATGTGGCTGATAAAATTTCAGCAACATTAGTAAAATTCGGTTCAAAAAGATTTAAATCAATTGGTTATAAAACATTACAGGATATTCTTGATCACGGCGCATTAGGAGCCGAAATAGTAATTTCAGGAAAAGTTCCTAGTGCTAGAGCAAGAAGCTGGAGATTTAAAGCAGGTCATTTAAAAAAATCAGGAGATATTTCAGCTAATAAAGTTAAAAGATCAATTGCAACTGCAAATTTAAAATCAGGAACAGTTGGAATCAAAGTTAGTATAATGACTCCAGACATAATAATGCCTGATAGAGTTTTCATAATTGATAAAAACGCAGAATTAACAGAAAAGAAAGAAGAAACTCCAAAAATAACAATTGCGGAAATAAAAAAAGAAGATGAAAAAGCAGTTGAGGAATTAAAAGAATTGGTTAAAGAAGCAAAACCAAAAAAAACTCGTGCTAAAAAAGTGAAAACTGAAGAGAAAAAAGAAGATGAAAAAGGTTCCAAAGAAGAAAAATGAAAATTAATGAATTAAAAATATTAAGTGAAGAAAATTTAAAAGTTAAATTAAATGAATTAAAAAAAGAATTAATAATACTAAATTCAAAAAGAGCTAGAGGTTCAACATTGGAAAAACCAGCTCTTATAAAAAATACTAGAAGAACAATTGCAAGAATATTAACAATATCAAAATTAAACGAGTTAAAAAAAGACTCAGGAAAAGGTATGAAAAAGAATGAATGAAATTTGCTCAAAATGTGGGTTGCCAAAAGATCTTTGTGTTTGTCAGACAATTGCTAAAGAAGGCCAAAGAATAAAAGTTAAAATCGAAAAAAGAAAATTTGGAAAATTAATAACAGTCATATACGGCATAAACAAAAAAGAAATAGATTTAAAGGAACTTGCCAAAGAATTGAAGCAAAAATTCGCATGTGGAGGAACAGTCAAAGGAGATACAATTGAACTACAAGGAGAGCACGCAGAAAAAACTAAAGAAGAACTAACAAAGTTAGGGTTTTCATCAGAATCAATAGAAACCAATTAAAATGGTTATAAAAGATTTTTTGCGTGGAGAATTAATAGGATTAAAAATGGAAATAATAGATTCAAAAAACAAGAACTTGATTGGAATTAAAGGAGAAATAATAGATGAAACAAAAAATTCATTGATAATTCAAGACAATGATAAAGTTCGTACTATATTAAAAAAACAAGTTACAGTAAAATTATCAAATAATCACAATGAAATTCAAGTAAATGGCGAATTATTAATTGGCCGTCCTGAAGATAGGTTGAAAAAATGAAACAAGAAATAAATATCGGAGTAAAAGTAAAATTACCTGTTAAGAAATGTGAAGACCAAAATTGCCCTTTCCATAATAACTTAAGAGTTAGAGGTAATTTATTTACTGGTAAGATTACAAAAGTAAGTTCAGCAAGAACAGCACAAGTTGAATTTTCAAGATTATTGTTCTTAACTAAATATGAAAGATATGAAAAAAGAAAATCAAGAATTCATGTTCACACAACTCCTTGTATAGATATAAAAATAGGGGATGTAGTAAAAATAATGGAATGTCGTCCAATATCAAAAATGAAAAATTTCGTGGTTATAGAAAATGAAAGCACTTAAAGCAAGAATTACAAAATGCCTAAATCATGGTTCAGTAGTTGAAACTTGTGATAATTCAGGCGCTAAACTAGTTAGAATTGTATCAATTAAAGGTTCAAAAACAGTTAGAAGAAGAAGCCCAGCATGTGGTGTTGGAGATTCAATATTAGTTGCTGTACTAAAAGGCGAAACTGAAATGAGAAAAACAGTAGTTCCAGCGATTGTAGTAAGGCAAAAAAAAGAATACCGAAGAAAAGACGGAACAAGAATAAAATTCGCAGACAACGCAGTCATAATTTTAAAAGATGATAAAGGAAATCCAAAAGGTACTATTTTCAAAGGTCCTATAGCTAAGGAGGTAGCTGAAAGATGGCCGGCAATCGCAAAAATTGCTAGCATCGTTGTATAAAATGAAAACTAAATTTTCAAAAAAATGGACAGCAAGTAAGCAAGTTAGGAAAAAAAGAAAATACATAGCTAATGCTCCTTTAAATATTAAACATAAATTCCTTTCCTCACATTTAGCAAAAGAATTAATTAAAAAATATAAAAGAAGAAATTTCCCAGTTAAAAAAGGAGACAAAGTCTTAGTAATGTCCGGTCAATTCAAAGGTATTACAGGAAATATTAATAAAGTGAATTTAAGAAAAACAAGAATATTCGTTGACGGTGCAGAAATGATAAAGAAAGATGGTACAAAAATATTTTACCCGTTGCACCCTTCAAAAGTAATGATCAAAGAATTAAATTTAGAAGATAAAGAAAGAAAGAAAGCAATTGAAAGGTTAATAACAAAATGACACACTTAAAAAGAATAAATGCACCGAAAAGTTGGCCTGTTGAAAGAAAGGTAAATAAATTTATAACAAAACCTTCTCCAGGAACTCACAAATTAGAAGATAGTATGCCCTTAGGTGTAATTCTAAGAGAAATATTAAAAATTGGAAAAAAGAAAAGAGATATTAAACTTATTTTAAATAATAAAAATGTTTTAGTTGACAACAAAGTAAGAAAAGTATTTGATTTTGCAGTAGGTATTTTCGATAGTCTTTCCATCCCCGAATTGCATAAACATTACAGAATTTTATATAACAAAAAAGGAAAATTAGACTTAGTAGAAACTACGAAAGAAGATACAGAACATAAAACATGCAAAGTAATTGGAAAAACAATTATGAAAAAAGGAAAAATTCAATTAAATCTTTCTGATAGTCAAAATTTAATTATTGAGAAAAATAATTACAAAGTTCGCGATTCAGTAATATTAAAAGAAAATAAAATTATCAAGCATTTAAAATTTGAAAAAGATTCTTTAGTATATTTAACTGGAGGAAAGCATATCGGAAATAAAGGAAAAGTTGTTGAAATTAAAAAATATCCAGGAATATCAAAAGATATTCTTGTATTTAAAATCGACAATGAAGTTCACGAAACTTTAGCTGATTATGCTTATGTTATAGAAAAATGAATGTAATGAAACAAATCAAAATAGAGAAAATTACCTTAAATATAGGTACTGGCGGTCCGGGTGAAAAATTAGAAAAAGGTATGAAATTATTAAAAAGTATTACAGGCATGAAGCCTGTTTCAACTACAACTCAGGAAAGAATTCCTACTTGGGATATAAGACCAGGTTTGCAGATTGGTTGTAAAGTAACAGTTAGAGGAAAAAAAGCAGAGGAATTATTGGGTAGATTACTAAAAGCAAATCAGGATAATATAAATTCATTAAAATTTGACAATCAGGGAAATTTTTCATTCGGAGTTCACGAATATATTGATATCCAGGGTGTTCCTTATGATGCTTCAATTGGAATAATTGGCTTGGACGTTGCAGTAACATTGCAAAGAGCTGGCTTCAGAATTAAAAAAAGAGCAATACAAAAAAGAAAACTGCCATTAAGACACAGAATAATAAAAGAAGAAGCAGTCACATTCATAAATCAAAAATATAATTTAGGAGTAAACTAGATGACAACAAGTAATTATAAAAAAGTTTTTAAGCAGTTAAAAGGCAAACCTCACAAATTAAAAAAATATATTAAACATAATGCTCCAAAAAAAAGAAGTGTTGGTGAAATGTTAAAAAAATGTCGACGTTGTGGTAGAACTGGTGCACACATAAGCAAATACGCATTAAATTTATGCAGACAGTGCTTCAGGGAAATTGCAAAAGACATAGGATTCAAAAAATACAGCTGACTATTTTGGTTAAGCTTTTTAGGAAAAAGATTAAAAATGTCAATGAATGATACATTATCAACTGCATTATCAAACATTTATAATGCAGAAAAAATTGGAAAACAGTCTTGTTTAGTTAAGCCCTTATCAAAAACAATAAAAACTATTCTTGAAATAATGAAAACTAATAATTATATAGGCGAAATAGCTTATACAGAAAATATCAAAGGTGGGATTGCAGCAATAAGTTTGTTGGGAAATCTAAATAGATGTGGTACAGTAAAACCAAGATATAATGTTAAAAGAACTGATTACGAAAAATTCGAAAAAAGATACTTGCCAGCAAAAAATTTTGGTTTCTTAATTGTCTCAACATCAAAAGGTGTAATGACTCACATTGATGCAAAAGCAAATAATTTAGGAGGAAGGCTATTAGCATACTTCTATTAAATGGAAAAAAATGGACTATCAGAAAGTGTAGCAATTCCAGAAGGAATTGAAGTTCATGTAGATAATAATACAATAAAAGTTAAAGGAAAAACTGAAATTACAAAATTATTTAATACTGCTCAGATAAAAATTAAAAAAGATAATAATAAATTAACTTTCTTTGTCGAAGGAGTTTCAAGGAAAAGTAAAAGTATCTTGAACACAAGTTTGGCTTTATTTAAAAATATGATTGAAGGCTCAAATGAAACTTATATTTACAAATTAAAAGTTTGTTCTGGTCATTTTCCAATGAACGTTGTTATTGATAAAAATAAAGTCGTTATAAAAAATTTCTTAGGTGAAAAACTGCCTAGAGTTGCAAAGATTTTAGAAAATGTTTTAGTAAAAGTCGCCGGCGATATAATCACAATTGAAAGCAATGATAAAGAAAGAGCTGGACAAGTTTCAGCAAATATTGAAACTGCTACAAAAATTCCAAATAAAGACAGAAGAGTTTTCCAAGACGGAATTTTCCTAGTCGAAAAAGCAGGAGAACTAATAAAATGAAAACATCGACATTAATCAAAAGTAAAGCTTCTCTTCAAGAAATGGTTGAAGTAATAAGCGGATTTCAAAAAGATTTTGCCGAGGAAAAAAAAGTTAAAGTTTATGTAAAGAATAATCCTTTTATTGCTGCTTATTTTCAAGCTCCAGACTATCTTTTAAGTCCTGATCTTGTTGAGTTGTATACTGCAATCGATGAATTAAGTTTAAGAGAACTAGTTATGGAAAGAGCAGAACATTTAGCAACAACTGTAACAATAAGTACATTTAAACATCACAGAGGATATATTTCAACCAAAATATTTAGTCAAACAGGATTTGAACATCTTCTAGAACTAAGAGTTATGGGAAATGTTACTCATAATGATACAAGCACATTCTCAATAGATAGTACAAATTGTATTGATTTACCTAATGGTTGGTTAGAATATTTAAATAAAAGATTAACATGGTACCAAATCCAAGAAAAAATCGAGGCATCAAAATGAAATCACAATCAGAATTATTAGAAATTAGAAAAGAAATCAAAGAAAGAAAACCTAAGTTCACTAGACAGGAATATCCTGTAAGAAAAAAACTTAGGGAATTAGTATGGAGAAGACCTAAAGGTATTCATTCTAAAATGCGTGATAAAAAGCGTGGTAAAAGAATTCAACCTAGCGTCGGATGGAAATCACCAAGGGCAGTTTGTGGTTTAACAAAAGATGGCTTGACACCAATGCTTATTAAAAATTTAAATGGTTTAAATAATGTAACAAAAAATCATATTATTATTTTAAGTGGGTTGTTAGGAAATAAAAAAAGAATAGAAATTTTAAAGAAGATAGAAGAAAAGAAATTAAAAATATTAAATGTAAAAGATATTAAAAAAGAAATTAATGACATAGTTCAGAGATTCCAGGAAAGAAAGAAACTAAAAGAAACAAAATTAAAATCAAAGAAACAAGAAAAAAAGATTGAAAAGAAAGAAACTAAAGAAGAACCAAAAACAGAAGAAGACAAGAAAAAACAAGAAAAAGAAGATAAAAGAAAACTTTTGGAAGGTAAACAATGAGTCCAAAAACTAAAAGCCCAAAAGTAAGAACATTTACTTATAATGTCACATCTAGAGAGTTCGGAAATCACACAAATTATGGTCTTGTGATTATAGGTTGGGATTGCTATCATTCAATTGAAAAAATAGATGATGTTAGTAAATACATAGTTGAAGATTATTTTGAAAGAACACAATCCAAACCAAACAATCTAGTTCCTAGCAGAATCAGAGTAAAATCAGAACCTGATAATAAAAAATTAGAAAATAGAATAGAAATAGAGAAAGGAAATATTAAGTTAAAACAAAATATATATGACTCATATAGTAAAGAATTACGACAGCATGAAATAGATAAAATAAGTGCTGATGTTGTAAAAGCACTTAGAGGCAAACAATGAATCTACAAGTTCAAAGAAGAATAGCAGCAGATATTTTGAAAGCAGGTATAAACAGAGTTAGCTTTGATGAATCAAGATTAAATGAGATTAAAGAAGCAATTACAAAAGCAGATCTTAGAAATTTAATTAATGATGGTGCAATAATATTAAATCAAATTAATGGAAAATCAAATTTCAGATCAAATAAATTAAAAATCCAGAGAAGAAAAGGTAAAAGACGTGGAATGGGTTCAAGAAAAGGAACTAAAACAGCAAGACTAACAAGAAAAACAACATGGATGATTAAAGTAAGAGTTCAAAGAAAGTTTATAAAATTATTAAAAGAAAAAAAATATTTGTCAGTTCAAAATTACAGAATAATGTATAAAATGATTAAAAGTAATATGTTTAGAAGTAAGAGGCACTTAAAATTATATTTAGATGAAAATAATTTGGTAACAAAGAAAAATGCAGTTTAAAAGAAAATACTTGGGAAAAACGGATTATAAAAGAAGATTAAACTTAGTTAAATCTAGAGAAATTCGTTTAGTAGTTAGAAAATCTCTAAAGAACTTGACAGCACAATTAATAGAATATCATGCAAAGGGCGATAAAGTAATTTTAGCAGCGTCAACAAATGAATTAGCTAAAAAATTTAATTTAGGAATTCCAACTTCAAATATCCCTAGCGCTTATTTATTAGGTTTTTTAATTGGTAAAAAATCTCAAAAAAAAGGTGTTAAAAAAGCAATTTTAGATTTAGGAATGTACGGAAATGTAAAAGGTTCTAAAATTTATGCAGTTCTAAAAGGAGCTGTAGATGGGGGATTAAATATTCCTCATAGTAAAGAATCTCTTCCTTCAAATGATAGAATTTCAGGAAAACATATTGTAGATTATAAAAAGGATACAAAATCAAAAAATTATAAAATAAATGTATCAGATTTAGGAAAACATATAAACGAGGTTAAAGAAAAAATACTTAAAAGTTAAAGCTTAGTCGAGTTTTCGGTTAAGCCTTTTCGCAAAAGGATTAAATGGAAGAAAAAATTGAAGAAGTAAAAGTAATCGAACCCGAAGTAGTTATAACTCCAGCTGTTGAAGATGCTGAATTACCTATGGGTGTTGTAGTTAAAGAAGAAATAACTAATTGGAAACCTAAAACGAGTTTAGGAAAATTAGTAAAAGAAGGTAAAATTACAAGTATAGATCACATTCTTGATAATGGTTTAAAGATTTTAGAAGCTCAAGTAGTTGATATTTTACTGCCTAATTTAGAAATTGACTTTATAATGGTCGGCCAGAGTAAGGGTAAATTTGGCGGTGGTAAAAGATCTATTTGGCGTCAAACTCAGAAAAAGACTGCAGAAGGTAACAAACCCAAATTCGCAGCCTTAGCAATTGTTGGAAATAAAAATGGTTATGTAGGAATGGGTTATGGTAAATCAAAAGAAACAGTTCCAGCAAGAGAAAAAGCAATTAGAAAAGCAAAACTAAATTTAATTAAAATAAAACGTGGCTGCGGTTCATGGGAATGTAGCTGTAAAAATTCTCATTCAATTCCATTTGAAGTAACTACAAGATGTGGTTCTGTAATTATATCATTAAAACCAGCACCAAAAGGTACAAATTTATGTGTAGAAAAAGAATGTGCAAAAATGTTAAACTTTGCTGGAATAAAGGATGTTTATTCTAAGACATTTGGTCAGACAAGAACAAAATACAATTTAATACAAGCTTGTTTTGAATGTCTTAAAAAATTATCAACAACAAAAATAAATACTAAATCAATAGCTGAGTTAGGTGTAACTGAAGGTATGGTATAAATGGAAAAAAGAATTGCAGTAATAAGAATTGCTGGAACAGTTGGTGTTAATAAAGATATTAAAGATACTTTCAATTTTCTAAGATTATATAATAAATATACCTGTATTGTAATTCCTGCAACTAAAAATTTCTTAGGTATGGTTATGAAATTAAATAACTACATTACTTGGGGGGAAATAAATAAAGATACTTTCAAATTATTAATAGAAAAAAGAGGAAAAATAACAAAAAAAGAAAAATTCTCTGAAGAATATTTAAAAAAACAGGCAAATACAACCGTTGACAAATTTGCTGATGATTTTATGAATTTTAAAAAAGAAATAAAGGATGTTCCAGGTTTAAAAAATTTTTTTAAATTATGCCCGCCAAGAGGAGGTTTTGAACACAATAGTACTAAAAAACCATATTCTTTAGGCGGAGCATTAGGTTATAGAAAAGAAAAAATAAATGAATTAATTTCAAAGATGGTTTAAATGGAGAAATCGAAAAGTTTTTGATTAAACTTTTCTTAAAAATCTACATGCCTATAAACAAAAGAAAGAAAAATACAAGACAGAAAGGCTCCCACACATGTGGTTGGGGTAGTAAGAAAAAGCACAGAAAAGCTGGTAATCGTGGTGGACGTGGAATGTCAGGTACTGGTAAAAGATCTGATCATAAAAAAACTATGATTCTTAAAAAATTTGGCCATGAATATTTTGGTAAATCCGGTTTTAGAAGACCTCAACATACAAAAGTAGTATTAAAAACTATAAATTTAATTGATTTAAACAAATTTAAAGAAACTAATATTGATTTAACAAATTTAGGTTATGATAAATTATTAGGCAAGGGTCAAATTAATAAAAAAGTTACAGTTAAAGTAGAAAGTTTTAGTAAAAGTGCAAAAGAAAAAATTGAAAAAGCCGGTGGACAAATAAATCAATAAAATGAGTTTTTTTAACAAAATTCTAAATAGTTTGCCTGAAGTAAGAGGGCCTGAAGAAAAACATGTTGCTTTTAATACTAAATTAAAATGGACTTTACTTATTTTAACTTCTTTTTACATATTACAGACTGTTCCATTATATGGTCTTGGACAAAATGCATTGTCTCAATTTGAATCAATTTCAATTTTATTAGGTGCAAGTTTTGGCAGTATTTTATCATTAGGTATTGGTCCAATAGTTACTGCATCTATAGTTATTCAATTATTAACAGGTTCAGGAATTTTAAAATTCGATACAACAACTCATGAAGGAAGAACGTATTTCCAGGGAGTACAGAAATTAACTTCTGTTGGTTTCATAATTTTTGAAGCATTAATTTATGTATATTTAGGTGGTTTATCTCCTCCAACAACAGTAAGTGCATCAACATACAGCATATTAAAATTAGTTTTAACTTTTCAATTATTCATTGGTGGTTTATTAGTTTTATTTATGGATGAAGTATTAAATAAATGGGGTTTCGGTTCTGGAACAAGTTTATTTATCGCAGCAGGAATTTCCTCGCAATTATTTATTAGAATTTTATCTCCATTAACAAGAGCAGGTACTTTAGCTTTTGGTTCTGGAGAAAGTCCAGTAGGACAATTATGGGTTTTAGGTTTATCTTTATTGGGAAGAAATCCAAGAGAAGCTTTCTTGGCCGGATTTCTAATTTTAGCAACTGTTTTAATTTTTATAGTTGGTGTTTATGTACAATCAATGAAAGTTGAAATTCCATTAAGTTTCGGTCGTGTTCGTGGGCAGGGAATAAGATGGCCTTTGAAATTTATGTACACATCAAACATCCCAGTAATTTTAATTGCAGCTTTATTTGCTAATATTCAATTATGGGCAAGATTATTACAGGGATGGGGTCATCCAATATTAGGAACTTTTGTAGGAAATTCTCCTTCTTCAGGAGTAGTAGCTTGGTTATTCGCCCCAAACTTACCAGCAGAAATTTTAGGTGGAAGTTTCAGATCAATTTTAATTTTGCAGTCAGCAGTATACATTTTAGCATTTGTAATTGGTTCAATTATATTTTCAATTTTTTGGGTTCAAACATCAGGTATGGATGCATCATCTCAAGCAAAACAAATTTTAAATTCAGGCTTGCAAATTCCAGGATTTAGAAGAGATCCTAGAGTTATTGAAAAACTATTAGAAAGATATATTTCGCCTTTAACAATTATGGGTGCAATGACAGTTGGTTTTTTAGCAGCTACAGCTGATTTGCTCGGTGCTTTAACAAGCGGTACAGGATTACTGCTTACAATTATGATAATTTACAAACTATATGAAGATATTACAAGACAGCATATGGTAGATATGCATCCAAGTCTAAAAAAGATGGTGGAGTAAATGGTGTTAGATAGTTTTCTTAATTTTATTTTTGGTTGGGTATTATCATTAGGTAAACCATGGAGCGTTATAGTAATCTCATTCCTATTATCCTTATTAGTAAACTTAGCTATAAAATTTTTAAGTGATCAAAATGCAATGAAAAAATTAAAAGAAGAAGGTCAGTTTTTCAAGGAAGAAATGAAAAAATTTAAAGATGAACCTCATAAATTAATAGAGCTGCAAAAAAAAGCTATGGAATCTAGTTTCAATTATATGAAACACTCAATGAGACCGACGTTATTCACATTAATACCTTTATTAGTAATATTTAATTGGTTAGGAAATACATTTAAAACTGGGGAAACATTAATACAACTTCCTTTCTCAATACCATTAATTGGTTCAAGTTTAGGTTGGCTTGGAACTTATATTATATCGTCATTAATATTCAGCCTGATATTAAGAAAAATATTAAAATTAAACTAAATAGAAAAGTTTATCAATAGTTTTTTGGTTAAACTTTAAAGAAAAGATAACCGTCTTTTGGTTAAACTTTTTCATTAAAAAGGTTACATGGCAATATCACCACAGGCAACAAGAAGTTTAAGAAGAGTAAGAGTTAGAACTCCGGGCTCTAAATTAGTTATACATTATTCTAAAAGAAAACCTTCAGTTGCAAAATGTGCAAATTGTAAATCTGATTTAAAAGGAATTCCTAGAGAAAGACCTGCAGTTTTTAGAAATTTAACATTAAGCGAAAAAACAGTTTCTCGTCCATTTGGTGGAAACTTATGCAGTGATTGTTCAAGAGAAGCTATCATTAGCAGATTCAAAGATAAAAAAGATTTGCCATTAGATATTGGGCAGCTTTGTGTTAAAACAGCTGGTAAAGAAGCTGGAAAGATTTGTGTTATTGTTGATAAAGTTGATGATGCATTTGTTTTAATTGATGGTCAGGTTAAAAGAAGAAAATGTAATATTTTCCATTTAAAGACAATTGAACAAAGTATTGAAATTAAAAATAATGAAAGTCATGAAAAAATCAAACATGATTTTGAAAAATTAGGTTATAAAATAACAGAGAAAAAAGTTAAAGAAAAATCAAAAGAAATTAAAACTGAAAAAGTTGCAAAAAAGCCAAAAGAAACTTCCAGTAAAAAATCAAAAAAATAATTAAAAGGTTAATCGTTTTTGATTAAACTTTTCTAAAAAGTTTAAAATGAACAAAGATATACAGCAGAAATATGTTGAACTTCAAATGCTTAATCAGCAAATACAGCAAGTTCATGAACAATTCACGTTCTTACAGCAGCAATTAAATGAATTAAACACTTTAGAAATGAGTGTAACAGATTTAAAAGATATTAAAAAAGGTTCGGAAATATTTTCTTCATTAGGTTCTGGAATTTTTGTAAATTCAAAACTAGAAAACAATCAAAAAGTGGTTGTAAACATAGGTTCTGGTGTTTTAATTGAAAAAAATATAGAAGATGGAGTTAATCTAATTAAAAGTCAAATAACTAATGTAAATTCTTCTTTAGAAGCTGTAAGAAATCAATTAAGTAAAGCAGCAATGTATTCTGAAAAATTAACTCAAGAATTAAACGAATTATCCTTAAAAGAAGAATAACTGTATATGGTTAATGAAAACTTATAATAATTTATACAAAAGTCTTTGTTCTGTAGAAAATTTAAGATTAGCATTTGAAAAAGCAAGTAAAAATAAATCACAAAAGAAATGTAAGTCAATTACAGAATAAGTCTGTCTAATTCATTTTGAACTATAACTATACAATGAGAAGCAAATAAGCTTATTTTTCCTAGACTAATTTTCTCAGCATTTAAATTTTTTAAAAATTTTTCAGTTTTCTTGGGAAGTCCTAAATTGTCTCCTAAAATAAATACAACATCCTCTTTAAATTTAATTTTTCTAATATCATTTCCTTTCTCATGTAAATAAATTAATTGATTATGAGATTTTTCTTTTAATAATTTTTCAAAACTTTTTTTAGAAACTTTAATTCCTTCAGAAACATCAATTTCTTCATTTAAATTCAAATTTCTTCCTTTTTTAAGTGCTAAAATAATAAATTTAGCAATTGAAATTTCATCAGGGTCTACATTTTTTAATTTATCACCAAAAAAACTAATTATTTTAGGAGGATTACTCGGCCCATTTAATACAATATGAATAATAGTATCAGTTCTCAAGTGATCTGAAGTCCACAAAGCGCTAGAAACTGCTCTGCAAACTAAATCAATTCTTCCGGCTTCCTTTAAATTAAGTAAGTCAATATCAGCAGTTGTTTTTGCTCTTGAAGCTAATAAAATAAATTCTCTCATTGTTCATCAACTTTTAAATTTTTAATTTTTTCAGAAATGTCTTCTAAATTGTTTTCAGTTTTTTTATGATAAAAGTAAGTTAAAATAGCTAATATAGATAAGATAGCAGAGTATTCAATCCATCTCTCAAAATTTAAAATTAAACCGCTAAAAAAAGCAATTAAACTTCCAACTCCAACTATTAAAACAGCACTTAAATATTGTAAGTTTTTCTGATATAAAAGGTCCAAATAATTTTTTTCTATCTCTTTTTTGTTCATTTTATTGATGTTATTATAGCTAATCCCAATCCAATCATAATAGCACCTAGTGCAACATATAAAATATTATTCAAATTTTTAAAGAAGTATAATCCTAAAATAATTAAAGTTGCTCCACATCCGATTTTTATTGAATTATTTATCATCTATTTTCTTAGGAGAAATTCCTTTATATGTTTTGCTTAGAAATTTTCGGAAGATCTTCAATTTTAATAAAAAAATCTTTTAAAAATACATCTAAATTAAAAATTTATGAAAAGTTTACAACAAAATTAGAAAAAATTAGTTAAATTTATTAAAGAAATGTAATATAAATATATAATGCAAAAATTAAAAATTCTAGTTTTAGGCAGAAATAAAAAAAGCGTAGTTCTTGTTAATAAATTAATAAACAATTACAAAAATTTAATAATATCTAAAAAACCAGAAGTAATAATTAGTCTAGGCGGTGACGGAACTTATTTATTTAATGAAAGAAAATGCCAGAATATTCCTAAAGTTTTAGTAAGAGACAACAGTATATGTAATTTATGTTCTATATATGATTTAGATAATATTAATTTAGTTCTAGAAAAATTAAATAATAAAGAATTTGAAATTATAGAGCAAATAAAACTAGAATGTAAAAGTCTATTGGCAGTTAATGATATAGTAATAAGAAATAAATACCAATATGAAGCAATAAGATTTAATTTAAAAATAAATAATAAATTAATAGAAGATAATTTAATTGGTGACGGTGTAATAATATCAACTCCATTTGGAAGTACAGGTTATTTTAATAGTATAGCTAAAAGAAATATTATAAGTGGAATTGGTCTAGCATTAAATAATGTAAATAGAAAAGAAACTCATTTAACTTTAAAGAATAATGATACAATTAAATTCAAATTATTAAGAAGTAAAGCTTTAATCTCTGCAGACAACAATAAAAAAGTTATAAATTTAAATGAAAATGATGAAGTTGTTATTAAACAATCAAAAAATAAAGCTAAAGTAATTTTACTAAAATAAAATGTTATACGAACCAAGTGAAGATAGTTTTCTATTACAAGAGCAAGTAAGAAAATACGCTAAAGGCAAAGTATTAGACATGGGAACTGGTGCGGGAATTTTAGCAAAAACAGCTCTAGAAAAAACAAAAGACGTTTTAGCAGTAGACATTAATGAAGAAGCAGTTAATAATTGCAAAAAATTAAAAATAAATTGTATAAAATCAGATTTATTTGAAAAAGTTAAAGGAAAATTTGATTTAATAATCTTTAACCCTCCATATTTGCCCGATGATAATATAAATTTAGAAGATAACTTAAACCATATCGGTGGTAAAAAAGGAAATGAGGTTTTAGAAAGGTTTTTCTCACAAACTAAAAAATATTTAAAAAAAGAAGGTAAAATATTAATTGTTTTTAGTTCTTTAACTCATGATGTTGATAAAATATTAAAAAAATACAATTTTAAATACAAAAAATTAAGTGAAAAAAGCTTTTTCTTTGAAAAGTTATATGTTTATTTAATAACAAATTAAAAGTTAACATTTATATATTGTTTAAACTATAAAAGTATAAAAATGAGGTTGAAATATCTGCTTTTAATATTAGTATTACTATCGTCTATAGTTTATGCTAATGATGGTTTAGAAGAAGAAAATACTTATTATATAGAATTCATAATTGCTTCTTGTATAATTATTACAATAATTTCAGTTTATTCTGTAAAAAGTAAAAAATTAAATAATAAAAAGAAAATATTACTATTCACTTTAATTTGTCTTTCAGCAATATTTACAACAGTTTATCTTTCTTATTCAACAATTTCTTTAAACATAAATTCTGTAACTAAAGGCCCTGTTCATTGGCATACTGATTTTGAAATTTGGGCATGTGGACAAAAATTAGATTTAAATGATCCAGTCGGATTTTTCAATAGAGTAGGAACTCCATTATTACATGAGCATAATGACGACAGAATCCACATTGAAGGTGTTGTAACAGAATTAGAAGATATAAGTTTAGGAAATTTTTTTAAAGTCATAAATTTAGAAGTTGAAGATGATCATTTACATTTAATAGATGTTAAATTAGGAGATATAATTTTTAATGAATGTAAAAATAAAAAAGCAAAATCTCAAGTTTTCTTATACAAAGTAAAAAATCCGGAAGATTATAAAAAATGGAAATTCAAACAAACTAAACTAGAAAATTATAAAGAATATATTGTTTCAGGTTATTCCCAAGTTCCTCCTGGTGATTGTATAATTATAGATTTTGATGAAGATAAACAACAAACCAATCATATTTGTGAAACTTATAAAGTCGGAATTAAAAAAGGTGAATTAAGTGGCAGTTGAAGCATATTTACCTACAATAGGAACAATTGTCATTACTGCTGCAATAGACTCCATTAATCCTTGTGCTATCGGAGTACTAATTTTAATGGTTTCAATTTTACTTGGAAAGAAAAAATCTGTTTCAAGTTTACTATATTACGGTTTTTTATATATTGGTTCAGTTATGCTGACTTATTTTTTAGCTGGTTTAGGTTTAGCTTATTTTTTTACAAAAATTCCTTTAGTTATAACTGAATATATAGCAATAACAGTTGGAACAATTATAGTATTTGCAGGATTATTAGAAATAAAAGATTTTTATTGGTATGGTAAATTTTTTTCATTAGAAATACCTTATTACTTTTCAAAAAAAATAGATAAATATGCTTCAAATGTTTCAACAGCAGGAGTAATTTTTATTGGTATTTTCGTATCAGCAGTTGAACTGCCTTGTACTGGCGCTCCTTATTTGGCAATTATAACTTTATTGTCTCAATATTTTGATTTAACTGCTTTTTTATTATTAATTTTATATAATTTTATTTTCATTAGTCCGTTAATTATAATTTTACTATTAGTTGCGTCTGGTAAAAGATTATATGATATTAAAAAATGGAAATATGATAACAGACCAATAATGAGATTTTCAATTGGATTATTATTAATCGCCATGGGTTGGTTATTAATTTTAATCGCAAATGGAACAATTAATTTCGGATAAACATAGGAGGTAACGGATTAGTTTAATCGTTTTTGATTAAACTTTTCGTAAAAGTTTAATGCACATTGTAAAAAGAAGAGGACATAAAGAAAAGTTTGATGAAAGAAAGGTTTATGGATCTTGTTATGAAGCAGCATATAGTTGTTGTAATTATAATAAAAAACACACAGAAAAAATCTGTGAAAAAGTAACTTCATCTGTAAAAAGCTGGATTAAAAAGAAAGATATAGTAACTTCAGATCAAATTTTTAATCAAGTTATAAAAGAATTAAAAAAACACAGTAAAGAAGCTGCTTTTATGTATAAAACTCATAGAGATTTAAGTTAATCCTGAGATAGGAATTAATAATATTACAAATTATAAGGATTATATCCTGAGAAACTTTTTATAAATTTAAAATATTCTAAAGTTAATCCGCCTTCTATAGGTTTCCTAGCACCAGAAATTCCACCAGATTCATATGTAAAGATAGCTACTTTCAACGGACCTTCTTTTACCCCAAGTCTTGTAGCTATTTCTGGAATTCCAAAACCATCTTTTTCTGCTTGAATTCTAATAATTTTTAATTTTTTCTATCTAATTTATATTTTCCAGTTCTTGTTTTTTCTTTTTCTTCATCAAATTCAAAAATAGATTCTTGCTTCTCTAATTTATTTACTAAATTTTCTAAACTGTTTTCAATTTCTTTTTTTCTATCTAAATCTGACTTAACATAAACTGATTTTATTTGTGTTAAATAAAGCTCAATTTTAGGTAATTTTTTAGGAGTCATATTCATTTAATTCTTGGGTCATCTTATATAAATTTTTCGAATTATTACTATTATTAAGAAATAACAATATAAAAACAAATGTTTATAAATCATTAAATTCAAAAAATTCTTACCGTTTGTACTACAATCAAACAATATCATCGTAGGAGGTATCGGAACGTAGTTCTGATTTAAAATGGATAAAAAACAAGTTTTAGAAGCTATAAAATTAGCAAGAGAAAGTTCTAGAAAAAGAAACTTTAAACAAGGTTTTGACTTAATTATAAATTTAAAAAATCTAAATTTAAAAAAGCCCGAAGAAAATCTAAATTTATTTACTCAATTAAATCATCCTGCTGGCAAGAAATTAAAAATATGCGCTTTAGTTGACTATGATTTAGAAAAACAAGCTAAAGAAACATGTGATTTAGTAATTATGAAAGATGAATTTCCAAAATATGAATCTAAGAAAAAAGAATTAAAAAAGATAGCAAGAGCTTATGATTTTTTTATAGCTCAGGCAGATATAATGCCGAAGATAGCTACATTATTAGGTAGAATTTTAGGTCCTTTAGGAAAAATGCCAAATCCAAAAGTAGGCGGAGTAGTTCCTGGAAATGTTCCTTCATTAAAACCAATAACAGACAAATTAAGAAATACTATAAAATTACAAACTAAAAACGAATTAACAGTAAAAACTTTAATTGGTAATGAAGTAATGAAAGATGATGATATAGCTGATAATATTATTGCAATTTATAATTTTGTTTTACACAGCGTCCCGCAGGAAAAAAACAATATTAAAAGTGTTGTTGTAAAATTATCAATGGGTGCATCAATTGAAATCGGAAAAGAATATAAAAAAGAAGAATTAGAAGTTATAGTTCAAAAACCAAGGAAGAAAGAAAATGCAGCAAAGTAAAGTAATGGCTCATGTAAGTCCAAAAAAGAAAACTGAGATTGAAACTATTAAAAAACTAGTTAAAGAATATCCTGTAATGGGTATAATTAATTTAGAAAGTCTTCCAGCTGCTCATTTCTTAAAAATAAAACATAAATTACGTGATAAATTACATATTAGAGTAACTAAAAAAAGATTAATGAAAATTGCGTTAGATCAATTAGAAAAAGAAAAGAAAGATATTGCGAAAGTAAAACCTATGATTAAAGGTATTCCAGCATTAATATTTACAAAAGAAGATGAATTCAAATTACAAAAAATCTTAAATCAAAATAAAACAAGTGCATTAGCAAAACCTGGACAAGTAGCGAATAAAGATATTTATGTAAAAGCAGGAGCAACTCAATTTGCACCAGGTCCAATGATAGGAGAGTTTGGTGTTCTTGGAATTAAAACACAAGTTCTAGAAGGTAAAATTCACATTAAAGAAGATAAATTATTGATAAAAGAAGGCGAAATTATTTCTGATAAAATTGCAGGTATGTTAAGTAAATTAGGAATAGAACCAATGGAAATTGGTTTAAATTTGGCATTTACATACAAAAATGGTGAAGTCTTAATTAAAGATCAATTAAACATTAGTGAACAAGAATATTTAGAAAATATCAAGAAAGCATATTCAGAAGCATTAAACTTAGCAGTAGGTTCTTGCTATATGGAAAAAGATACAATTGATATTTTGTTAACAAAAGCTTACTTAAATGCATCTGCTTTAAATAAAAAAGTTGGCGAATTACCAGCAAGTACAGAAACAAAAGAACCAGAAAAAACACAAGAAAAAGTAATTGAAGAAAAGCCAAAAGAAGAACCTAAAGTTCACGAAGAAAAAAAAGA
>Ga0209542_10005347_pt1 | contig 25684 bp, 24 predicted proteins | sample RifCSPhighO2_01_FD_184028 | JGI IMG/M metagenome (GOLD analysis project Ga0209542, IMG submission 184028) | Soil microbial communities from Rifle, Colorado - Rifle CSP2_plank highO2_0.1 (SPAdes) (version 2) | ecosystem: Environmental > Terrestrial > Deep subsurface > Rock core/Sediment ...
ATATTATCCGACGGATCTCCGCGCAGACCTTTATAATCCGGTAAAAGCTTCGGCTTGAAATGAAAACGCTTCACTACAGCATCTTCGTCGTATAAAATAGTGTCATTAATTCCCTTTTTCAGAGTATAGACTTGCACTTTTTTAGCGTCCACCAATTGCATCGTATCCATATCGCCGGAGGCGATGATTATTTTCAGATCTTCGTCTTTTTTATATTTCTCGCATATCGTTCCTAGAACATCATCGGCTTCAAAACCCGGACTGTCGTAGACGGGAATATTGAAAGCTTCGAAAATTTGGCGGGAATTTTTTAATTGAGAGATTAGAGCGTCATCCGCCTTTACCCTGCCGGCTTTGTAGCCGTCGTATGCCTCGTGCCGAAATGTCTTGCCCGGCAAGTCATAACAGGCCACGATGTAGTCTGGTTTTAAATCGGCGATGATTTTCATCAGCATGCTGGAGAGCCCGTACAAGGCCCCAGTCGGCTCGCTCTTGGACGACAAAAACTCCGGCAGGGCATGATACGCACGGTGAATTATGGCGTGCGCATCCAACAAAACCAGTGTTTTAGCGTCCTTAGACATTATGTAAATTATACCATTTAAGCTATACTTTATGAGTAATGGCCGACTTTGATGAAGAAAAACAAAATAAGCAACTGGAAGATTTGCATAAACAAGAAGAAGAGGAATTGGTGGCAACACTCGCAGAGTCAAAGTATCATCTCCCTTATATTGACCTATACCGCATAGGCGTAGATAACGAAGCACTCCGGGCAATATCTGAAAAAGATGCTAAGGAAATGAAAGTTGCGCCTTTCAAGCTTTTTGGAAAAAATATTTTCATAGCTGTCCGTTCGCCATCGGAGGATTTATTTAAAACATTGAAAGATGCCATGGAAAGACACAACCTAGTACCTACTTTTTATATGGCTTCGGGCGCAAGTCTAAACAAAGTCTGGGATAGATATAAAGAAATCTCAATGGCTGAAAGTTCAAAGGTTGGAGGGTTAGATATTTCTCCTGAAGTTTTAAGAGATACAGCAAAAAATATTGAGCATATGCAAGATATTGAAAGACTGGTGACAGAGGCATTGGAGGGAAATAAAATTCATAAAATTTCTCGTTTACTTGAAATAATTCTAGCTGGAGCAATTGCTATCAAAGCTTCAGACATACACATAGAGCCAGAAAAAGATAGAGGACGATTGCGGCTCCGCCTAGATGGTGTGCTCCAAGATATAAATTTCTTCGGACTTGATACGTACCGCCTGCTTAATTCACGCATTAAGCTCCTTTCCGGCATGAAATTAACTTCAACAATCGCGCAAGACGGACGTTTTAGCATTATGGAGGATAAAGACGAGATAAGTATTCGTACTTCTCTTATCCCTGGCACATATGGCGAATCAATAGTTATGCGTATTCTGGATCCAAAGTCTATTCAAGTAAAACTTGAGGAATTAGGGATAGAACCTTATCTCTTTTCTATAATAGAAAAAGAAATTGCAAAGCCCAACGGACTTATTTTGGTTACTGGCCCGACTGGCTCCGGAAAAACAACCACCCTGTATGCTTTTTTGAGAAGAATTTACTCCCCCGAAATAAAAATAATAACCATTGAAGACCCGATAGAATATCATTTGACTGGCGTAACCCAAACTCAGACAAATGAGGGGAGGGGTTATACATTTGCAGAAGGTCTTCGTTCGGCACTCCGTCAAGACCCAGATGTGGTGATGGTTGGAGAAATTCGTGACAAAGAAACTGCTGAGACAGCTGTCCAATCAGCTCTCACCGGACATATAGTTTTCTCTACCTTGCATACCAACAATGCAGCCGGTGTTATACCTCGTTTGATAGACCTTGGGGTAAATCCAAAAATAATGGTTTCAGCTTTATCGCTTTCTATAGCCCAACGTCTCGTCCGAAAGCTTTGTGAGTCCTGTAAAAAAGAAAATGATCCAACAGAAGAAGAAAATAAAACTATTAAATTAGTTTTAGACAGCATCAAAGCAGAAGGTAAAGATCTTTCAAAATACAATATTAAAACCGATAGCTTTTTCAAAATTTTTTCTCCAGTTGGTTGCGATAAATGCAACAAAATCGGCTATAAGGGACGAATAGGTATTTTTGAAGCAATCAAAACTGACGAAGCGATAGAGAAAATAATTCCAGAAAATCCAAGCGAACATGAAATCAAAAAAGTGGCCCACAGTCAAGGAATACTCTCAATGAGACAAGATGGTATAGTTAAAATTTTAAATGGCATTACCTCGCTAGCTGAAGTGCAAAGCGTAGTGGATTTGAGCGAGGAGTAAGTTATAGATTTGATTATTAATAATAAAATAAAATTTTATGTTTTGGTTTAAAAAATACAAAGAAGGGATTATTGTGGTGATTGCGATTTTTTTACTGCTTGGTTTAGGTATTATTGGTTTAAAAATGGACTGGTGGTCATCATATTTCCCTTTTGTATTTATAGGTTTATTACTAGCATTGGTAATTTATATATTTATTTATTTTATAAGGGTCATATTTACATGGAATAAAACCTCAAGTGAGCGGGAAATAACTCAGAAACCAAAATTCAGTCTTTCGGCATTTCTAGGATTTTTCTTTTCTCTATTATCTTTAGTTATCCTCGTTTCCGGATATATGTACTTAAAAGCAACTCAAAATTCCCTAACTGATCTAAGCTCTGTGGGAAATTATCTAAATTCTGTTGGAGCGGCTGTTGTTTTGGGAGCAATAATTTGTATAGCAGGTTTTTTCATGAACATTATTGGTATATTTACCTCTCGTAAAAAATGGTTTTCTCTTGTTAGTTTGTTGATTTCTTTAATATGCATAGCACTAGTTGTAATTTTATTTATGTGGATGGTAGGGATTGGATTTTTAGGAATGCTTAGTGGCTAATCTATTAAGTTTTTTTATATAATCTCTCCCCTTAAATACACATACTGCCTCTCCGCGAAGAATACTTTTGATTTGTGAGATTCTTGCCTCATAAATAATATCCTCCACCACCAAAAACCAATTTAGCATTAGCACGCGACCGCTTGTTAATGCTATAATAGACAAATGAGATCTAAAGGGCCAAGAATGGGAAATTTAAAGAAGAAAATGCTTTTATTTTTGCTTGCCGGTCTAGCACTCAGTTTGACTAGGTCCCCTAAAAAGCATTGGTGGATTTTAAAGCAAATTCCTAAAGAGTTGGAAAAGGAGAACCGTCAGGCTTTACAAAGAGCAATTAATTCATTATATATTTCTCATTTAATAAAAGAGAAAGATAACAAAGATGGCACTACCACACTTGTTTTAAACGAAAATGGAAGAAAAAAAGCCCTAAGATTCAACATTGATAAAATGGAAATCAAGAAACCAACAAGATGGAATGGAAAATGGCACATAGTCATGTTCGATATTCCCGAAAAATTAAAGAGGTTGCGTGATTCTTTGCGTTTACATTTTCGAGAGATAGGCTTGATTGAATTTCAAAAATCAGTATTTGTGTATCCCTATCCTTGCAGTAAAGAAATAGAATTTATTCTAGAACTTTACAACGCTAGAAAATATGTGCGTTTTATCTTGGCTGAAGAGATAGATAATGAACTGCATCTGCAAAAGAAATTTAACTTGTGCTGAAACAGCAATAACACGCGACCGCGTGTTATTGCTAAATAGTTGTTAATCTTATCTCATAACTGAAGTGTAAAGTGTAGTGGACTTGAACAAGGAATAAAAACAATTTATCTTGTTTCTTCTTTTTCAAGTTTTTTCTTTAAAAATTCTTTCACAACAGAAACAACTTCTTTTTTCGCCAAACTGAATCCCACTCCACCCATTCTTGAAGCTTTTTCTTTATCCCTCACTAGACTTGAATTAAAAATAATATTAATCTGACGATTTGGTTGTTTTTCTATTATGTCTGATATTTTATGTTGAATTCCCAATAATATGTCATCTCCAAAATTTCTAAGTACCTGATTAGTAGAAGATAGAGGAATCTGTATGTCCAGAATAAATACAAGATTCTCAGGCCCATTTTCGGACAGTAACGGAATTAGAATTTTCATACAATCTTCATAGTTAGTGACAAGAATTACACCCTTATCTTCTTTATTTTCAGTCGTACCTCTTTCAGCTCGGAGCGCAGTAATGATCGGACCTGATTCAAAGCTCTCATCTTCAACAACTAAAAAGGTTTGTTTTAAGAATTCCTGGCGTAATCTTTGTTCCAGTGATTCTGGTTTATTCAAAGTATTTTCTTTTGGTAAATTTTTAAATCGGTCATCAATACCCATAAATTTTATTTTATTTCTCCTTTAAATACACATACAGCATCTCCACGAAGTAGAATTTCTCCTTTTTCATTTTCTGAAAGATAAAGATTCCCGCCAGGGAATTCCAGTGTTATTTCCCCTGTATTTTTAGCATCCCCGCCTGCTCCCGAAGCATCGTGAGGGCGGGCAGGTTTTTTTAATATTGCATACACGGCACAAGCGCCAGTGCCACAAGAAAGAGTCGCTCCAGAGCCACGCTCCCAGACTTTTACTTTAAAATTATTGTCAGAAACTTTTTCTACTAATTCCACATTTATTTTATTTGGAAAATGAGAATTGTTTTCTATTTTAGGACCAATATTAGATATATCTATCTCAGAAACATTTTTTATTAAAGAAACTGCATGCGGATTTCCCATTGAAACAAAGTTAAACTTAATATTTTCAATATTAGTAGAAGTTTTAGGAAAATCATCGGAAGAAAAAGTGGGAGCCCCCATATTCACAGAAAAACTTCCATCTGTGTTCGCTATCACTTTCTTTATCCCACCTCTTGTGTCAATTAATAACTCTTTTTGCTGATTCTCTTTGGACTTTGTCTGTTCCAATAAGAACAAGAAAAATTTTGCCGTACACCTCACTCCATTACCGCACATTTCTGCCACAGTTCCGTCAGAATTGTAATAATTCATGAAGCAATCTGCCTTATTTGATTTTTCAAGAAGTATCAAGCCATCAGCGCCTATACCAAAATGTCTATCGCACAAAAGCTTGATGTCTTCTCTTTTTAGATCAGAATTACCATCAAGATTGTCCATCATGATAAAGTCATTTCCGGTTCCCTGATATTTGTAAAATTCTTTTGTCATATATTTTAAATCAAAATTTCTTTTGGTAAGGGCCGGCTATTATAGTGTGAAGCCATTACATATCCATAAGCGCCAGCATTTAGAATAGCTAAAATATCCCCTACTTTTGCTTGACTGATTTTTCTATCTCGGGCAAACACATCCCCGGATTCGCATATATTACCTACTATATCAGCTTTCATCATATTTTTCTTGATTCTGCTTGCATTTATAATTTCATGATAAGACCCATACATTGTGGGGCGAATTAAGTGATTAAAGCCAGTATCTAATCCAATGAAAGTACGCTTGGGATTATTTTTTATTTCAGTAACGGTAGTCAATAAAATTCCCGACTGCGCCACCAGAAAACGACCAGGTTCTAAAACTAAGTTAAGTTTCTTTCCATATTTTTCACAAAAATTATTCATTTTTTTTGTCATTTCTCTCCCTAGAGTTTTTAAATCCAAGCTTTTCTCTTTTGGTAAATAGGGGACGCCAAAACCGCCACCAAAATCGAGAGATTCAAGATTGGGAAAATATAGCGCTGTCTCAAGTAACTTGTTAAAAGCTTTAAGTAAAATATTTTTATCTAAAACATTTGAACCAATATGCTGATGTAGGCTCGTAATTTTTAATTTATATTTTTTTGCTAGCTTGACAGCTAGAGGTAGATGCTCAAGTGGAATACCAAACTTGCTCATAACCCCTCCTGTAATGACATGATCGTGATGTCCTGCACCAATTCCCTGATTTACCCGAATACCAATATTCGCATTTGGATTTATTTTTCCAAAAAGTTCAATTTGCGATAATGAATCTAAATTAATTTTTATTTTATTTTTTATCACAAAAACCATTTCATCCCTGCTTATTGAAGTGGAAGTATAAATAATATCTTTAGGCCTAAAACCAGCTTTGAGCGCTAAAATAATTTCTCCTTTACTTACTGTTTCAATTTTAGAACCCAATTTCCGTAATAATTTTAGAATTAAGATATTCGTGTTTGCCTTACAGGCATAGTGTATATGTAATTTAGGATAAGCAATATTTTTTATCAGTTTTAAATATTGACGACGAATGATTTCGGCCTCATAAACATATAACGGCGTTTCAAATTTTTTTACTAAAGATTTAGCAGAAGATTTTCCTAAAAATAATTGATTGTTTTTAATCTTCATATCTATTTTAACTATGTTTTAACTGAATTTTATGTGACCCTTTTTTACTAATAACTCGGCATTGAGGATGCTTCCCCCAGCCGCACCTCGAATAGTATTATGCGACAGCGCAACACATTTCCAGCCTAAAACAGAATCTTTTCTAATCCGACCAACACTGATACCCATTCCCCCATGCAAATCCCTATCTAGTTTTGTTTGTGGACGATTTTCTTCTTCAAAATATGTCAGAAATGGTTTTGGGGCGGAAGGTAAACCCAATTTATCTAAAAGATTTTTAAAATTTTTCAGAGCTTTAATAAGTTTTTCTTTAGAAACTTTTTTTGCAAATTGTACGTTGATTGTAGCCAAATGGCCATCTGAAACAGGCACTCTGATACAATTTGCAGAAATTTTTAGTTTATTTTCCAAAATAAATTTTCCTCCTTTAATCTTGGCAAAAATTTTCGAGGGTTCTTTTTCTGATTTTTCTTCTTCGCCACCAATGTATGGTATGACATTATCAACCATTTCGGGCCACGTTTCAAACGTTTTACCCGCGCCAGAGATCGCTTGATATGTGGAGACAATAACTTTTTTCGGACTAAAAGCTTTCCATGCATAAAGTAATGGAACATAAGATTGAATTGAACAGTTTGGTTTAACAACGATAAATCCATTTGTCCAGCCACGATTTTTTTTCTGTGCCGGAATGATATCAAGATGCTCTCCATTAATCTCAGGCATAATCATGGGAATATCAGACGTCCATCTGTGGGCAGAATTGTTAGAAACAACTGGAAGTCCTTTACTAGCATAAGCTTCCTCAATTTTCTTGATGAAATCCTTATCGGCATCTATTGCGCAAAAAACAAAACTGCATTTTTTAGAAATAATATCTATATCATCTTCCACAGAATATAAAGTGAGAGAACCTAATTTTTTCCCTACTGATCTCCGAGAAGCTGCAACAACCGCTACTTCAAACCAAGGATGATTTTTTAATAAAGATATAAGCCGCTCTCCCACCATACCTGTAGCCCCTAGGATACCTACTTTTATTTTGTTTTTTGTTTTATTATTTTTCATTTTTCACTTGATTGCTTATTCTAGTACCACTTCCGGTTGGATTAAAGGTGTTTTTAACGTATATCGGTATGTTCTTTAATACCGCAGGCCTTATTGTTTTAGGATGAATGACTTTCGCGCCATTGTATGCCATTTCTTCCGCCTTTTCATAAGTTATTTCTGGAATAAGAAGTGCGTATTTCATCTTTTTAGGATCTTCCGTCATAATGCCATCAACATCAGTCCATATCTCAATCACAGATGCATCAAGAGCCGCACCTACCAGAGAAGCAGTGTAATCAGAACCTCCGCGACTAAGAGTGGTAATTTCCCCCTTGGAGGTAGAGCCAATAAATCCACCCATAATAGAGAGAATTTTATTTTTGAAACAATCTGACATGAGCTTGTAGGATTTTTCTAGATCCACATTTGCACTACCGAAATTATCATCAGTTTTAATAATATCTCTGGAATCTACAAATTCACATGGAATTCCTCTACTTTTTATTGCCTCGCCAATTGTATAAGACGATAACTGTTCACCAAAACTAACTATAGCATCTAAAGAAGAAGGAGAAATTTTCTTAATTGAAAAAATGTTTTTTACTATTTCTTCTAATTCACTGTATTTTTTATTTATCTCCTCTAATATCTTTTCTTGATTTTTTGAGTTAATCAATTCTTTAATGGCTTGATCGTGTCTCCCGCAGATAGCCTTGAAAATTGTTTTGTATTTAAAATCGCCTTTAGAGGCGAGACTTGCAAGCATTATAAGATCATCAGTGATACCACTTAAAGCAGACACAACCACAACTATATTCTCGTCTCTTTTTTTTGCCTCTAAAACGATATCAATAACCTTATTAATATTAGAAGCATGAGCCACTGACGTGCCACCAAATTTCATAACTTTCATAATTTTAAATTCTTTTCTATACTTTTAATAGCTTTTTTGACTTCTTCTTTATCTGCAAATGCGCTCAAGCGAACATATCCTTCTCCTTGTGAACCAAATCCGGAACCAGGAGTTACGACAACATGGGCTTCAGTTAATAATTTATTAAAAAATTCCCAAGAGCTTATATTGGCAGGTGTCTTTAACCAAATATATGGAGCATGCTCCCCGCCAAAAACTTTAAAACCAAGTTCAGAGAGACTTTTTCTGATTATCTTCGCATTATCCATATAATAATTAATTAATTCCTTACTTTCTTTTTGGCCAGCAGGCGACAACGCTCCGATACCACCTTCAATAGATATATTTGACGCACCATTAAACATGGTGCTCTGACGTCTGCTCCATAGAGAATTAATTATACCTTTTTGTGTGTCTTCAGAAATCAATTCTATAGGAACAATAGTCCAACCCAAACGAACACCTGTAAATCCTGCCCATTTAGAAAAACTGTTGATCTCAATAGCGCATTTTTTAGCCCCTTCTATTTCATAAATACTTTTTGGCAAAGAAATGTCTGAAATATATTCTACATAAGCCGCATCAAAAATAATAATAGCTTTGTTTTTTAGGGCATAATCAACAAAAGCTTTTAGCTGTTTTTTTGTAGCAACAGAACCGGTCGGATTGTTCGGACTACAAAGATAAATAATATCGGTTTTTTCTTTTGGTGGAGATGGTATAAAATCATTTTTATCATTACATTCCATATACACTAAACCCTTATATTTTCCATCTATAAATTCCCCTGTTCTACCAGCAATAACGTTACTGTCTACATATACCGGATAAACAGGGTCCGCTATTGCCACAATATTATCTAGTCCAAAAATTGATTGAATATTTGCCGAATCTGATTTCGCTCCATCGCTTATAAAAATTTCTTCTAGATCTAAATCAATATTTCTTTTTTTATAAAACTCCAACAAAGCAGTTCGCAGTCTCTTATCGCCTTGCGCGTTTCCATAACCTGTATATGTTTTTACATTGGCAAGTTTGTCTACCCCTTCCTTTAATCCTTTAATGACGCTCGGGGTTAATGCTCTAGTCGTATCACCAATGCCAAGCCGCATAATTTCTACACCTGGATTTTTTACTATAAAATCATTCGTACGTTTAGCAATTTCTGAAAATAAATAGGCTCCCTGTAATTTATTGTAATTTTTGTTTAAAGTAGCCATTCACTCTTACTAAATTTAAATTAATTTTAATGTTTTCAAGGCTTTTTCTACGAGAATTCTATTTTTATCTTCAATGAAAGTTAGTGGCAATCTCAAACTCTCTGTAATTATTCCCATACGGGATAAAGCTGTTTTAACAGGAATCGGATTAGATTCAACAAAATTTACATTCATTAATTCGAGCATTGTATAATGCAATTTTTGGGCCTCTGTAAATTCTCCCCTCAAAGCAAGATGTACCATATCGGAAAACATTTTTGGCACTTCGTTGCATACGACAGAGATACATCCGTGTCCGCCAGCGCCAATCAAAGGTAGAGTAAGTGAATCATCACCAGAAAGTACAGTAAAGTCTTTCGGGCCATTTTTAGCGACTTCATTAATAATTTCCATCATCTGATTAAGAGAACTGGAGGCTTCTTTGACTGCTACAACTGCTGGTACTTCCCTTGCAATGCGCATAATAACTTGAGGCAATACATTGGATCCAGTTCTACCGGGAACATTGTAAATAATAATGGGTAAATCCACAGCTTTTGAAATTTCTTTGAAGTGAAGAACCAAACCGTTTGGAGTCGGTTTATTGTAAAAAGGAGTTACATGAAGCAGCCCGTCCGCTCCGGCCTCTTTAGCAAGTTTAGAAAAATGGACCGCTTTTTTCGTATCATTGGACCCTGCTCCAGCGATCACTGGAACTTTTCTGGAAACTTTTTTAACAACAGTTTTTATTATAGTGACATATTCTTCCTCGTTTAATGTAGCCGCTTCTCCAGTAGAACCAGCGACGACTATGCTATCGACACCACCTTTCAACTGATATGCAACTAACTTCTCTAGCGCAGGTAAATCCAAGTCCCCATTTTTCTTAAATGGTGTAACAATTGCCGGGATAGAACCAAAAAATTTTATGTTTTTCATGTTATTTCAATATATCTTCAAAAGAATAAATACCTTTTTTATTTTTAATAAACTCAGCTGCAATTAGCGCTCCCTTGGCAAACCCGGTTCTACTATACGCTTGATGGGACAGAGTTATGCCGTCAGCAGAACTATCAAAAACAACTTCGTGGAAACCGGGGTTTCTGCCAGCCCTGATAGAAGTAAAATTGAGTCCTTCAACTTTATCTGCAATTTTCAAAGCGGTTCCTGAGGGGCTGTCCAATTTTGCTTTGTGATGGATTTCCAATCCATAAGCGTCGTAATCTTTAAATTTTGAAAACATTTTAGAAGAAAATTCTGCTATTTTAAAAAATATATTAGCTCCGATTGAAAAATTTGCACTGTACACCAAACCTATTTTATATTTATCAACTAACGCTTTTACCTTTCCAATATTATCATGCCATCCGGTAGTGCCGACAACCAAATTCACGCCTAATTTTGCAACTCCTTTTATATTTTTTAGAACTATATCTTTAGAGGTAAAATCAATAGCTATATCTGCTTGAGCGATACCCTTCAAATCTAACTCATCATTCTTATTTTTAAAACTTATTGAGACCACTTCAAAATTTTCTGATTCACGACATGATGCGTCAATTTCTTTACCCATTTTACCGTAACCTATTAAGGCGATCTTTGTTTTGTTTTTCATGTGGCTATAAATAGAGACTAACAAAACCTAATCTTTTTATCAACAAAATAAAAAAGCATTAATCTCTAAACAATCCTTTTGAAGCTAGGCTCCAAGAGTAACAAATTATTAGAGGATAGCCCCAGCGAAAATAAATTTTTGCCAGAACGTCCTATGCAAACTCGTATAACCGATGGCTGATTGCTTAGAGATTAATGCCTTCTCTAAATACATTTTACTATAAAGAAAACCATCCAAATGCTATAATGTGTATAGCTATGTTGATACCATGTTGATAACTGTAATACCTGTTTAGTATAGCATATTATATGGCCAATGTCAAGAAAAATGTGAGATGAAAAAAGATAATCAGAAAAACGAAGACGTCGTCCTAGATCAAACTCTGCGTCCTACCCGTTGGGATGATTATATAGGTCAAAAACATATAAAAGATAATGTTAAAATATTACTACGAGCAGCCGAGGAACGTGGACACATACCTGAACATATCCTTTTCTACGGACCTCCAGGGTTGGGCAAAACTACTCTTGCACACCTTATAGCCAAGGAGACTGGCAGACAAATGAAGATAACCTCCGGACCAGCTATTGAAAAAGTGGGCGATTTGGCTTCAATTCTTACAAATCTTGCTTCAGGTGATATTCTTTTTATAGATGAAATCCACAGATTAAATAAAATGGTTGAGGAAATACTTTACCCTGCTATGGAGTCTGGTGTTTTAGATATCATAATCGGTAAAGGCCCTTCGGCTCGTACCATCCAACTAGACCTCCCCCCTTTTACATTAATCGCAGCAACTACTCGAGTAGCTTTGATTTCCTCCCCCCTTCGTTCAAGATTTTCAGGCGGAGTTTTTAGATTAGAATTTTATTCAAATGAAGAGATTGCAAAGATAATTGAGCGCTCAAGTAAACTTCTAAATATCATTTTAGAAAAAGATGCTCTGGGGGAAATTGCCAAAAGAAGCAGGTTTACTCCTCGTACGGCAAATTATTTTTTGAAAAGAGCACGCGATTTTGCGCAGGTAAGCAAGAAAGACAAAGGAGAAGATAAGCAGAAAAGTTTGGATAAAAAAATAGTTGTAGAAGCACTCAATATGCTCGCAGTTGATGACATTGGACTCAATTCTTCCGATAGAAAATTTTTAGAAATATTAATTGAAAAGTTTAATGGCGGACCGGTGGGATTGAAAACCATAGGCGCGGCAATGTCTGAAGAGGAGGCAACTGTAGAAGAAGTGATAGAGCCATACTTAATCCAACTCGGTCTCTTGGAACGCACTGCCCGTGGACGCGTCGCCACTAAGAAAGCTTATGAACATCTAGGATTTGATTTAAAGAAAGGTCCCGCCGAAGGAACGGGCAAACAGGAAAAACTCTTGTAGAAATAGAAAAAGTCGCCAGTGTTTTTCTTAAAAAGAAAGTCTTAACGACTTTAGAGATTGTGGCTGGGGGCTCATGCGACCCCCAGCCAGTAAGCACTGTGAGGGATTTGTGTTTTATTTTTTTCTTGTCTGTTTTTGCCTTTCTGTTGACAACACAACCTTTAACAAACATGATGAAAAGAGTTATGTTGTATACACTTCTAATAGTAAACCTATATAAAATAGTGTCAATTTTCTTTGTGGAAAACACTATAATTCTTTAAAAGTGTTAAAATCACACTATGAGAATTTTGGGAATAGATCCAGGATTTGAAAGACTGGGCATTGCAATACTTGAAAAGAATAAGAGCGACAAAAAAGAGCGTGTAGTTTTTTCTGGATGCTTTAAGACTTCTAGTAAATTAGAATTCTCTGAACGATTGAATTTAATCGGAAAAGAAATAAATAAAATAATAAGAGAATACAAACCAGAAGTTTTGGCCATTGAAACTTTATTTTTAAATACAAACCAGAAAACAGTGATGCGTGTCGCTGAAGCGCGAGGAGTTGTGGTTTATGAAGGAGCGCAAGCTGGGCTTCGTATATTTGAAGCTTCTCCCCCGCAAATAAAAATAGCCACGACTGGTTATGGGAGAGCAAACAAAACACAAATAATGAAAATGGTGAAAATATTGGTGGAAATAGGAAAAAATAAAACATCTGATGATGAATTAGACGCTATCGCAATAGCTCTCACAGCCTTTGCGCATATAAGAAATTAGGGCTTGCCCCGTACCGAGCTTGCTCTGGTGCGGGGTTATCCACATATGCTATTGCCAAGTCTTTTATATTTTGTTACAAAATAGGAAATTGGTAGTAAATAGGTCGCTAAATAAAAAATTAAAAAGAAAAATTTATATGGACGATGATGAAAAAGAAATAGATGAAGGTGGATTTAAAATGGATGGTGATGAAGATTTAGAATCACCTCCTGAAGTATTGGGAGAAGATTTTGGACTGGAAGATCCCGACGATAAATATCACTAGAAAATAAAAACGCCCCAAGGGCGTTTTTATTTTTGTACAATTTTAACAAATTTTTTCTTACCGATTTTTAAAACTAGATTTTCTGAAATTTTTAAATTCACATCTACAATATTTTGATTTTTAGATAAATCATGAATAGCATTTCCTAAAATAAGTCTTCTCCATTCTCCTTTTGAGGATAGAATTTTATTCTTTACTAAAATCTCACTTAATAATTCTCCAGATTGTGCTTTTATTTCTTCCATCTCATCAGGAATTTCTTTTTTCTGAAATGTTTTAACAAAGTTTTTTTCTGCTTCTTTGGCGACATCTTCCCCCTGACAAATTTTTACAATTTCATAAGCAAGTTTTATTTTTTGGTCACGCGGTTTCTCTGTTGAAAAATTGCTAAAATCCAAACTTGTACATATTTCAAAACCCGAGGCAATCATGCTATCAGGCCAACTCATAACTTTGCCAAACATATTATCAGCTCCATCATTTAGAGTTATCATATTTCCTTCAGATTTCCCCATTTTTTTACCAGTTGGATCTACTAATAATTTTGTAGTTAAAACAAACATTTCTTTGTATTTTTTTCTTTTCATGAGATCACGTCCAGCAAGCATATTAAACATTTGATCATTACCACCAATTTGCAAATCAACATCCATTGTTACGGCATCGTATGCCTGAAAAATAGGATATAGAAATTCATGAACAAAAACTTCTCGACCAGCTTTAAGCCTTTCCTGAAACATATTTCTAGAAAGTAGATTGGAAACTGTAAAGTGAGAAGCTAATTCCAACATATCTGCTGGAGTAAGTTTATTTGTCCACTTTGCATTATGAACAAAATTAATATTTAATTTTTTTAAATCTAATATGTTACTAATTTGTTTTTTATATCCCTTTGCATTCTCCAGAACTTGCTTATGGGTAAGTGATTTTCTAGTTGCCTGTTTATCAGTAGGATCTCCAATTTGCGCCGTAAAATCACCAATCAAAATAACTACTTCGTGACCAAGGTCTTGGAATTTTTTCAACTTAAGAAGCTGGACCAAATGGCCAAGATGCAAAGCACCACCTGTGGGGTCAATCCCAAAATAGAGTTTTATTTTGCGCCCCGATATTAAAACTTTCTTTAAAGCTTCTTTGTTTGGGTAAACATTTTCCACTCCCCGAGTCAATAGTTCCTCTATTTTCTTTTCATCGATTATAACTTTCATTATTCGGATAATAACATATTTTTTGTTATAATTCTATTAGTGAAAAATATATTAAAAAACAGCAAATTACTTAAAAATATAGTGGCATTCGGAGTGGATATTTTTGCCTCGCTAAAGCGAGTATATAGAAAGAAGAGATTTTTGAAAAACATGGCGCTACTTTGCGCTGGCATTTTCGTTTTAATGACTGCAATAATAATTATTTGGCTTTCTTCTTTTAGGATTCCAGACTTTCGTTCTTTTGAAGACAGAAAGGTTGAAAATTCCACAAAAATATACGACCGAACAGGAGAAGTTCTGCTTTATGATTTACATCAAGACACTAAAAGAACAGACATATCAGGAGATGCTATGGGAATAAATATAAAAAATGCTACCGTGGCCATTGAAGATGCTGAATTTTACAATCATGGGGGAATAAAAATAACCTCTATAGTTCGCGCCGTATTATCTAATTTTTTTGGTACGGGTCGCACCCAAGGAGGTTCAACGATTACTCAACAATTAGTAAAAAATACTTTATTGACTTCAGAAAAATCTTACACTAGGAAGATAAAAGAATGGGTGCTGGCAATTAAAATAGACAACTCTATACCAAAAGATAAAATCCTAGAATACTACCTAAATGAAGCTCCTTATGGTGGAACTGTTTACGGAATAGAAGAAGCAAGTAAAACTTATTTTAGTAAAGATGCAATTGATTTGACTCTTGCCGAAGCAGCTTATTTAGCTTCAATTCCCCAATCTCCAACTACATTGTCGCCTTACGGTAAAAACAAAGATAAGTTAGAAGCTAGAAAAAATTTAGTGCTTTCTAGGATGTTAGAACTTAATTTCATAAAAAAAGAAGATTACGATAAAGCAAAAAATGAAGTTGTGACTTTCATTCCACAAGCAACAGGTGGAATAAAAGCGCCACATTTTGTTTTCTTTATTAAAAACTACCTTCAACAAAAATATGGGAATGAAACGATAGAAAAAGGTGGACTCAAGGTTACAACCACCCTAGACTATGACTTGCAAGCAAAAGGTGAACAGATAGTAAAAGATGGAGCATTACAAAATGAAAAAGATTGGAATGGGAAAAACGCCAGTCTTGTAGCGATAGACCCCAAAACAGGACAAATTTTAACGATGATAGGATCAAGAGACTATTTTGACAAAGAGATAGATGGAAATTTCAATGTAACTACTGCTTCTAGGCAACCAGGTTCATCTTTTAAGCCCTTTATATACGCCACAGCCTTCAACAAAGGTTTTACACCTAGTACAGTGCTCTTCGATCTACCTACAGAATTCCAAACGACCTGTGATGCTTATGGCAAGGCTCTACCAGGACGCAATCAAAAAGACTGTTATATGCCTGATAACTATGATGGGAAATTCCGTGGACCAATGAGTCTAAAAGATGCTTTAGCGCAATCAATCAACCTTATAGCTGTAAAACTTTTTTATTTAGCAGGACTTCCTAGTTCACTAAAAACAGCAGAAGATATGGGTATAAGTACGTTAGGTGATATCGGTAGATATGGACTTACACTGGTTATCGGAGGTGGAGAGGTATCGCTTCTAGACATGACATCTGCTTATGGAGTTTTTGCAAACGATGGTGTTCGTAATCCTTACACTGGAATTTTAAAAGTTGAAGATGGCAGTGGAAAAATTTTAGAAGAATTCAACTCACGTGTACAAGAAGTTTTGCCTAAAAATACTGCTCTAACTATTTCAGACATCTTATCGGACGAAAAAGCCCGTGTACCAACCTTTGGAGCACATTCGGCTCTTTTTATATCTGGGAAGGATGTAGCAGTAAAAACTGGGACAACAAATAACAACAAGGATGCCTGGACTATAGGATATACCCCATCTATCGCTGTGGGTGTTTGGGCTGGGAATAATGATAACGTCCCAATGAAAAAAGGAGGTGCGGCCGTAGCAGGGCCAATCTGGAATAAATTTATAAGTGAAGCATTAAAAACTTTACCTGATGAAAGATTTGAAGAACCAAACCTGGACACAGATCCTCAAAAAATAAAACCGGCACTCCGAGGATTTTGGCAAGGAAACGAAAATTTTTTCATAGACAAAGTTTCAGGAAAACTAGCGACAGAATATACACCAAAAGAAACTATGGAAGAGAAAGTGATAACAAATGTGCATACAATCCTTTATTGGTTGGATAAAAATGATATTTTAGGAGCGCCAAGGGAAAATCCTGCAAGTGACTCACAATTTAACCACTGGGAAATACCTGTTCAAAACTGGTGGACACAAAATAAAGGAAAATACAATATAACAAGTTGGAACGATAAACCAACTATAATAGACAATGTACATACTGATTCTTCAAAACCAGTAATATCAATTACTGAACCGAATAATCACACAAATTATTCCCCCAATCAAAAAATAAACATCAAAGTTCTAAACTCTAGTCGTTACCCACTTACCAAAATAGACGTCTTTATAAATGATACATATTTAGGAACATATAATCCTATCATGTCTTTTTCTTTTATCCCAAAAGAATTAGAAGACTTGCGGGAAGATAATGAAATAAGATTGGTTGCTCACGACAGTGTTTATGGCAGTAGTGAAACAACTTCAACATTTAAAGTGGAGTAGTAATTACTACCTATTCATTGGCATAATTAGATAAAGAAATGAATTATCGGAAACTGGAGATATAACCAAGGGAGAGAGGGCCCCAGAAAATTTTATGGATATACTATCAGTACTGATTGACTGAAAAGAATCTAAAAAATATTTGTAGTTAAAACCAAGCTCAATGTTTTCTCCCGTTATCGCAGCATCTAAATGTGTCCTGTTTTCTCCAATATCATTATTAGAAGATGAGAGTTCAAAAACTTTTTCTTTTGGTAAAATCTTTAAATTTACTTGATTAAATTTATCTGAAAAGATATTGGAAATTTTAAGTGCATTTATTAAATCTTGCTTTAAGACTGTCGCACTGGTCCCTGAAGTTTTTGGGATAATTTGACGATAATCAGGAAAAACTCCATCAATTACCCGCGAAGTTAAATAAATATTACCAGATGAAAAAGAAATTTGGTTTTTATTAAAACACACTTTTATAATTGATGGGGATTCCCCGAAGATCCTCAATATCTCCCCTATATTTTTATATGGGATAAGAATTCCAGTTATTTCAGGAAGTCCTTTCGCTTTTATTTTTTTTTCAGCCAACCTAAATTGGTCAGTAGAAACAAAAACTAAATTGCTTTCATTTGTATATATAAAAACACTTGAAATTTCGGGCTTTATGTCAGATATAGAGGAGCTGTAATAAACAGATTTAATACCATCTATTAATTTTTTTGACTCTATCTCAAAATCTATTCCTGTAACTTTTGGTATTGTCGGAAAATCATCATACAATTGACCTTTTAATCTTATTTTACTTTTCTTTGTTTGAATAAGTAAGTTACCATCAGTACTTTCAAGATAAACATTTTCATTCTGAAAAATATTAGAAAAAACACCATTCAATGTTGATCCAGAAATAGCAACAATACCTTCTTTTTCTATCTTTGCAGGAATTTCAATTTCAACACCAAGACTCAAGTTTGTAGATCTTAATTTTAAATATTTACCAGATGCAACCAAGAGAATTGAGTTTAAAACAGGTAATGTTAAGTTTTTACCAGTAATTTTTTCTACTTGAGAAATTCTACTTCTGAGATCTTCGGCTTTACATTCTAGTTTCATATTGTTTATATTTCTTATATATAATTCATCATTATCATCATACATGTTAGTAAGTGTATAAGTGAATTTAATTGTTATTATATATTGTTATTATTTAATAATATTAATTTAATAAACATGTAGATAAAATTTTGTTTATACACAGTATCTATTTTTTTATTTTATTTATCCACAATTTTTCCTTCGAAATTAACATGTTTCATTCTGATTACCACCAACTTTTTACATATTTATCAACAACTATTTAAACATTATTCTTATTTGTTCTAAGTCCTGTAATAATTGTGGATCGTTTTTTAAATCTGTCCTTATTTTTAGACATGAATGTATTACAGTTGTATGATCTTTTCCACCCAACTTTTGTCCGATAAGAGGGTATGATACATTGAAATCTTCTCTAAGAAGATACATTACCACTTGTCTCGCTTTTACTATTTCTTTTTTTCTAGTTTTTTCATAAATTGATGTTTCCTCCAACTTGTAATATTCACTTACTGTTTTTACAACATCTTTTATAGCAACATTTTTTTTAGGTCTTGCGTTGTTTTTAAGTAAATTTTTTACTTCTACCAATGTAAGAGGTTTGTTTTTTAGACGATACTGGCAAACTATAATATTTAAGCTTCCTTCCAACTCTCGAATATTGCCATCTACAGTTTCAGCAACATATTCCAGGATTTCTTTATCTAGGTCAATGTTTAGTTCTTGTATTTTTATTTTTAATATTGCCAAACGAGTCTCATATTCCGGTACAGATACATCCACTATCATTCCCGCAGCAAAGCGAGACTTTAAACGATCTGCTAGTTCTGGAATATAGTTAGGATGTTTATCAGAAGAAAATATAATTTGCTTATTGCTTTCATAAAAAGTGTTGAAAGTGTGAAACAGTTCTTCTTGGATTTTTTCCATTCTGCCAATAAACTGAATATCATCAATGATTAAAAGATCATATTTTCTGTACTTTTCTTTAAAGGAATTTGCTCTATTTGATTGAAGTGCATTGATGAAGTCATCAGCAAATTTATCCAGAGTCATGTAATGTACTTTTTTGTTTGGGTATTTTTCTTTGATAGAATTTCCCACGGCCTGGATTAAGTGAGTTTTACCAAGTCCAGTTCCTCCATATATAAAAAATGGATTATATTTAGTACCAGGACTATCTATTATTGCTTGAGACGCAGCGTACGCAAGTTCATTAAAAGATCCCACAATAAAAGAATTGAAATGATAACGTGGGTTCAAATTGTCTTCTGGATTTATATAAAGATCTTTTAAAGGTAGTTCTTTGTTCACATAAGCTGTATTTTCCCCTATCGTGGTCAATTCTTGCTTGGCTACTTCCGTTTTAGTTATAGTGTATTCCACTGCACGCATATTTTCATAAGCATCGGCTACAGTTTTTGTGATAAGTTTGTGGTATTTATTTATAAGCCAATCACGAACAAATTCGTTTGGCACCCCAATATAAACAATACCCGTGTCCTCTTTTATAATAGATGTATTTTTGAACCAAGTGCTAAAATTTGCTCTTGACATGCCTGCTTCAATTTCAATCAGGCAATTTTTCCAAAGTTGCGTCGTATTCATAATTTCATAGTATACTATTTACAAAATGTTAGATACTTGTTAAAAGTTATTAAACTTGTTGATAATGTGTGGATAAAAAATACAGGCTCTAGACTTTAGGATTTTAGGCACTAGCTAAAGCCCAATACCTAGTTGCCTAATGCCTAGTTTTGTTATAGTATTAAACTTATGTCATTCACATACAAGCCTAAAAAAAGAAAGAGAGCTCGGAGTCATGGGTTTTTAGTTAGATCTAGGATTAAGACCGGAAAAAAAGTCCTTAAAAGAAGACGCCAGAAGGGAAGAAAAAAACTCAGTGTTTAATTTGGTTTAACATGCTTCCTAAAAGAAATAGAGCCGACAAAAAGGCGATAGAGAAAATCTTTAAAGAAGGAAGGATTTTGAATTCCCCTAATTTAACTTTCAAATATTTTAAAAATCAAAGCAAAGAGGTAAGGATTTCTTTTATTGCGCCTAAAAATATAGCAAAATTAGCTGTTAAAAGAAATTTACTCAGAAGACGAGGATATATTGCTTTAGAAAAACATATAAGCAGGTTACCTGTTGGGATTACGGGCATATTTATCTTTAAAAAATATCAAGACAATATTTCAATTCTTGAAAATGAAGTTAAAACTATTTTTACAAAAATTAATTAGCTTTTACCAGAAATATATTTCGGTCTTTATAAAACGAAATTGCGTTTTTTATCCATCTTGTTCTGAATACACAAAACAGGCTATAGAAAAATATGGCGCGCTAAAAGGTTCTTATTTAGGATTTTTTAGAATTCTTCGCTGCCACCCTTGGCAGAAGAATCATATTGACCCTGTTAAATAGTGGACTTATTCATTAAGCTCTCAATATTCTGGACCAATTTTTCAGGCTGAGCTACACTGATATTAAGTATGCTTAGTGGTGGTAAAAAATTATTTACATTCCCAAGATGATCGCGATATTCCAATGCTCTCTCAAATTCAAAACACACAGCATTGGGCGCATTTACTAACTGAAGTTCTGGAAAAAATTCACTGCCCGAAGTTTTTTGGGGATTTTTTATGACATACACTTTTTTAATATTTGATATCTGAAAATAAAATTGAGGCTGAGTACTGAATCCCCTATGTGTACTACGTGTACTCATCATATAGATATTTTCTGGAATTTGTTTGTAAAGTCTTCTGTACCGCAGTTTGTCACCGCGTGAGATTATTCGTCCTTCTTTGGTTATTGTCACTTTTTTAAAAAAACTTCGAATAAATCCTATTACAAGAAAACAGAAAACAAAAAAATACATTATGGGTATAAATGTTAATTTTCCTCCAATAAGTGAGGATAGAAATAAAAATTGAGGGATACTAACAACAATAAGTGACAGTAAGATAAGTTTATGTTTATTTGAAAATACATCTCTATAGTTTATATTTTTTGTCGGCATAGATTACAAACTTTGTTTCCAAGATTCCTTATCAATTTTCCATTCATTATCTTCATAAACCATTAAAACTGTCCCGGCAGTACCTGGTTTAGTGCTTGAAACTTTTAATGTAGAGTTATTCCCGTTAGTTGTTGCTTGTATAGTAGTTATTTCACTTAATGTTGGATTTAGTGCTTTCATTTGAGCAACTAAGCTATCTTTAAATTCTTGTGGTAAAGCATCAATTTGATTCTTCTGTGCTTGTATTTTTGCTATATTACTTTTTGTCCCATATTTTAAAGTAAAGGCATAAATATCAGAAAATGTTTGAGTTTTGTCAAATTCTGCTTTCATTCTTAAGTATGCTTCCTCGGGGCCAAGAGCAACTTTCGAATCGGTATTCACCAACGGTTGTTTATTAGAATTCGAATTAGTAGATGTTGTCGTTACTTGATTATCATTTTGTAGCTGCTGAGAATTTGTTTCTGGCGCTAAGGAAACTTGGCCTTTTTGTTTTACTGCTATATATACACCTTCTCCAGCTACTGCTAATAGAGCAATTATTATTAATACAACCATAACCCCAAAACCCTTTTGTAAATTCATATGCCTAAAATTATATCACGATTATTACTTATTGAAAAACAAATGTATTTTTCTACTATCTTTTACATATGTTCAACATCGTAGAAAATTGTTTAATTTAGGTTAGCAGTTACATCCTCCTTTGATTTTCTGGTATTTTTTTGCATTTTAATATAGAATGGGGGGATGCTCTCAAATATTTGGAATGCTATTTTATATCATCCACTCTTAAATGCATTGGCTTTTTTGGTGTCAATTATCCCTGGGGGGGATGTTGGTATTGCTGTTATCATTCTCACTCTTTTAGTTAAAATTATACTTTTTCCATTATCTCAAAAATCTATTGAAAGTCAGGTAGAAATGGGCATTCTTGCTCCAGAACTTAAAAAAATAAAGGAAAGTGGTGCTAGTAAAGAAGAACAAGCGAAACAAACTTTTGAGCTTTACAAAAAACATAATACCAATCCTTTTTCTGGATGCCTTTTGGTTTTAATTCAGATCCCTATTATTTTTGCCTTGTATTATGTTTTCTTTAAGGGTATAAATTTTGAAAGTGGATTGCTTTATTCTTTTGTTCATGTTCCCGAACATATAAACATGATTTTCTTGGGAGTTCTAGATATAAGCAAAAAAAGTTTAGTATTGGCAATTATTGCGGGGGTGTCTCAATATTTGCAAGCACACTTTATGCCAACACCTACCCCCTCGGGGAATACGGGCGGTTTTGCTCCGAGTTTTGCGGAAAGTTTTTCTAAAAGTATGCATATGCAAATGAAATATATTTTTCCGTTCGTTGTTGCTTTTATCGCTTATAGTATTTCCGGAGCTGTTGCGTTGTATTGGATTACGAGTAATTTATTTATGGTAGGACAGCAAATTTATATTAAGAAAGAAAAGAATTTTAAGATTGTTATAAAGTAGGAAAGAATAGTCTTTTAAAATATGGAAAAAGATGAAATTCAAAATTTAATAAAAAGGTTAATTGAAAAAACTGGGGTCACGTTAAATGAAATTTCCACAACTTTGGATGAACCTAAAAGTATGTGGGTTTCAGTAGAAGTTAATGAACCACACTTTTTTGTTTCATCTAATGGTGATGGATTACATGCTCTAAATCATCTAGTTCATAGGATTATTGAAGTTAAAACATCTAAGGACAAAAAAAAAGAGGATGATTCCTTGAATGTATCTACACAATCCGGTTTGGGTATTATTATTGATATAAACGGTTTTCAAAAAAAGCGCGTAGAAAACATTCGCGCAATAGCCCACATGATGGGAGAGCGAGCTAGATATTTTAAGTCGAGCATAGAAGTCAATCCGATGTCAGCTTTTGAGCGCAGAATTGTGCATGAGTTTTTATCTAATGCAACTGATCTAAAAACTGAATCAACAGGTATGGGGCATACTCGTCGAGTGGTCATTAAATATGTTGGAGGTATATAATTTCTTATTTTAAATCTAACTTCCATAAAAAAGAATCTTTTTTATTTACAAAAAATAAATAATTTTCAGCTTCATCTATGGAAAATTTTATACCATCGATTTCTCCCTCCCCTGCGGTCATGGGGTCTGAAATTATAGTTGCATTACCGGTTTTTATATCTATTTTCCAGAGCTGATCAGAAAAAGATGTTTCTCCCTGATACCAAGTGTCTGGATAATTTTCCCCATTGATTAATGTTGGTACGGCACAGTAAGCAGTGTCACTTGTTTTACTCCAAACACATTTTTCGGGCAGAGTTCTTACCCCCAATATATCTGAGTTTCTTGTATCTGTGTGATAAACATTAAGTGATAAATTATTACTACTAAAAAGAATTAGTTTTCCATTTGGACTTTCTAGTGTTGTTAACCCATTTATATCACCTAAAGTTTTGCTAAAATTTTTACCAGCGGAGTTAATCGTATACATATATCCTCCGATATCTGCGGAAGGTTTAGTCGTGAGAGTGATTATATTAGTATTTGGCCATTGTGATAACCATTCTGTGAAAGGAGAATCAAAAATTTGAATTTTTTGATTGTTTAATAAGTTTAAAGTTGTGCCTACCATATTGTCTCCACTATTAAATAAATAAAATATTTTTAAACCGTCAGGTGACAAGCTGATGTCTTTGACGTTATTCGGCAAAAGAGATCCTTTAATCTCATTATTTTCTGTCGTATCTCCACCCAGTACTTCTTTTGGGATGGTACCGACAAAAGTTTCTATAGTTCTTCCATCTCCTTTTAGATATCGCATAACTACAGATTCTCCACGATTACCAAAATATGCCTCGTGTACCTTTGGTATTATTGTTACCGAAAATTTTCTCTCCTCTATTTTATCCGCAAAAGTCTGATAAATATTTCCAGTTGCTTTATCTACATATCTTAAAGCAGGCATGAATTCAGTCGGTGGCGACGTGGGTTTTGTTGTTTTTGTTTCTTGACCCACTGAAGTGTACATCATCGCTTTTGTTTTTGCACCGACGATACCATCGGAAACTAATCCATTTTCACTTTGCCATTGTTTAATTGCGGTAATTATTTCAGCATCTAATATACCATCAAGTTCTAAACTAAGATTAAGTGTGTTATTTAGAAATCTTTGGATTTCTTTTACTGCTTCACCAGTACTTCCATCTTTCAGAGTAGTGGAGCCAAAGCTGTAGGGTGTGCCCTGGGTTGTTGCTGGGGGTACTATTGGTACTTCTTTTAATCTTTCTTTTGTAAATACCGTGAAACCTGCTATGGGCATACTTGAAACTTTTGTTAATTTTGCCTTTGGTTTTTCTTCACTGGTTGGGGGTACATATTCTCCTGTATCAACTGGAGGTGTCACGTCTTTTGGTGTTGGTTTATTACTTCCAAATGGGTTAAATTGTGAAATAAAATTTGTACCTGTATTTTCATCTTCTGGCGTAGTAGTTGAATCTTTTTGAAAATAAAAAAATCCAAAGATGACAATTAAGATGATTATTGAAACTATTATTAAAAGTATAAAATTTCTTTTTGACATAAAATTTTATCTCTGCAATCGGTCATATTTGCAACAAAATTGTTGAAATCCTTCTGATGCTTGATTTAATCTTGTAGTACCACACAATATTCCTGTCCCAGCAGTTAATGTTGCAGGGTTGTAGCCTTCGGGTGCAACAGAACACATCGCACTATTTGTTTTCCATGTCCCTTGTTTATTTTGTTCACAGTCTGTACGAGAATTAGCTGATACCGTTCTAGATCCATTTACATCGACAACACTACACTCATAAAGAGACATAGTGTGAATTGAGTAAATTGATCTGCCTGTTTCAACATCAATCGCTTGTTGTGCTACATCTCCAGCTGTCGGTGTGTGTATAATTTGGTTATTAGGATTAGGAGTGGGTGTTACGGTTGTATTTGGTGGATTTAGGTCACTATTTAGTAGATCAGGGTTTATTGTAAAAAGAAGTATGTAAGCGCCAAGAGCTAGAACAAGACCAAAAATTGCGCCCAAAATCTTTTTTTTACCTTCTTCCTTGCTAGATATCAGTTCACTTGTCATATATTCAAGTCCACCCATCACAATCATCACCACAGACAAAACGGCGGCTATACCAATTAATATTTTTATCATTAGATTCAAATATTCACCCAATTTAGTGTTTCCATTGGCGTCACTTTTTGGGTCGAAGTTTACAAATTTTC
>Ga0209542_10005348_pt1 | contig 25682 bp, 35 predicted proteins | sample RifCSPhighO2_01_FD_184028 | JGI IMG/M metagenome (GOLD analysis project Ga0209542, IMG submission 184028) | Soil microbial communities from Rifle, Colorado - Rifle CSP2_plank highO2_0.1 (SPAdes) (version 2) | ecosystem: Environmental > Terrestrial > Deep subsurface > Rock core/Sediment ...
GCTTGAGACATTATGAGGCAGGACTTGTTTCAACGAATAATGAGTTTTTTGAGACATTCTGTAAAAGATTAATTTTTATGTTTGAGCTTTAGCGAGAGTATCTTGCCTCAAAAAATTGAATCCTAACTTATGCAATTTAGAGAAGTTCTGAGATAAAATTAAAATTATCAATTAAACGAGGAATTTGGATGGAGAAACCTGCAAGGTTTCGTAATCTCTTAAATTGCTGTTGTCTGAGTTTTTAGAATAAAAACCAAAGCGAAGCTTTGAGTCGAGAAAGTTATTCAGGCATTAATAACTTATATGGAAAAATCTTAGAATATTTAATTCTTGAATAAGGAAATACCTCATTTTTTTTATAATGAAGTGAAGATTGATGTAAAGCTACACCAATATCTAATATTGTACCTAATGTGACATAGAACCAACCATAACGCACACCTGTTGCTGCTAAACCAATTCCAGCCAACTGAAAAGCTTGGGCCCCTATATTTCCGCTTTCAAAAAAGATTTTTTCTAATCTTGAAATATTTTGTTCTTCTGTCATAATTTTACATTAACAAATAAATATTTAAATCTTTCTCGATTTCAGACGAACAAGTATTAAACGGACTTTTGTCCATTTAATGTGGGTTTATTCCTGTTTAAATAGTCCAAAGGTGTTTTTATTCCTTTGAGATAAACTGCTGAAACATTAGTGTATATCTGGGTTGTTTCAAGTCTTTGATGTCCAAGCAACCTTTGTATATACCTTATATCTACTCCATTTTCTAGTAGATGAGTTGCAAATGAATGTCTTAACATATGCGGTGTTATTCTTTTATTTAATTTGGCTTTTCTACCTGCTCTTAGGACTATTTTTTGTGCCGATGCTATACACATATGCTTGTTATCTTGAGTTTCAAAAATAAATTTTCTCTCGGGATTTAGTTCTTCAATTAATTTTATCTTCTTGATTACTTCTGGAGAGACTATTACTAATCTATCCTTATTGCCTTTTCCATTTCTTACAAATAATGTATTTTCCTCAAAGTTAATTTGATCAAATTTTAACTTTACCGCTTCACTTACCCTTAATCCAGTTGAATAGAGTAATTCAATCAATAATCTATGTTTTTCATTTTGTGTTACTTCTATTAATTTTTTAATTTCTTCTTTCATTAATGGCTTTGGAAGACTTTGTTCTGCTTTTGGTGTTTTTATGTTTTCAAATATTCTTAAACCACATAATTCTCTGTAATAAAATTTTAATGATGCTAATGCCAACCTTTTTGTTTTGTTCGTATTTCCTATTTTAAACAGGAAATCTTTAATATCCTGTTCTGTAATTTCAAACCAAGGCTTGTCTACAAACTGCTCAAATCTTAAAATATAGTAAAGATAAGATTTTACCGTTCTGTTTGAATAACCCCTTATCTTTAATTCTTGCTCTAAATTTATTTCCATTTTTAATTCCTTCTTGCTTTCGCATTTTTTTCAAATTCGGTCTTAATAAGACCTGCTTTTTGTCTTATAAAATCATAAATATTAGTGTGGGAAAAATTTAACATTCGTCCTATTTCTCTTTTTCCATAACCCTGATCTAATAATTCAAATACTTTTAATTTAAATTCATCATTATAATGCCTTAGATTTGTCCTTTTATAAGTTGATAGAGCATATTCTAATTTTTCTTTTTTACGTTTAATTGTGAAGTTGATCTTATCATAAAAATTTTTGATATCTTTATAAGTTTCTGTGGAGATTACTACAACACAACCTCTATCTTCTTTAATTTTCATATTAATATCAAAGTTTTTTAGTAACATATCCTTAACTATTAGAAGAGATTCTTTATTACCTGAACAGACTTGCAATTCAGCGTATCCATTTCTTCTTAATCTAATTGTACCTTCCGAATCAAATAATCCCTTGATAAACGCAGATATAATTTTAGAATCTTCACATTCTAAAATTTCTTTTGGAACTTTCCAATTTTTTGTTTTAAAAGAATTATATCTTAATATATCGTGCCAAGCTTTTTTTGAGCTTAAAACTGCTGAATATTGTATTTTGCCTTGACCATAATTTGTTTTTCTTGCAGGTCTTTGCTTTATATTACAATTTAACCCATATACTTTTTTAATACAATTTCTAAATTCTTCAACAAAATCTAAATCATTCGCATTTAAACCAGTTCTATAGTTTGTAGATACATAACCATCTCCACATAAAACTCCAAAGATATAAGCCTTGGACATGGTTAGTATGCCATGGTTTTCTTTTATATTATTTATTTTTTGCTTTTGGAATATTTTTCCATTTCTATAAATCCATCTACTTATTGTTCCCTTTGTTATGCACCTTTTTTTATTTATTAAATAACGATGTATCTTAATCACACCCAAGCCTTTTTTTCTTAGCTTCATGACTAAATTATAATCCTTATCTGTATAATTTGTGTTGTATACCATTTTAAAAAGTAAAATTTATTTATTCAACATCCCTAATACCATCTTGAGTAACTTTGAAGGCACATTCTGAATCTGGGATACTTGGCGCGTCAATGACTCTTGCAACTCTTGTTCCCTTCTTTCCTTTTCTGACATAAATTCTTACTGATGAAGCATGCGCAAGTATGTGCCCACCAACTGCTGTAGTTGGATCTCCAAAGAAGACGGCAGGATTTGCCATTACTTGATTTGTTACGTAAACAGCTAGATCATGTGTTTCTGCTAATCTCATTAAGCTATGCAGATGTTTGTTTAGCTTCTGTTGACGGTCGGCCAGTTGTCCCCTACCTGAAAAATCTGCTCTAAAATGACTCATTAATGAATCTACAACAACTAATTTTATCGGCAAATTATCTTTTTTTATTAGATCTTCTATTTTATCAACTATTAACATCTGATGATCTGAATTAAAAGCTCTTATGAACTTTATATTCTTTAATATTTTTATAGGATCTAAACCTAATGCTTCTGCCATTTGTTTTATTCTCTCTGGGCGAGCCGTACCTTCACTGTCAATGTAACAAACCATACCTTCTGCTCCTCCTTTTTCTTTTGGTAATTGAGCGTTTACTGCTAATTGATGCCCTAACTGTGTTTTTGAAGATCCAAATTCACCATAAACTTCTGTTATTGCATTTGTTTCAACACCTCCCTGCAGTAATGTATCAAATGCATTGCTTCCAGTTGTAATTCTAACTATATTCTCTCTTTTTTTTAATAATTCATCCCCACTCATAAATCCTATATCTAATTTATTCCTAGAAACATTTATTATTTTCCTTGCTGTTGCTTCTGTTACTCCAGCTATTTCAACTAATTCTGCTGGTGATGTTACTGCTAATGACATTAATGTTGTATAGCCTGCTTCTTCTAGTTTTTCTGCTGTTGCAGGACCTACCCCGGGTAATTCCGAAATTGTAAATGCTTTCTTTTCTTCTTTTTCTTTTGGTTTTCTACCTCTTTTTGTTTCTTTGGCTTCTAATTCTTTTTCAATGCTCTCAGAGATTTGATTATTAATTTGTATTTCCGGATTATTTTCACTCATTTTCCCTACTCTCCTCTTCTTTGTTTAATAACAACTCTTCATTAACTTTATTTAAAATAACCAACACTCTTTGGATATCTGTTTTTCTCAAATTAATAACCTCATCTCTCCATATATTTGTTTTATTATCTTTCCAGGATCTTCTTAAGCTTACTGTTTTAAAACCAACTATCTCTCCGTTTCTTTCACGTTCGTTAAACCAAATTGCAGCTTCTATAGAACCAGATTTAAATTTTTTTATAGGTCTGTTTGCCATATTTTTCACCTTCCTTAATCGGATTTTTTTCAGATTCTCCTCAAAATCAATCATTAAGAGGATAATATATCATATGGAAGAACTTATTTATAAAGCCTGCGCGGACGGTTTGCATATGCAACATTTGAGTGGAATATAGAGATTAGAGAAATATAATTACCCATTTTTGAGATGCCTGTAAAGAAGATTAAGACCAAAATCAGAAAAAATAAGATATAATCAAAAAAGCTACCTGTTCTAAAAAATCCATGGATCTTGATATTAAAAGGATAGAATAATTTTATACCTGCAGGCGTCAATGCATCTAAAAAAAGATGGCTTAATGCACCTATTATGAATGGTATATAATAATTGCCTAAAAAAATGAATATTGTAGCTGAGAACAATATAATAAACAGAAGACTATGGACAAAACCCCTATGCTTAAAAATAAAGGATATTATGGTGGATAGAGGTTTTAACTTATGACTGATATTGGAATGTTTTTCATCTATGTCAAGAAAAACTGAAGAAACAAAGACTACAAAAATGAACAGGAATTTGTTTATATTACTGAAATAATAAAAGGTCGATATAGCTATTAACAGACCAAATGCCGCGTGTGTTTTAAACATCATCCTTCAATCAAGGCAGAAATAGAATATAAACCTTTTTAACTAATTGTTATTTTCAATATTATCCATTAAATCCTTCAACTCAGAATTAATATTTGCGTGATGTATGTTATTCGCTATCAGCTCTATATCATTGCTAAAACTATTCTTTACAACTTTGCCTTCTATGATATATTTACTTCCCAGGATGCTATTTTTCACTTCATTGAAATTTATCTGTTCTATATTGTCTTTCTGGGCATGACCATTCATGATCTTTGTAGCCTGCTCTCTGAAGGCAACAACTTTTATATTTGCTGAACCATCATCTATGTAAAAATTCAAGACAGGAACGTTCTTTGTTCCTTTATTATGTTCTATACATTTTCCGTTTTCCACTTTTCTATTGCATTCTACACAACCTTCATAAAATCTCGGCTCGAACATATAAACCACGTTTCCGTTTATTTTTACCATCTCATTTTCATTAATTTCACTTATTTTCTTTAACTCAAAATTAGGTCTGGTCCATTTTTCATTTGTTGAATAGCCGTTGCTACTGACATTTATCTCTTTTGTAGAAAATTCTATTGAGCTTCTGTTGCCTAAATGCAATTCCTTATTACCATTAATATTCTGTTTAACATAGGCGTTCTTTATGTTTAAGACGCGTCCATGATTAATTTCACTTTTTTCAATCAGAGAAATATGGTTTGTGTCCCATAGAACCACTCTGATCAATTCTGTTTCATCCCCCAATAATAAAGATCCTATTTTTCCGTTCCTATTTTCTTTAATATATTCCCTGATACCATAAATGTCAACTACTTTACCCATGATATTTACAGAGCTCATTCCAGGAATCAGCTTGTTTATCTTCAAGTCCTTCGGGACATTTTCAAAAATATTTATGTTTAGCTCATTGGCAAGGATATGTGCTGCACCTGCCTTAGATATCAAATCAGAGAGCTTCTCCAGTTTCTGGTTAATTCTCTCATTTATTTCTTTTTCAGACAGATTACTACTGTTTTTTATCCTTTCGATTACCTCTTCATAAGAAAGATTAAACATTTTAATTAAAAAATTTTATTTACTTATATAAAAATTTAATGGTTCTAAAAACTAGCATTTAAAATGATGTGTTTAATCCGGTGTCATCTTTATCTATTTTGAAATTAAAAGATAGTGTCTCTACTTTGTTATCAAGAAATATTGTTTCATTAATGTTGCTGAACGCGAATGTTATGATATTATTTTCCTGTTTTTTATTAGTGAAACAGGATTCAAGCATATTTTTCAAGATACATTCTCGTAGCCTGTCTTTTACAGAATTCAAACTGCTAAAATCCTTCTTTATTGTTATTATACCATTATTTTTATAAACTGCTTCGGCTATTTTTGTTTTTGATTTATATTCTTTGTTGCCGAAATCAACCGAGATTAAATCACCGTTTATTTTTATGTCTAATGGTTGTATGTTATATATTTCCAGATTTTCTTTTAATAAGGTGATATAATATGATTCAAAGTCAGGATCACAACCTGAATTTAATTTCCATACGCCTTTGCATGTCTCAGTTATGCCGTTTGTTGAGTAAAATTTCTTACTTGCCTTGTCTGAGGAATATTTTAATATTATTTCATAGTTTAAGATATCGTTTTCATAATTTTGATAGAGATCTGTTAGTAATATCTCATTTTCTCCTATTGATCTCCTGAGTTCATTTAGTGTGCTTTTTTCAGTCATGTTTAAGTAGAATATGTAAGTTGTTATTATCAGCACTGACAAGAACAAGAAATGCAGGAAACCCCACTTAGCCTTTTTGTTGAGTTTCATCCTGTTTCATACCTCATCAGACTTATTGTTATGTCTTCATTGTTCATGTTTTTAATCTTAATTGAGCTGTTTATAGGATTATTCAGGCTTATCACGGTAGCCCCTCCTGAATATCTTAATTCTTTATTTTTGTTGTTGTATGTTATTGACAGATCCCAAAAGCATCTGTTTTTTTCAAAAGCAGTTGTTTCTTTCTGACAATATCTGTTAAATATCTTCTTTGTGCCGATTTCTATTTCTTTTTCGTTTTCTGTTGTAAGCAACTGAAACATTTGTATCTCTTTTTTGTTGGAAATTACATTACTCCTGAGATAGTTCATCAGAAGCAATTTGTCTTCACTTGACTGCGATTTCTCTATTATTATTTTTCTATCTTCTGAAAAAAAATCAAGGAACTGTGCGATTACTAGTGTTATTATTAGTACGGCTATTATCATTAGCGAAACAAGGACTATCTCGAAGCCACCTTCCTGGGCTTTTTTTTCATTGAATAACCTCATTTTATAGAGTATCCCTCTTCAATCTTACCATTTCAATCCTTAATATCCCGTCTTTTATACTGCCTTTTTCATTGACTAAGATATAGTAATCTTTATTCTCACAGTATACCTGATCTTTATCAAAACAGAAAATCTGCTGCTGATATATCCTTTTATTTAATTCAATCTCTTTTGTTTTGTTTTCATAATTTAATGTAAATTTGATACCAAACAATGTATTTTTTAAGCAAGTATCCAGATTTTGCTCATTGAATTTTTCTATGTCTATTATTCCCGGTATTGGTCTATTATGTTCTTTCCAGAGTATACAGCTTTGACTATAAAATATTCTGTTCTTTAACGTATAGGATTCTATTTCTGAAACATCAGTGTTCATTTTTAAGCTTGTATCGATTATCATTGTTACTGCTATGAACACTATTCCTATTATAAAAAGTCTGGGAAATAACAAACCAAGTTCCATGCTTGTGTCAAATGACCCTCTTTTATGCATCATTCAGCTTGTTCCCCGTTACATACAGATGTTTTTTCTATTGCAACAGCATCTGTTTTTGTCTTCTTAAATAATATCTTGCATGATTTTTCAGATTTATCATCATAATTTTTAAGTGATATGTCAATAGGGTTATAGATTCCATTTTCAGAATATTTATATGACGCAGGAGTATCCGTTAGTTTTTCAGTCTTTACCATTGCTGTGTTTTTCTTATAGATAAATTCATATTTATTCTTTAAAGAATAAGCTAATTCTATGTCTCCATTTGAGTTATACAATGTATCTAGTATCAATGCGTGATCCTTGGAAATAAATGTCTTTGAGGCACCGGGCCCATCTAATTGTTTTTGAACTATATAGAGGAGAGACAGAAGAATGACCACGTTTAATACAAGATATGTGATTAATAACAACTGTGCTTCTTCTACACCTTTTTTATTCATAATCATCGTTACCACTATTATCTTTTTAATATTTGCTTTTCAAGCAATTTTATCGGAAAAATTTATATTGTCTAAGTACTTTTTATTTGCCAGGATGCCGACAACAAAATCTTTCATCTCTTTATTCTTTTCTGAACAAGATGAGAATCCCCCTTTACAATTTTTCTCCACAAAATCCGGAGACATATAAAATGCGGAAAGAGCCATGGCCTCTTCATTATTAAATTTTTTCAATAATCGAGAAAGGTAATCTATTCCCATTTCTATGCTTTTGTCTGAGTCAAAGCGCTGATCTATCTGTTTGATCTCTTCGTTATCCATTTGGAAGATTTTATCTTTTAACTTTAAAGCGTAATCGGTATTTATTGCTTTATTTGAACAGTCTATCAACCTTGAATCATCAAAAACATTTAATCCAAAGATATTTGCTGTTGAGGGCATTAAAGGTATAATACCTACTGAACCACATTCTGAAATGAACCTTTGATTGCCTGCAGATGTATATGACACTAAGGCTATTATTAGGTTCTTACTGACTTTTGAGTGTAATTGATCTTCTTGAATATTGGCTAATACTAAATTTATTTTAGATTCATGTTTTTTTACATTATCCAATATTTCAGCAGGTATTTCTTTTGGCGATATCTTACCGGAGTCAAAAGTTTTCACTTCATTGCTAAAAAATCCTTTGATGTAATTTCCGAAGATCATATATGCAATAATAAGGAGCACTGCAGCTATCAATACCGCAAAGACCACTTTTATCATTTCTACATCTGCTTTTTTATCCATCTTTACTTTACAAGAGCGTTCTTAAAACTAATGTCAGAAGCAGACTCCTTTGTTCCAGATATTATCTGTGAGAAACTATCAAATAAGGAGGCTATCTGACTTCTAAATGCAATTACCAAAACAACAAGGACGACTAAGACTAATATGGCCACTGCAATTGTTTGTAATGACAAATCTGCTTTTTTCATATCTAAACAAGAGGTTCTTCAGGCGGTGTCTTACATTGTATGCTAGGGCATTCTACATTTATATCTGGAGAATTACAATGTGCTTTTACATCTGCTATCCCATCATTGTTCGTATCAAGCTTTATTGTGTCTCTGCAGTATGCAGATGCTTCTTTTGAGACTCTTGTATCAAAATTTTGTGCAAGCTGACAGTTACTGGAGCAGGAGTTAGTAAATGATGAAATCCTATCGGGTGTTGCTGCCTCTGTTCCAAGCTGAAATACATTAATACCTTTTAGAAAAACTGCGATGACAACAACTAAGACGACTATAACAATGATTGAAATTATTATCACGTTTAAAGAAAGCTCAGCCCCTTTCTTGTTTTTTATCATTCATTACACCTCTTATTTATTCATACTTAAATTTATTATATAAACCTTTCTATTGGTTACCGGTACATTCCTAAGATTTTAAATAAAGTCTCTTAAGAATTCTATTAAGAAATCTCAAGAAGCAGGTATAATGAGCAAGGAATATTCTGATTATTTAAAGTTTATTGAAGATATATTTGAACTCGCTAAAACTTCACATGGATAATTCAAAAAGTTTAGCAATAAGATATACTGTAATGATTAATGTTATAATTGGCACTTTTTAATCTTGTTGCCAGTTTCGTATTTTACTGTACTTGGAAGCCAGCATAATTCCTGCCCCTTCTTGTAAATGTTGAACTTATTTGTCAGTTCTGAATCTGAAGTATCTAAGTCAGTTATATACGGATGGCCTTTGTCAAATCGTAGAGAACTTGAAGCCCCGGTTTGTTTTGGCATTAGATTACTTGTTATATAACAATTCAGACTTTTGAAATCACTGTCATCTATTGTGATTTCATTTTCGTCTTTTATATTTAAAAGGGAAATTTTATGTCCGTCTGGTTTTATTGAATGAGTATCTGTGAAACCTTCCATGTTGATTTCACAACCGCAATCACTGTCTTTGGATTTAATACAATTGTTTATGTCGTTTACCATTATTTCAAATCCTTTCTTTGCCTTCAGGTTTAATACGCCATAATCAGTTTCATCCCCAAAATTAAACATATCAGTTAATGCCTTGCCAATGCTCCCATATTTGCTGTACACAAAAACTAATATCAGGCTTAATACTACCAAGATGAATATTATCCTTGTTATGGTTTTCAGCTGAGATTTTCTATATATGTGTTTCATGTTGTAGCGAAAAAATCTTTTATTCTATCAATTAACTGCAATAGTTTATCTTTGAATGTAAATGCTAAAAAAATCAGGATGACCAAAACAAAAAGGACTACTATTATCTTTGATATTTCTTCCCAACCCCACTCTGCTTTTTTATTTATCATTTTTCAGCCTAATAAAGTCTATCTTTTTTTCCTCTTCAAGGTTTATTATAACTGAGTCACATGTGTTTTTCAATAATTCAGGATTGTCCATGTATAAAAATAAATGAGGGATTTTTCCACTCTTATATGATGAAGCTGTTCCTACAATACCCAGGCCACAGCCTATTGCCCCCCCTATTAAGGTAGGATTGAGACCAATTGCAGCTCCTGTTATCTTCTGTGTGTCTTTCACTACAAAAGGAATAGGCAGCTGGAGAGGGTTTGTTTGTGTTCCTACATTTTTAATGGGAATTTTTCCTTTACTACCTTTACCAAACTTTCCTGTAAGACTACTAATCCCTGATCCAAGCTCGGTACCCTTTAAGCAAGCATATGCTCCTACTGCAAATGTTTCTGCACTTGCTTCTGCTTTTTTTGTTATTGCAAAGATTGTGTATAGATGATTGTCGTTGCTTATTATTAATTTGTCATTTTCTTCATTGCCTATGCTTAACTTTGCATCTTTTTCTCCTAGAAAAAATTCAGAATACTTATCCTTTTTATTTGGAGAAACTTCATTGCTCAGAAATTTTTCAAATTCATTAATATCAATTTCTTTATTGCTGATGCCTGTATCAACAAAGATATCAGAGCAGACCCTGCAGTATGTGTTTCCCAATCCAAAATCAATGTTGCTATAGAAATCTATTTTTCCTTCACCATATTGTTGCCAGCACGTGTACATGTTATCAGCAAGCTTTTTGTATAATTTTTTCTGGCTTTCAATATCTTTTTCAGTTATCTTCTCTGTTGTTGTAATGCAAGGAGAAGTGTCTGTGTATAAATTGCCATTGTCTTTGGTATTGCTATAACCAAGCGCTGGCTCTGCTCCAGTGAAGCTTAATGTTGCGCCTTTCTTTACACCCTGGAGAATAACCCAGTTCTTGCATGCAGTTATCTTGCCTTGTGAGAGATAAGTGTTTATCAGAACTCCGAAGATCGAGCCCACAATAACAATAAATAAAAGAACCAATATTAATTCCCTTAAATGTTCCCATGCTGCTTTCTTGTTACTCATCTTAAAAATAATTTTAATATATTGTATACTGTTATTGTTATGGCGATTATTGCTAAGATTACAAATATTAACACAACAAGTCTTTTACTGAATAAGTCACCTTTTTTATCTTGTAAAACCATGAGACTAAAAATGCTACAGGATTAATAAACATTATGCTTTCTGTAATCTTCTATAAGCACCATGTCTATGATCCTGCAATACCCGAGAGTTTTATGCTGTTAACCATGATATTAAACAATATTGTGACGACTAATGCAATCAAAAAATATAGGATAATGCTTCTTGTCAGATTTTTTGCAGCATTATATTTTTCACTTAATCTATCAATTCCGTTTTCTATACTGTTAACAAGGAAGGATAGTATTATAGTTATCTGGACAACATATAAACCAATGATGATCTGGAGATAATAGCTCGGGATTATGTTTGGTATGCTGAAGAGGTCTGGTATTCCCTGCATATTGCCGATAGATGAACCTTGTGAATTTCCTTCCAGTGCTCCTTCTGCCAGTAATGAGCTTAATCGACCAAGTATGTTGACTATCATTGTTGTTATGCCGACTACGATGCCGGCTATAGCAGGTGTTAAGAAAGATATCTGACTTTTCATACTGGAGATTACATCACTTAATAGATCTTTGACGCGTTCATTTACTTCATGTATTCTATTGATATAATACGATATGCTTATCAATGAACGAGATACTATCTGCGGCCCTCTTTTTGTTGTTTCAATAATAACTTTCATTACAGACTCTATTAATGAAGAAGGATAATACCAGATTGCTCCGAAATCCTTGTTGAAAACAGCTTCATGAATATCAACACCTATGTTCTTGATGTTGGCATTGACCCTGGCAAAAAAATTTCCAGTAGGTGTTCCTTGCATGGATGCAGCTACTTCCCCGAATGCTACTTCCACAGGAATATTGTCCCCTACTCTATTGCCTAACTGGAATAATCCACTGGAAAATTCCAACTCCAATTTTTTAGTTTCTTCTCTTATCAATATGAGTTTTCTTGTGCGCATATTATAGTAAAGAGCAAAGCCCAAGGCAATTCCCAACGGCAAGAATAAGCTTAGTATGACAGATCCTACACCAAATGGACCAAAACAGTTACTTTCTTGATTACAAGGTGCACCTTTTTCAGTTTTGTAATCGATGAAGTTCGATCCAAGAAATGAAAAATCAGTTCCTGACATATGAATTAACAAAGGAAAGATCCCTATTGCTGAAATTGTTAGACCTATTATTATCGAGATCCAGACAGGGTTGAACTGAATTTCTCTATTCCCAATATTAAAGATTATATTCTGGTATTTTACAAGTTCAGGGTTTTTTTCCATCATGTTCTCTTCGCTGAATCCTGTCGGTCTTTTGGACATTATGCTGGTGCCGATAAAATAAACAGTTACTGGCAAGAGAACATTATATACCAGAACCAATGAAATTATTTTTATTTTGGCTGAACCTTCCAACATGCTACCAAATAATGGAAGAATTACCAACCCTAAAATCGGTAAGATTATGCCCAGCATATGCAATATTGTTATGGGGTTCTTAAGCTCTTGAGCATAATGAAGCATTTTCTCGTAAGTGCCATTTAACATGACCTCTAATGATTTTTCCAGTATTGTTACGCGTCTTTCTTCAGAAGGCTCTAACAAAGATCCTTCTATTAGGTGGAATGCCTCTACAAATTCAAGGTTGTAATCACGCCACGAGACCAAGTAGGAATCAAGGCTTTCTTTTATTGTTGAATATTTTCCTGTTTCTATATCCCAAAATATTTTCCTTAAATCTAAGGCTAAGGGATTACCAATATGGTCTATTGCGAATCTTAATCCGTTTTCCAGATTAGATGTATGGCGCATGTACATGACTATATAAAGAATGCAAAGAACCATCTGATTGCTTGCTTTCAAGCGCCATCTGGTTGCAAGATAGTTTGGTATGTTTGTTAATGGCTTTAATATCAATAATGAGCCAAGTGTTAATAGAAGAGGCAGCAAATAAGCTGATGCTTTCGATTCTGAGATAAAGAATAATAGAAGACCGGTAATTATGCCTATGAAGATTATTACAACAACTGAGAGAGTTGCAAAACTTGCAGCACCTTCAGGATTAAGCTTGAGATGAGCTGCATCAATATTCTTCTTTAATTTTAAATATTCTTTGTCTTTTGGATTTATTTTTATTATTCTTTCTGAAAAATTGCATAAGTTCTCATAGAGCGACAAGCTTCTTGAAAGAGCATCTTCCCTGAACATCATGTATTCATGAGATAATCCTCTACTTGGTCTTGGATTAAAACCAAGTATTTCTTCTGTCTTTATCTTTCCTTTAAGCTTTTCTTTGTACTTGTTTATGATCTCTTCTACATCTTCCCGTGGCATTATACACCTCTTCTTATAAGTTTACTTAGATTACAAAGCTACTTAAAAAACCTGCTGATTTTTTTGAACGATCTTAATGGTCTTAACACTATTATTTAATGATTAAAATAATGACATTTTTAAAAATAAACAATAAAAGTTGTTACTCAGAATATTAATGTAGGAGAAAATATTTTTTTATAGTTATATCTGATTGTTTTTAATAATCAAAGAAATTATTAAGTATGCATGAAAAAATAGATGTATTGTATTTTACATGCATTTTTCAATAATTCATATACTTTTCTAGATAATGCAAAGCTTGTTTAAAAACGTAATTTATTTTATCTGGAGTTATTTTTATTAAAACCTTTAGCGTTTCTTTGTAATCTTCCAATACTAATACAAATTCTTTTTTGTTTAATTTTTCCAAATTGATATTTAGTATGTGGATATACATTATTGTATGAACAAAACTTGCAAAAAATTCTACAATGTTAGATTTAGGATGACCCCCAAATTTTTCAAGATAATTACTTTCTATAAATCCAAATATTTTGGACTTTGACCCGACATTAGTTAAAGCGCCAAATATAAAATTTGGTTTGTAACCAAGCAAATCTGCAAAATGTTGATTAAACTCTTTGCTTTTCCGTATTTTAAACATGAAATCTAGAGCGTGTAATGTTTCATGTTCGCTAAAATGCTTAATCATTTCAGAATCAAAATTTATCAATATCCCGGTGTAAAGTGTTATCCAATCTCTATAAAAATAACTGGCGTTATCTAAATTATAGTCTATGAGAAGACACTTGTTTATTATGTTTATTCCAAACAATTTTTCTACATTGTAGATCCCTTGTGTTGTAGCAGTCAGTTTTTCCCTTATATCTTTGATATTATCAAATTCTGTGATATTATTGCCTAAATATATAAATTTTAGATCATCGTAACTTTCTTTTGGCTGAATGTCTACTTTTAAATATTCGGAAGCAGAATTTTGTTTTATAGTTATATTGAACTTATTTTTTTTGTACCCAAATATTACAGAAGATTCTTCTTTGTTTATCAGATTTATATAAGTATGAAGCATTGGTGTAAATGGAAAATCACCAATAAAATAAGAAAATATATTTTTATTCTCTAGAGATTTCAAAAAATCCATATCTTCTCTATCTGAAATTAGAAATGATTTAATGTTTTTAATATCTATGTAGTGCTCTTCAATTTCAGGTCTTGGCTTTTTAATTTCGAATGAGTCAAATTTATATTTTTCCAGGTAAACATCAAACGGTTTTGTTGTAAAAATTTCAATATGTATTATATAACCATTTATTACTAACGAACTATCAATTAATTTGTTTAACAATTCCCTCTCTAAATAAAAGAATTCTAGTTTTCTGTTTCTTACGACAAAAAGATTTATTCTGATAATTGAACCTATAATCTCATTTATATTCTCAAAAATATTTGAACCATATGCGATTACCTTACCTTTTTTAAAATCAAATAAACTCTCTTTTGCTATCAATAGCATTGGATTTAGAAAACCCGATGTCATAATGCCCGCGGCAATTATTCCGGATGTTCTTAAAAATGATCCTCTTTCATTTGCTAAATTATTTTTTTCATCTTCTAAACATTTGATAAATCTTCTTATCCGAGCTTTTTCTATATCTGAGATATCTTTATTGTGCAGCTTGTTTAAATCAAAAATCAGGGTATTGGTGCTATTTATAGTTTTTATAACGGTATTACCTTTCTTATTTAAAGATTCAAGTGAACTAATTAAAGATTTTGGGCTTCTAGTTTTTCTGAAAAATCCGAATGAATACTTCTTGTTAATAAAAAAATTGTTTATTTCTGATAATAACTCTCTTAGACTTTCAAAAGACAAAAATATCACCCCATATTATCTTTTTTAATTTCTCTTCTTAACCATTCTTCCCATTCAAAGTAAACCCTTTTTGAGTCTATGTAACCGACTTCTTCCCTTACTCTGTCGCTTATCTGATGGAATGTATCATTGCTCAATATCACAAAACCAGCTTCCAACACAGAATCTTTATTTAATTTTATTGAATAATCAACTAATGTTTGTTTTATTCTTGCCCTCAACAGAATGTTGTCCCAGACAGCATCCCAATTTCCAACATATTCTTTTATATTACTTGCAATTGATTTCAGGACTTCACTTTCTCCATTAATCAAGTCATCGCTCGGTTTTAAGGTATCTTCCTTGCTGTCATATTTCATTAAGTCTAAGAAGCCATTTTCTCTGAGAGGATCCTTTTCCCAGTGTTTTCTTACTTCTGTTATCTGAAGCACTCTTCTTTTCTTGTGCATACCGTCTGCTGTTTTTATAGGATTGCTTATAACTATGATATCTGTTGCCTTGAAACTTGTTTTCGGAACTTTCAGGTCATTGACAACTCTATCATATACTGAATATGGGTCTGCGCCATGAATTGTTCCTGCAACAACATTAGCCAATGCACCTATACGCATTGCTTCCCAAAGAGCCTGAGCTTCTTTTGAACGTATCTCTCCAATAATCAGGGAGCTATCTCCTAATCTAAGGCTTGTTCTTATGCCTTCATCAGCTGCCATTTCAGAGCTTTCTTTTGTTAATGCACTTCTTGTTTTCATTGTTTGTATGTTATAACCTAATTTTCTCAGTGATGTTGTTGGCAATTCTAGTGTGTCTTCTAATGAGATTATCTTATATTTTCGCATTATTTCGATCATAGTTGCTCCTAGAATTGAGCTTTTGCCGCTTGACCTTGTTCCTGCAAAAAGCATTGTTCTCCCACCATCAATTATAAAGCTCAATAGACCTGCTGCTAGGGAGTTAATCATTCTGCCCTTTATGAAGAGGGGATATGTCCACGGTTCATCTCTGTGGCGTCTTAATGCATATGCTAATCCATTTGGGCTTAATGGTCTTGTTATTACTGCTACCCTTGCCCTTGCCCACGGCAATAATAATTCTGTATCTAAAACAGGATTTGCCTCATCTAATGGACGGGCGCTTAATAACCTGAACTTTGTTGCCCAGCTTTCACCATCATCTTTTGCAGGGATTATATTTGTTACACATTCATCATAATCCTGATGAACAATAAATATCCTTGTTTCACCAATAGGGCTATTAACGCTTATGTCCTGTATTTTAGGATCTTTCAGCAAGATTTCTATTAAACCAAAACCAATAGTATAACGCACAAGAATCTTTGCCATGCCTTCACTTTCTTTATATGTAAGCTCTATACCTTTATGTTCAGCCAGTTCTTGTATGAGGTCTCGTCCGATATTGAAAAATGTGTTCCTTATCTTCTCTGGATCTGTGAACTCTTCTTTACTTGGTGTGTGTTCTACCATTGCTTGTCTTGCAATATCAAGAATTTCATATTTATCCTCGTCAATCTTGAATTCAGGAGGATTCAGGTGATAAAGATATTTTATGTCTCCCGGAACCTTAAATATGTTCACTTCAGTGTCTTCATCCAATGAGTATGAATCAATTTCTTCTCCGTCTAAGGGAGGAGATGCCATTAATCTTGTAAACATGAAATCAGGAGTTATCAATGGTCTGAAGACGTTCTTGTAGATGCTTCTGGAACCGATTATATGACCTGCCAAATTGTCTTTCACAATGTTTAATAAGGTTGTTTCAGATAGCAATGTATGTAGATATTCTAAAATCTGTAGATACTTATTTCTTAGGCTGATCTCTTCTTGTACTTGACTATTTTTAATGCAGATATTCTCTTCCCTGACCAATCTTTTTAGTTCTACACATGCTCCGACAGGATCTGATTTCAGCAGATTAATGATGATATTTTGTATATTGTTTCTCCATGAGCTATAATAATAATCAAGCCCAGGAATTCCTAATAATATGTTGAGTGTAAGAATTTTCTTCTGTTTTACAAGAAATTTATAGATGTTGGATATTTCTAAAAGAATCTGTGTCTGTTTGTAGTCATAGACATAATTTCTTCTAGCTAGAAATATTATTCTGTGAACATCAGGATTTTCAATCAATGCATCAATGACTAAAGACATTGTTGTTGGGCTGTCTTCTATATTTGGAGAATATCTTGAAGAAGTGAAATCTATCCTAAGGACGTTTTCTTCTCCTTCTCTCGTTACCTTAAACAAATTATCTCTTTTTTCTTCTGACATTCAGTAAGCAATGGAAAGTTACTATAAAAATGTTTTTAATCCAGAAAATATCTCAACTTAACTAAAATTGATTCAATAGACTTAAAATCAAATTATCTAAAAATCCGAAAAATAAATTTAATACATCTGATGTTGATTAGAAAATAGAAGTACGTATCTATTGATTTAAAGATGCGGCATTAATTTGTGGCATCACAATCTTTATTTCAAAAAAGATTAGTAGAAATCCTATCTTTTAATAAGATCCCCTCCTTTTATTTTTGGGGTAAAAGGAGGGAACATGAATAAAAAGAGGAAGGAGAAGAAGTATATTAAGTTTGTGAAAAGGATTCTTAAGGTCCTTAAGCATTTGAGAGTAAGGAAATACTCTCATAAGTTCTCAAAGAAGACATATGGTAATTGGGTCCATATTGTCTTATTAGCATTAAGACAGGAATTTGATAAAAGTTACAGAGATATAGAAGCTATTCTGAATGTATGTACAGAGATTCTTGAATTGATTGGAATTAAGCAATCACCTCACTTTACTACTTTGCAGAAAGCTGCAAAGCGGTTAAGAGTCCAATTTTTAGAGAAAATCATGTCTGGATTTCTTTTGCTTACCATGAGATTAAGTATAAGAACAAGTATAGATGCTACAGGGTTTTAATTAACAAGAGCCTCTTCTTACTACACTAATGTGCTTAAGAGAAACAGGAAATCCCATCGTAAAATAAAAAACATATGAAGCTATCTGCCTTTGTAGATCTGGATCATCAGCTCATTATTTCACAAAAAATCAGGAGATGTCCTGCACATGACTCTCCTGATTTTGAACCAACAGTCAGAAAAGGAAAGAATGTTCTTGATAAATTAGGCAAGAAAGCCAAGTCATTTGATGCAGACAAAGGCTATGATAAAGAAGACCATCATAGGCTAGTAGTGGAGGAATTACAGGCAGAGGACAGAATAAGGGTAAAGAACAAAGATGTTCCTATTCATAGAACAAAGGAAGAATACAGGAAGAAAGTCAAAAGAAGGATTAAAAAGCTAAGAGCAAATTATAGGAGTAAAAATGAAACTATCTTTTCTGTTCTTAAAAGAATACAAGGTTCTTCCATAAGGAGCATCAAAATAGGCACGCAAAATAAGGAGATGGTCTTTAAAGAAATAGCATATAATGCAAGAAGATTTATTACGAATCTTCTTTCAGTAAAGCATTTCTACCGAGCTTTAAAAAAAATGGGTATAGTTATCCAAGAAGATAGTATACTTTTTGAATATCAAATTTTATTGAACCAATTAAAAGATCTATATATAGATGTTCTTCAAACTTATAGAAATGATTTACCACAAGGTTTTCCAGTTACAGATTATAAAGCATCTCCATTTTAGAAAATTTTACTAGTAGGTTATATGGACAATAATATAATTAAAATCTGTAAAAAGATTAAATATGTTGTTATCAATATTTATGATGATATTGTTATTTGTGGTTATAAAACAATTAAGATGACTTGTTTAAAATAGAACATAGAATATTTGATAAAGAAACTTATAGAAAGATTTTATGGTTATTTAAAGAATATTTTTTTATTTCATCTCTTTTGCATAATCAATTTTGGTATTGCTTTTTCTTCCCAATCTTGTTCAGAGATGTAACCGAAAGATGTCAATGCTTTAATTATTGTTCCTTCTTTGTTTATCTTAAGTATACCTATTCCGTTGTTCATGCTTTTTCCCTTGAATGTTTTCCTTATCTCTTGCTCAGATACAAAGATTTTTTGTATTGTATATGTCGTTGGAAATGGCTGGAAATTATCTAGGTCACTCTTTGTTATTATATAAAGTTCTTTATTTGGTGATTCATTAAACTTGGCTTGCAGAGAATCAGCTTCATCCTGGCTTAATTTTCTGTCTTGATCCCCTATGATAGTATCTGCCCAATATTTAAGAGCGGTAGTGTTTATAACTTGAACTTGTGCCGATGTTTGTTCTTGTCCATATGATGAAGAAACCAATTTTTCCAACGGAGAAAAATTAAATGCTGTAACTAGTGCTACACATGTAAAGAGATATCCTTTATCCATCTATGAAGATTAGATGCAAAATTATTTAAACATTTCTATTCATTATCTATCTTTAAGTGATTAATGTTATTCTTTTAATTTAGATAGAAAATATTTATATATACTTAGATTGTTTCAATATAAACAAAAAAGGAGATAAATTGGAATTTCAAATAGACACTGATGAAAAGCTAAGAATTCTCGAATCAAAATATTCCTTGATGAGAGATAGAATGCTGATGATAAACCAGAACATGATTGATCAATATAAAAAAATTAATTCTGAAATGAAACTGATAAATGACGATATAAAAGAGATAAAGATGAATCTAAATAACATGAAAGAGACGAATATGCATATAATAAAAGAGCTGCAAGGATTTGCCAGAAAAGAAAACCTTAAAGTACTTGAAAAATACATAAATTTTTGGAATCCATTAAATTTTACAACAGAAGAGGAAGTAATTAAGCTAATAGAAGAAAGAGGTGTTAAAAATTCCACAAGAAAACCAAGGACAAAAAAACAGGAAAAATAATATTGACGATGATATTGAAAGTCAAGAAGCCTCTTATAAACATATAACTGATACTGTGAACCAGGCTAAAATACCAAGATACCAGAGTGATGACAATATCTTAGATGAGCTAAATCAGTTTGACAGCGAAGAGCCTAAAGCAAAACCAATTGCAGGTACAATAAAACAAAGGATACCGGAAGAAGAATTGCTGGAGGAAGCGCCTTCACCACAACAAGAGAATATTTTTATGTACCCACAGCAGACTTTTCAAAAAGAACAAAGTATGGATCAGACTCAGGAGATAATTGAATCTGTTGTTGAGGAGAAATGGCAGGAACTAACTGCAAAACTTGGCGATTTTAACCTATGGAAAGACAGGGTTGAAAATGAATTAATGGGAATAAAACAGGAGATAATAAGGACACAGTCTAATTTTGCTAATCTTCAAAGAGCTGTTTTTGGAAAAGTATCTGAATATAATGATAATATATCTAATCTCAATTCTGAAATGAAGGCCTTAGAGAGCGTATTTGAGAAAATAATGCAGCCTTTGACATCAAATGTCAAGGAGTTATCCAAGATAACAGAAAAACTGAAAGAAAAAAACAGATAGGTTTAATCTACTTAATTTATCTTAGATTAAAATGAGCAAAATAACAAATGGACAAAAGGCCCCGACATTTTCGGTTAATGACAATAATGGCAACTTGGTAAAATTAAGCGATTTCGAGGGAAAGAATCTTGTCTTGTATTTTTATCCCAAAGATGACACTCCCGGATGCACAAAGGAGGCTTGCAGCTTTAGGGATTCTTTTTCTGAGTTCAGGAATAAAAATATTGAGATACTTGGTGTCAGCAGAGATGATGAGAAATCCCACAAAAAATTCATTGAAAAATATAAATTGCCTTTCAGGTTATTAACTGATAATAATGGGATTATATGCAAGATGTATGGTGTTCTGACTGAGAGATCTATGTATGGAAGAAAATACAAAAGCATAAACAGAACTACCTTCCTGATAGACAAAACTGGAAAAATAAAACATGTTTTTGAAAAGGTTAAACCGGAGGAACACGCAAGAGAAATTTTAGAACTATTCAAAAACTAAAAAAAATAAACGAAAATTTATAAACACCCCAATCTTCTTTATAAGATGAAATCCAGATATTTCCTGATTTTAACATTGTTGTTTGTTATACCCATTGTTATTTCAGGATGCGGCAGGAATAATACACAAACTACTGTTACAACTATTTCAGATGCTGGAAAAGAATCAGGCACAACTACAATTACAATATTTAATAGTGGAAATAATTTACAAGGTATTGCTCAAGGAGTTAATCATGTTGTTGAATTTACCGAATTAGGGTTTAATCCTGGCAGTATAAACATCAAAGAGGGAGATGGTGTTACTTTTATCAACAAGGCACAACAGGAAGCATGGCCTGCCTCTGCAAAACATCCCACACATAATGTATATCCTGGTTCAGGAATAGAAAAGTGCAACACTGCTGAGCAACCTAAGATATTTGATGCATGCCATGGACTCAAAAAAGGAGAATCATGGAGCTTTACTTTTAATGAGAAGGGGAAATGGGGTTACCATGACCATATAACACCTACTTTTTTTGGAATTATTAATGTTGATTAACATATAACCTTAATGAAATTTAAGTTATTGAGCGAACAGGGATTTGAACCCTGATTACAGCCTTACTGCCTGAAAACCGCAGAGCTGTGTACTTTCTGGATTTTATATCCAGGTTATACTATTCGCCCATTCTTCTTATTATCTGATGGATTTATATTCTTTTTTTGTCGGCTTTAATGTTTCTTTTATCCAGTATAATGAAACTTTTATCAGACCTAGTGCTTCAAAACGGCGCATTGAGTTTATTACATATGCATTTGCTATTGAAAATCTACCATGTAGCTTTGCTTTTTTAACAAAATCAGAATCTTCTTTTTTTGTTTTGCTTTCGTCAAAACCATTTATTTTTTTATACACATCTTTGGTGCAATATATTATGCCTGTTGTCCATGGAAACCATAGGAAGAAGTTCTTCAGGAACATAGCTATCTTATATTTTAACTTTCCCGGATTGGGTTTTACCCTGCAGGTTCCTATAACACTGCTCTTCAATTTCAGATTTATCTCTTTTAAAACGTTTTCTGTCAATAGAGTATCTGCATCAAGAAAGATTAGTATCTCTCCTTTAGAATTTTGAGCGCCTATGTTCCTTGCCTTTGAAACATTTTTTTCCTTTATAGAAATTATCCTGGAATATCTTCCTGCTATTGATTCTGTCTCGTCTGTGCAGGCATTACAGATGACTATGGTTTCCACTTCTTTACTTTTTGGTATAGATTCCAAGGTCTTTCTTATGCACTTTTCCTCGTTGTATGCAGGTATTATTATTGAAAAACGCGGTTTCATCAGAAAAAGGTTTATAAACTTGCTTAAAAAGGTTTTTTATTAATGGAAAAAGGTAATATCTGCAATTCGTGCAAGAAACAAATACTGGAAAGCGCTGCTTTATTTAAATGCCCTGAATGCGGCAAGAGCGTTATTGTAAGGTGCAAGCATTGCAGAGAGATAGCTGCTAGATATACCTGTGAAAAATGCGGTTTTTCAGGCCCTAATTAGGATGATAAGTAAAATGGCAAGTGTTATAATAACCCTTAAGATAATGCCGGAATCTCCTGATACAGATGTGCAAGAACTAGAGAGTATAATAAAGAAAAAGATTGGGAAACATACCGGAAATAAGGAATTCAGGATTAATATAGAGGAGATTGCTTTTGGCTTAAAGGCTTTAAACATTACTTTCATTATGGATGAAAGTAAAGGAAGCACTGAGAAATTAGAGAGAGAGATTAGTGATATCGAGGGAGTTAATTCTGTTAATGTTGTTGATGTGAGAAGGGCTTTTGGATAAATTCTTATAATTATACAGGTTTTAAGGTGAATAAAAATATTTTTATATATATATACTCATATGTATATTATGGCAAAGACAATTATGATATCGGATGATGTATATAAAAAGTTGAAGATTATGAAAGAGAGAGAGGATAAGAGCTATAGCAATGTTATTATCAATTTAATGGAAAATAAAAGATCTAAGACTTTTACTGATTTAAAAAAATATTTTGGCGTGTTGAAGGAAGATAAGGAATATGATGAAATACTTAAAGAAACCAGGAAAGCTTGGAAAAAATGGACGGAAAGCTATGCTTAGATACTAATTTTTGTATAGAAATTATAAAGGATAATGCTTCTATAGAGACTTTATTTGATAAGTTTGGGCCATATGAAATATATATTACTTCTATTACGATGTTTGAACTTTTTTAAGAGAAACAAATATAAAAATTGTAGAGAATTTTGTTAGTTCATTTTTTGTAATTTATTTTGATGATTTTTCTGCTCTAAAGGCAAGTGAAATATCTAGAGATTTGAAGAGAAAAGGAATAAGCATAGATTTTAGAGATTTTTTTATTGCTTCTATATGCATTGTTAATAATTGTAATTTGGCTACTTTTAATAAAAAACATTTTGAACATATCAAAGATTTAGAATTAGTTTAATTGTTGTTACTTCTAAGTTATTAAAAATGGAAAGATTTATAAAGGATAAATTCTTCATATAATAGTAAAATGATGTCAATGTCAAAACTTGCAAATTCGAAGATAGGTACAGCTGGAAGAGTATTAATAGGAATTGGAACTGTTTTTATTCCAAGTTATGAAATGTTAAATCCTTCTGCAGTTTATTCTCAAGAAACAGAAAAATTTACATTTCAAGATGAATCTGAACTTGCAGAAAATTTAGCTGTTATCTCAACTTATCTACGTCGCTCTGCTGATTTAGAAGGATACCTTCCAATATATGATAATCCTTTTAAACATAAAGAAGTCTCTAGGCGTACTAATTTTAAAAAGAAAAGGATTACATTAACAGATTTACCTTCAGATTCTCAAGTAGTAAATATTGAAAGCTATCTTGGAGAGGATGTTAGTAGATTGGAAATACGTATAGAAGATAGTTCTCCATATATATCATTTGTTAATAATGGAAAACCTATATTAGATATTACAGAAGGTGATTGTTCATTCTCTCCTACATATGACAGAACAAAAAAAAATTCGTGGAAAAATAAAGATAAAGCAAATAAGGCATATGCTAAATTGGTACAGAAAATTGTAAATCATATTTTATCAAGAAAATGAAGAAAGTTTTTATAGAGAAATAGATAAATTAAAAAACAAAAATGGCAGAAAATAACCCATTAACAGAGGAGCAATTAAAAGAATTAAATGAGATAGTTAGTTTACCACCAGAAAAACAAAAAGAAAGGTTGGGACCGTTCTTAAAATCTTTAAATCCAGAACAGACAGAATTTCTGAAGAAACAGCAAGGACAAGGCCAGGAATGCTTATTTTGTGCTATTGCAAACAAAAAGATTGAAACTAAAATAATATATGAAGACAATAACTATCTTGGTTTTTTAGATGTAAATCCAGCTAATAAAGGACATGTTTTAGTAATACCTAAAGAGCATATCTCTTTTTCAACACAGATAGATGATGCCGGAAAACTTTTTAATATTGCAAATAATATGGCTAAAAAAATATTTGATGTTCTAAAGACAGGAAGTAATATCTTTGTTGCTAACGGAGCTGAGGCTGGACAAAGATTAAATCATCTGGTTGTGCATGTCATTCCGAGGTTTGAAAATGATAACATAAATTTAACATGGCAGGGCAAGAAAATAGATGATAAAGAGATGGGAGAGATGCAAAAAAAACTAAGAATTGAGGTTGAGAAGCCTAAGGTAAAAGAATATAATCCTGAAGAGAGAAAAAATGAGGAAAATAAACTAATGAAGATGTATGAAAGATGGAATAAAAGAGTTCCTCTATAATCGTTATCTATCTTCTGAGATTGTTTTTGTATTTTTGTATTGCAATTATTTTCACAGAAGAGCTCAAACATCTATTCTATTAAGAATGATATGAAACATAAACCTTTAATAATATTATGACTTCTTCTTGTTTATGGTTTTATATCACTTAAGATTAAAAGCTAGGTGGCCTTATCTGGAAATAATCCTTGCCATTTTTTATATTTCTGTTGTTTTGTATAAACAATACCGGCTGTTTTATTCTTTGAACTTTGTTGATTTTGACATGAGCATATTTCATTAAGGAATATGGCTGATAAGCAGATTTCATGTACCATTCGTTACTGTAAGAGGGCTTAATCTTTTTGGTGACCATACTAATTTTATTGATTTAATATATGTTCCGATATACTGGATATTTGCACACCCTTTTGTTTTGTTAACTGGAGAAACTTTGGCAATTGGTGCAGCAGGTGTCTTGCTGTTTTTTATTGCTAAAAAACAATTTAGTTCAGAGATATTTGCTCTGTTTACTTCTTTTTTATTTTTTTCTTATCCAGCATTGCATTACCTAAACT
>Ga0209542_10005349_pt1 | contig 25669 bp, 30 predicted proteins | sample RifCSPhighO2_01_FD_184028 | JGI IMG/M metagenome (GOLD analysis project Ga0209542, IMG submission 184028) | Soil microbial communities from Rifle, Colorado - Rifle CSP2_plank highO2_0.1 (SPAdes) (version 2) | ecosystem: Environmental > Terrestrial > Deep subsurface > Rock core/Sediment ...
TCATTCATCCCGAAGGAAAAAATAAAATTATGGTTGAGCTCGTATAAGTAAAAATTTATTTGAATTAAATCTAATCTTAATCATAACCTTTTCTATTTATGATAATTCTCCCCTTTCATAATCGTAAACGCCCGATATAACTGTTCTACAAAAATCAATCGTACCAATTGGTTCGGAAACGTCATCTCCGACAGCGCAATCGTCTCTTGACATTTCAATTTCACCTCACTAGGAATCCCCTCCGCCCCCCCAATAATAAATGTAATATTCTTCTCCTCTAATGTCTTCTTCTTAAGATAGCCTGCAAATTGCTCAGACGTAAATTGCTTACCTTTCTCATCTAACGCAATCACAAATCCATCCGGCACATTTAAACTCTCTTTCTCAACATAAACCACCTTCGCATACTTTTGTAGACGTGTAAGATACTCCTCCATCCCCTCTTTAATATACCTCTCTCGTACTTTTCCCGTTGCCAGAATCGTTATCATCGTGTATATTATAACTATTTTAATCTCATATAAATATAAAAATGGACCAGTCGGGACTTTCTCGAAACCACAATAGCTCCGTTTTGAACCCGAAATCTCACCGCTGCCAGCGGTGCGCGATACCGGTTTACGCCACTGGCCCATCTAAAACGATTTATAACACTATTTCTTTAAAAAGTTAACTCTTATAGTAAAGTGCATAAATAATGGAACATTTCAATAGGCACTTTACTATTCTAGCAAAGCTCGCAAATGTTCCATAATTAACGAGATTTGCTATTACATGGTTTTAATTCATATACCCTATATATCTTCTCCTCTTTCACTCTCTCTGCTTTCAGCACAATTTCATACCCCTCTTCAGCTGCCAAATGTTCAATAAAATAAAAATCAGCAAAATTCGCCCATGATAGATATATTTTCCCCTCTGCCGATAAATATGTTCTCCCCTCATTCAACAATTTTCTCACTGTGTTATGTCCTTTATCCCAAAACGCCCGTTCCACATCATCCCCTGCTTCTTTATCAGTATAGGGGGGATTTATCACAATCAGATCATACTTCAAAGACAGAGCCGGAAAAACATCAGCGTTCATCGCAATTATTTTATGAAATAGATTATATTTTTGACTATTCACAATAATATTTTTAATTGCTAGTTTATTTATATCAGTAGCTACAACGCGTTGTGCTTTTTCTGCTAAAAATAATGATATCACCCCCGTTCCCGCACATGGTTCCAACACAATAGATTTTTCTGTAATTATATTCTCATTGAGCACCGTTTCAATCAACAATATCGTATCAGTTGCCGGATAGAACACAGTTGGCAGAACAATCACCTCTTTTCCTACCACCTCTACAACATAAGGTTCTCTAACCGCTTTCATTCTATGCAATTTCTGTTCTTGTAACGCCAGTATATGTTTGGTTATCTTTTCCATTATCTTCCTATGCGAACTAAACCAATTTAAAAACTTAACCCGAAACCTTAATATAATTCAATAATCTCCTCATAGTGTAAAAGAGGTATGATGTTATGAAACCAGAAATCCACACCGAATTATTATTCGACCTTCAACAAGCCATCAAAATTCTCGACGTTCGCGAACCCAAAGACATCGAAGAATTAAAAATCCTCAGCAACCACGCCATTGAAGACGTCGCTCTCCACAAAGATCTAGACATCATTTCCATAACCGTTCTCATCTATTCCCTCTATAAAATTGTCCAACAGCTTAATCCCGTTGATTACCAACGCACCGTCCAAGAACTCAAAGTCGCAAAACAAGCCTTGGAAAAATCCAACTTAAAAGGATATAATCAATCCATTCGCAGATTATATCACATCATCAACAACAGCAGCACCAAAACTAAAGAACACTTGCAAGACGTCATGCAAGCCGCCCGAATAAAAAAAGGCACCGCCCTATTAGAGAAAGGCCTCTCCATTGGCCAAGCCGCAGGACTCATGGGCTTATCCAACTGGGACTTACAGCAATACGCCGCCAAAACAACCGCCTTAGAAATGCCACTAAAAAGTATCCCTGCAAGCATGCCCGCATCTATCCGCCTGCAAAAAGCATTTGCTATATTTGGGGTGAAATAACATGGTCTCCACTTCTTCCCAATCAAACCAAAAAATCCTCTTCTTCGATGCCGGACCAATCATTACGCTTGTCATGTCGCGTCTGATTTGGCTGCTTCCCGAACTCAAAAAACAAATGAACGGCCGTTTCTACATCACCCCCGCCGTCAAAAAAGAACTTATCGAACGCCCGCTCACCGTCAAACGCTTCGAATTTGAAGCCTTACAAGTCTCAAAACTCATCCGCGACGGCATCTTAGAAGTCTATGATAAAGTTCCAACTAACACCGTCCACAACCTCATCACTCTTGCCAACTCCTCTTTTAGCATTAACGGAAAAAATATGGATATTATCCAAGCAGGAGAGATGGAATCTGTCGCCTGTGTCCTGCAAGAACAAGCATCAAGCGTCGTCATGGACGAACGAACATTACGGTTATTCATCGAATCAAGTAAAGAAATGAAAAAATTATTAGAAATTCGTTTCCAAAAAGAAGTCATCCCAAATACAACAAACATGAACCTCTTTAGCACCGCATTAAAAGACGTCACCATCATCCGCTCCGTCGAACTGCTCGGCGTCGCCTATAAACTAAAACTGCTTGACTCCTACATCCCCCCGCAAAAAGACGGCCGTCAAGTCTTATTGGATGCTATATTGTGGTCCGCAAAATATAACGGCTGTGCTGTGACTGAAAATGAGATTGAGGAGATGAAACAATTTTTATTGAAATGATTATTTCCGTTTATCCGCTAACTTTTAAAGAGAGGGTTCCAAGCGGTTTAAACAACATCGATAACAGCTAGCACTGCCACAGTTTCGCTTGTAATTACAATATATGCTAATATACTCATCAAGGGGATTAAAGAGAGATTCAATGATGTTATTTGGAATATCCAATCCCTTTTTTTCTGCGTTTATTTTTAGAACAGTTCTGTAAAAAGGTATAGGGCTATCTTTAATTTCAGATTGATTAACTATTTTCCGATAGGAAAAATAACAATTACTCACGCCTATTGTCCACAACTCTTTTCTTCCAAACCCACAGAACCCTTCTCCTTGTTTAAATAAACGTAGTTTACCAACTAAATCATATTCTTTATTAAGCACCCTAGTAGAGATAAATAAAGAGAATGTTTCTGCCTCAGACACCCAATTATGGATACGTAAATCGTATACTTTTGCATGATAGGTAAAACTTTTTCCGTTTTCTTCTACAGATAGGGAATTTTCTAGACAATGTTCAGATCCAATTTTAGTTATAATTTCTATTGAGGATAATGGTTTAGTTTGTGTCATAGTAAATACATTTTTGTGTGGGATTTACATCTTATTACAATATTTAATTTATGTTATAGCGTACGTTACCAATCTTTTTTGAATGAATTCAATGGTATTATGTATGGCTCTATTAATTTCATCAGTTGAAGGTTTAAATGTTTCGAGATAAAAGTTAACCCAATCAACAGATGCTTTTCCGTGACCTTCGTTTTCTTGATCAAGCAAGATATGCCGGCGCATAAATATCCTATATTTGACAAATTTTGGATCCGTATTTAAGTTTTCTAACGTTGTTTTATAACCTTCTGCAATGGTGTCTTCAGAAGCAAGAATAATTAGGTAGGTTGTCAAAGGATCTTTTGTGACTTCTCTGAGATGATTTGCATAATCAGTCATCTTATTATCCCATAAAGAAGATTCTTCCATGGCTTGATCAATGCCTACCTGCCGCTCTCGTTCAGTAAATTGATGGACAAGATTCTTGTCACCTCCTGTCTGTTCATACGATTCTAACATGTCTAGATAATGGGAATGGCCTTCTCTTTGACGACCAAATATATTGTTTGTAAAGAGTTCACCCTCAAAAACAGCAGCGTTGGATTTCAAGACTTTGCCTACAAGATCATCAGCGGGTGGAAGATCTCGAAGACTCATAAAAAGATGACCCGCATAACTGGGTAAAGTAAATCTGCCAAATAAGTATGTATGGCACAAAGTTATTTGTACCAGTTTTTCAGCTATCTGCGGTTCAGTGCATTGATAAAATATCTCTGCCTCAGACCAATTATGCATTGAACGTTCTAGATTATCAATAGAATGATGATTAACTAATTGAGGAGTTACGCCAAGACGTTTTAATTTTCCTTGTTTGTAATCTGTTTTTTCTCTCATAACTACAAAATAGTAGTTACATATTTATTAAGTTTAGTATACCACTAGTAGTATACTAAGTAAAGATTTATAAAGGGAAGATGCTTTTTTATCAATTATGGACACCGCATTTTTAAAAGAAGCTGGGCTTACAGAGGGTGAAATTAAAGTGTATATAGCGTTATTAGAGTTAGGCCTAACAACTATCGGTCCAATTCTTGAAAAATCAAGAGTAACTAAGTCGATTATTTACCGCATTCTCGATAGGCTGATGGCGAAAGGATTAGTGTCTTACATCATTAAAGAAAAAACAAAATATTTTCAAGCGGCACCGCCAGATAAACTGTTAGATTATGTTGAAGAAAAGAGAAAACAGTTAGAAGAAAATAAAACGAAAATCCAAGAAATGATTCCGCAACTGTTACTCAAACAACAGCTTTCTCCAAAGAGTGAAGCCACAATTTATACCGGATTCAAAGGAATTATGACCGTTCACGACAAAAGGTTTGAAAAGTTAACGCGAGGAGATGAATATTTTTTCTTAGGACTACCAGCAACGCAGCCAGAGTATTACCATTCCTATTGGCAGCGAGATCATACAAAACGAGAAAAATTAGGAATTAAATGCAGATTATTGTACGAACAGAATGTGGAAGAAAGAGTTTTAAAAAATAGAAATAGTTTTAAGTATTGTGATGCACGACGAATGCCTATAAATATTGATACCCCTGCGTGGATTTTAGGATATAAAGATGTGACTGTGATTGGTATTCCTTTAGCTGACAAACCATTCGCGTTTGAAATCGTAAATCAAGAAGTTGCGGATTCATTTAAACATTACTTTGAATGGTTTTGGAAAAAGACAAAAAATTATACTCGAAATTCAGATAAGCCTTTGTAAAAAATAAATTTAATTAAGCATATACTCAATATATCAATCTCCAATAAGTATATAACCAACAAAATCTATTTAAAGCCCCTCCTCTTTAAGCATCAAATGGCCAAGAAGTGTATCATCTGCAACGAAATCGAAGCAATCTACAGGATAAAAGACACTTCCGATTACTATTGCCAAGACTGCGCCGAAGAAAACTTCGCCGACACATCCATTCTCCTCAAAGTCGAAGAAGAAGCCCAGCGCTTGAAAGAATACGTTGAAAAAAATTTGAATAAAAACGTAGAAGAAGACCCTCAACAAGATCTAGACTAACCACTAAAAAGATTATAAATAACCACTACCCAATTCTGCCATGGAATACAAAGAAATTAAATTAGGAAAATTAAAAACCTCTTCAATTGAATTAAAAGACATCACTAAATCCTGGCTCGCCATCGCGTTAATCTTCACGTTTCTACATCTGAGTGTAACTCTCCTCTCGCCTCCTTCACTCACTAAATTAATCACCTCTTTTTTTTGGCAATATTTCGTCGTCTCTTTATTCACCGTTGGTATCGGCTTTTTATTGCACGAAATGGCTCATAAAGTCGTCGCCCAGCATTACGGCTGTCAAGCAGAATTTCGCGCCGATAACCAAATGCTCGGCTTCGCCTTAGTTTTCGCCCTCCTCCTAGGCTTTACTTTCATCGCTCCAGGCGCCGTCATGATTTCAGGCCAAATTACCAGACGAGAAAACGGCATCATCAGCCTCGCAGGGCCTTTAACCAATTACATCTTAGCCCTACTCTTCCTAGGGGCAGCCTTCCTCTTCCCCTCAATCGCCTGGATATTCATGGTCGGCTTCATGGTCAACTCCTTTTTAGGCTTATTTAATTTAATACCTTTCTTCATCTTCGATGGCAAGAAAATCTTTGACTGGAGTGTACCAATCTGGTTAGCAATGGTCGCAATAGGAATCTTTTTTGTGTTCGGGATGTAAATTCTAAACACATTTCTTCCAAAATCTACCAAAAGTCTTAAAAACATCCCTTATATATACTTATATAAGATGAAAAAAACCATTCTCCACAGCCCTTCATTAGATTCTATTCTGATGGTTGAGAAAACCATCCAAAAATATTCCTCCAAATATGGAAAATATCAGCTCTGGAAAAAATTACCAAAAAAAATGATGTATCAAACATTCCAAGTAATCTTCAACTATCTCGAAAAATCAGGAAAAATAAAGCTCAATACAAAAAAGTATATTACCTGGACCAGCTATCCCTCACAACGACAAAAATCAATTTCGCAAAAGTGCAGCCAATGTGAAGAAGAAATCGAATCTGATTTTCCCTAACCAAAATTAAATTAATTATCTAATTCCCCTTCACCCTCTCAAACCATCCAACTAAATTCTCTTTTTCCAAATCAGAAATCGGCGACGCCAACTGCAACTTCATCTCAAGTGGCGAATGCGACTGCACACTAATCGCCGTCCCTTTGCCATATCCATCTCGACAGATACGATACTGCGTCAGCCACATATCCCCCTGATGTAAAACATATTGTTGTGCCACAAAATCAGCAAGTACATACTCCGCAAGATACCCTAACATCTCCGTATCCGCAACCACTCCTACCTCTAATTGTATGTGATGCACTTTTCCTCCTCGCAACATTCCTTCCATTAATTTTTTCTGTTCTTGTGGTACAGAATTAATCCTATGCGGTGTAGCTTGTTCAATCATCAGAGGCACACAGACCTTATTTCTAAAATCATATCCTAAAGACAGCTGTGTATACGGCAACACTTGTTTCTCCCTACACAGTTTCAGATACATCTCCTGCCCTTCACCTATTTTTGGCAACGCAATATCATGTGCAAAAAATTCAAATCTACTCTGCTTAGGCATCACCGGCAATGTTCCCAATGCTCTAAATAAATGCGCACTATGCGCAAATGTAGTTGTATAGGAATCCATGATAAAAATAGAAAAATCATAGTTTATAAAATGTAGTAACATACCTCAAGTAATAAAAAGACAACAAATTTCTCAAAAAAAATCTCAATACACCGGCGGCGTATAAATCATCATATAAAACAACTCACCCGTTCCAATATTTGTCATCCGGTGTCTGCTTCGCTCAGAAATAAACAACACCATCCCTGCTGTTAATGTACACTGCTCCATCCCAATCTCAACTTTCGCTTTCCCCTCAATCACATACAGAATTAAATCCCCATTCGGTGCCGCATCTGGCGCCGCTTCCGCCCCTGACTTTAGCGTCATCACACTCACATCTGAAAACTGCGTCTTGCGAATACTCTTCGTCATTCCTCGATATTGAATAAAATTAATTGGCTTCATAGAAAAGTGGAAATAATACTGCTTTTTAAGTTTTTGCATACTAAAAGAGTAACATTCAACAAGTTTTTATACTCGTAACATATCTTCTCTACGTAATGAACCTAAAAAAAGAGAGTGTAGTAACCACAATTATAAGCTTTATTCTCCTAACTATCCTCATTGTCTCCGTTAGTTATTTTTTTGTAACATCCCAACTGCTCATCGGTCCAATTCTTATTCTTCTAGGCATTTTCTCCCTTCTTCCTCTAATACTACTCAAAACCCCTGCTCAAATCCTACGTTCCGAACTCCTCTTTGGTATCATTGATAATGGCATCTTAGCTATATTCGCTTTATCTGGAGCAGAATTATTCGGCTTGTTAGGCGCAATTGTAGGAAGTGTGGTAGGAAATGCCATAACCGACGGATTAGCTGGAATTTTTGAAGGATACGAATGGCAAAAAATAACTCGCTCTAAAATAAAAGAGAAAAGAACAATACTCACTATTGCTTTAGGCAAACTTTCCGGCTGCCTACTTGGCGCAGGAGCAGTATTAACATTGTATTGGACAATTTTAAACCTATTTTAAATCTATTTTAAATCTATTTTATAGTTAACGCACTTAATATTCGAACTTTTTAATGCGTTAAATATATATGAAGGTACTAAGTCTTTATTCGATTAATTAGTACCTTCAGTTTAAAACCAAAAAACTATTTTTTCTCTTTCTTTCCCTCCCAAAAACCCCAACGTTTATATACAAAAATACCTCTACAACCCAAAAAGAGGTTAGTATGGCAATAGATTGGAAAAAAATAGTAGAATATCTCACCACAGACACCTCTAAACCAAAATCTCAACCAAAACCTTCTTCTCCCCCACAATCCACTACCGCCACTCAACCCTCTTCTTCTTCTTCTTCGTCTCCATCAGCATCCGCAACACCAAACTCCTCTCCCCCTTCTGCCGTTATTCCTCAAACTCTATCTACGCCTGCCGAAAAAATTGACATTTCCGCCTCCACTGGCAGTAAAAAAATGGGCACATTCATGGTGCTCTTTATCCTCGTTAATTCTATATTTGGTACATCTCTATTTTACCTCCCAAGCCTTGGTGTTCTCGCCTTTGGCCCTGCCTCCATCATTTCTTGGCTTGTCCTCTTCTTTCTCGCAACTATCATCATGTTATACATGAGCGAACTCATAACCACCTATCCCACATCAGGTGGAACCTATGAATTTTGTAAACTTGCCTATGGCAGATTTGGCTCATTTATGGGCGGCTGGGTGATTTGGTTAGCTGGAAATCTTGGTATGGCCCTCAACGTCCAAGCCGCCGCAGAATACTTCTTACCCAGCGCTGCCGTAACTTCAGTTGCTCGAATCATCTTTGTCGTTCTCTGGATACTCGTGTTAAACGCACTCGCATTCAAAGGTGTTGACGCTGGCGCCACTATGTTAGTCGTCTTTGGAATAATTGCAACCCTCGTTCTCCTGTTTATGACCATCCCCTCATTCATCAGCATTCCAGGTCTATTAGAAAGCCGCTTCGAAGTCCCATTCCAAAAAAGTTTTCTCATTCCATTTTTCCAACAAGAAGGCATGTGGTCTATTCTTGCCTACTTTGGCCTCTCTCTTCTCTACATCACTGAAGCTTTCTTCGGCTACGAAACAATTAGTTATATGGCCAACGAAGTTGCCAAACCTAAACAGATTCCCAAACTCTTATTGATAACCATTATCACTTGTGGCATCCTCACCTCTCTCTACGTCTTAAGTTCGCTTGGCACGGTGAGTTACCACGACTACGTCAACGACGCCAGACCTTTCATCGTCCAAGCCAAAAACGTCATGGGCCCTCTGGGTGCAAAAATAGTCGAATTTGGTATGTACCTCGTCATCATCGGTGCTGCCGCCGGTTGGCCTATCACTGGTTCACGTCTATTACAAGCCATGGCGCAAGATAAATTATTTCCTCCGCAATTCGGCGAACCCCATAAAAAATTTAACACTCCCTACAAAGCCGTCATCTTTCAATCCATTGCCGTCTTTTTCTTCTGGGGCCTCTTGCTTTGGGGCTACACCCATAAATGGAACAACACCTATCTTCGTCTGTATCTCATCTACGTCGTCTGGGGCCTCATCTCTCTAACTCTCATCTTACTCGCCGTTCCCATTCTACGTCGCAAACACCCCGAGAAAGAAAGATCTTTCAAAGCACCATTACCTTGGCTTGGCCCATTATTCATCATCACTTACATCTGTATTCTCCTCATTAACTGGTACTTCATTGAAGGTGTCATCGCGACTGCAACCATTAGAATCGGCCTCTCCTTTCTCCTCTTAGGCCTCCCGCTCTACCTTCTCGTCGAAATGACTTATAACCCCTCTGCTATTCTCAAAGCCAATGAATATTTATCCTACGTCGTCTTAATCAGTGAAAAACTATTCTTCCCCTACTCGATTCGTAACACCCTGCTCAATGACATGGGCGACATCACCGGCAAAAAAATATTCGAATACGGCAGCTCCATGGGCACCCTCACAAATAAATTAGCTGAAAAAGTAGGACCAACAGGAAAAATCTACGGCGCAGATATCTCACTCCATAAAGTAAAAATCGCAAAAGAAAAAACCTCCCACCACGCCCACGTCCAAATCATCCATCATCCACATCTCGACGACTTACGTCTTGAACTACCAGAAAAAGTCGACGGCGTCATCTCCGTTGGCATGTTATCCTATATGCAAAACCCTCAAAAAATCCTCACAAGCTTAGCCAATCATGTCAACCCCGGTGGTGAAATTGTCTTTCTCGACTACGACAAATTCTTCTACTTCATTCCTAACGTTCCTTGGATGAGCAGCGACAAAAACTTAATTGACATGTTCGCTAAAGCAGGTTTCGACGTCCAAATCGAACGTAAAAATAGTGTATTGTGGCAGTATATAATAATTAGCGGGAAAAAGAGAGAGGAATGATTTTGATTTTCGACTTTAAAACAACAAATCCCAACATTTATATACCAATTTCCCCTCCTTAACATTAACAATCAAAAAAGAGGTAGTCTGAACATATGACCAAAATAGATTTAACATCCTATCGCGATGATAAAAAAGACACCTACTTCTGGCATGAATTATACAACAAAATCTCCTCCAATCTTTACGTCGTCATCTTAACCATCGTCATCCTCTTCGTCTTCCTCTGGTCCTTCGTCTTCTCAAAAATCGAAGGCATATCCTACTTTGACGGCATTTATTGGATATTTACCACCATGACAACCGTTGGTTACGGCGACATCTCTCCCAAATTAATCATGGGAAAATTGGTTGCCATGACCACAATGCTCGCAGGTATCAGCGTCTTAGGCTACTTAATGAGTCGCACCATGGATATGGTTGTCGATGCAAATTTAAAAGGGGTGTTCGGATTGAAAAAAGCAAAAACAAAAAAACATGTCATCGTCTGCGGCTGGAACAAAGTCAGTGAAACCGCGGTACGACAATTAAGCGAAGAGCACGAAAATATCATCGTGATCGATAGTGAACTGCATCCAGAATTAAAACAAATTCCTGGCGTTCATTTCATCGTCGGCGACCCCAAAAGTCCCGAAACATTAACTAAAGCAAATTTGGATGAAACCAAATTCGTCATCGTGGCTATGGAAGACGATTCTGACGTGCTGCTCAGCACCCACATCATCCGCGAACTCAACCCAACAGTCGAGATCGTCGCACGAATCGATCAGCATCGCCACGTCAAAATCGCCCAAAAAGCCGGCGCAACCCACATCGTCAGCCCCGCCTCCATTGGTGGCAACTTATTAGTTGAAGCCGCAACCAATCCCAGCGTCGTCAAATGGGTCATGGAAGCAACCGCGTATGAACAAGAAGGCATTGAACTCATGGAATATGACGTTACCGCAAAATCATGGTCTACTGGCAAAACCGTCGGAAAACTACGTGACAAACTCGGCCATAAAGCCATATTACTCAGCGTCAACTCCGACAAAGGCCATGATACTTTACCAGAAGACACCTACAAAATCAAAACCGGCGACTCGTTGATCTTAGTCATCAATCCGGCAAAGTATAAGACAATAGATTTGTGATTTTTTTTATATTAAATTCTTTTATTTTTTAAATGTTATTAAGAACCTAACAAAAAAGAAAAACTAAAAAAAAAATTACTCTAAAAACTCCTCTACTTCTTCACCATCTTGTGCACATTTACCAAGTCATGCATAATATCTGACGCAATAAAACAATATCCCTTCTTCTGCTTCAACAACTGATCACCAATAAACCCATTGATATACGACGCTGCTACCGCACTCTTAAACAAATCCTGTGACTTCGCTAAGAATCCCACAGTTAACCCTGCAAGCACATCTCCAGTCCCTGTTTTTGTCATCCCTTGATTCCCTGTACGGTTATACGCAATCTTATTTTTCGAAATGATAATATCCGTCGCTCCTTTCACTAATAACACATTATCATTCTGTAAAAAATAACGTAAATTCCCCTGCAATACTTCCGCTTTTTCTTTAATATTACTCTCGCGCAACTTTGGCAGTAAAAACTCTTTATTACTATTAATCAACATCAACTCCAACTCTTTTTCATTTGGGGTAAGAATCGAATTACTAAAATCTTTAAACGACAACGACTTTAACGCATCCGCATCAATCACTTTTGGCTTCATACACTTGCGAATAAAATAATGCACAAACTTATCTCCTCGTCGTGTCATCCCGCAGCCTACAAGCACCGCATCAAATCGCTCTGCTGACTTTACCATCTCTTTTGCATTCTTCACACTAAACGTCTCCCCACGTAACTTCATCGTCATTAAATCAGGCGCATACCTATTTGCTGCCCACGCCACTTTCTCAGACGACGCCAGTGTAACTGCATCACACCCTGCTCTCAGCGCCGATAACCCTGCTAACGTAAGCGCCCCCACATACTCCTCTGAACCCCCAATCACTAACGCATAGCCATTTTCTCCTTTATGAGAAGTCTTTTTCCTATCCATCAATTTTTTAACGTAATTCAGATTCATACTCGGCACCTCTTTTCTGTGAGGAAGTCTTTTTTTAAGCTTTATATATCTTTGTCACAATTACAAAGTAGATAATGATTTTTTGACTCCTCTTTATAAATACAATGAAAAAAACATCGTAGGTTTATAAATAGAAGCCTAATAAGAGCCCAAATTCTTTCAAATAAGAACAAAATCATTCATGGAACAGCACAAAGAAAGAGTACCCTTGCCACCTCCACATCTTCCCTATAGAAACCTTTATAAACCCCCCCTTAATTTAACAAACTATGGGTAAACGCATCGGAACACATCAACGTAAAACACGTTATAAGTACAAACGCCACTATCGCGAACAAGGAAAAACCCGCGTCAGCCAGTTCTTCCAGCAATTAGAGCTTGGCGATAAAGTAGGGCTCAAAATCAACTCAAGCTACCAATACGGTCGCTTTTTCCCTCGCTTTCACGGCTTAACTGGCACAATCGCAGGTAAAAAAGGCTTTTGTTATATCGTTGAAGTCAAAGACCAACACAAAGAAAAATCACTCTACGTACATCCCATTCACTTACAGAAGCAATAAAAGAGAGTAAACACACATACCCTAAGAGAAATACCATGGCCAGCCTCCAATTTATCGAAGAAAAACCAATTTCTCTCGTTGAAGTTCGCTCTATTCTAACCGACGTTGAATCCCGTGACACCGAATTAAACTACCGTTCAACCAAAGTCAAAGAATTCTTAGAAAACTTCGGTACTGAATTAACTGAAGCTAAAAAAGAAAAACTACTTAAAAAATTAAAAGACCTCAACCTAGTCCGCTTAAAAGACGAATACTACTTAAAAATAATCGACTTCTTGCCCACAACGGCAAACGATTTGAAAATCGTCTTGCAAGCCTACCCTGTAAGTCTGCCCAAAAAAGACATGGACAGCATTGTTGAGGTTGTCACCGAATTTGCACCTTAAATTGCGTAAAGAAACGCAATTTTTATTAAGTGCAGCATATTTCTAAAAAAATATACTCTTAATGAACATGATACCAACCGAAACAGAAAAAAATGTACGCGAAGAAAAAGCCATTATCCTAGACTTTTTGCCCCATGGCTACGCCTTTGATCACGGTGCCATGAAAACCCCCATTGCCCAAGCCTTAGGCATCGAACACTTAAGCTTGCTTGAACTCATTCCTAAAAAAGACGTCTTTGTCCAGCCCCACCAAGCAATCTACATCGGCGAAGGCAAACGCGATGAAATCCATCACATTAAAGGCAGAATCGAGATAGAAAAATTAACCTCAACTGCAAGAGCCGAACTTCAGCACGTCATTGAAAAAGTCATCACCGACGACGAACCCCGCTTTGTCAAATTCTTCAATAAAGCCCAGCCGTTAAGTATGCGCATGCATCAGCTTGAATTATTACCGGGCTTAGGCAAAAAACACATGTGGGAAATCATTGAAGCTCGTAAAGCTAAACCCTTTGAAAGCTTTGAAGACATCCGTGCTCGTGTTAAACTAATGCCCGACCCAAAACAAATCGTCATTAAGCGTATCCTCTCCGAAATGGAAGGCAAAGAAAAATATAAGATATTTGTGGGATAAAATATTTCTTTTGTTCTATTTAATCTTTTTTTATTTATCCTACCAATGAAACTTCCACTTCTCATCTTGCTTCTTCTCAGCAACTAAATCCGTTAGTCCCACTTTTTGGCACTGCTTCAAATACACTTTTGCAACTTTCTGCAGACGCAACCCATTAATATCCACATCCTCCTGAAAAAAACCATACCGCTCAAGAATCTTATCAAACACCACTCCTTGCGTCTCTAAATTAACATGTACAACCCCTGACTTCGCAACCATCCTCTCCTGCTCCAACTCTTTCAGCTGACGCAACTCCTTGAGCAACACTTTCACATCAGCATTCACATCCTCTAAAAAATCCTCAACCGCCTCAATATCTTTCACCACATCAACGTGCTTTGCATGTTCCAACTTTCCAAACATCTTTTTCCACAACCTCGTATCTGCAATTGACATACCACAAAGTAAATCAGATATACATATAAACCTTTTTCTTTTTTACCTCCTCAACCATGCGCTTCAAAGCTAAAAAAACATACGGTGAATACAAAGAAGTCCCCTGCCCCTTCTGCGGCAAACGCGCCACCCACAAAAATTCTCAAGATATCGAAGTCTGTCCCCAACATACCCAATCATTAATGGAAGAAATTCGCTGCATCTGCGGCTCCTGGCTCGAACAACGTTCCGGCAAATTTGGCCCCTACTTCAACTGCCTCAAATGCGGCAACATCAATTTCAATAAAGCCATGGAAATAAAAGAAATGCAGCAACAGATCCAACAAAAAATACAATCAAAAACACCCCCCTCTCAACTAACCTCTCCTCCTAATATCAACCCCTCCTCAAAATCTCTTCCACAACGAACCATTCCCACTGAAAAGAAAATCTCACGGGAAATCACCATCCGCTCAGACGATCCTCGATATTTTGATTGAAAATAAATATCCTACCCTCTAATTTTCTCAAAATAATGTAGTTTCTAGTATCCATATCCTACACACGAAAACATTTTAAATAAATTTTTTTCCTAAATGAAAATGACTGATATGTCGAACATCCCCAAAATCTTTATAGACTCAAATGATTTACGTGACCTTTCTTATCATCTTGCCGCAAAAGTATTAGAACAAGGATTCGAACCAAATTATTTAGTCGCCCTCTGGCGCGGTGGCACACCTGTTGGTGCCTATGTACATGAATTTTTCAAAAAAGTCGGATTAAAAGTTGACCATATTCCTATACGAACAAACGGTTATGACGCCGTAGGTAAACGTTCTCGTGAAGTAGAGGTATGGGGCTTAGACTATATTATTGATCGCATCCAATCTCATGATAGATTATTATTTGTTGATGACGTATTTGATACTGGTTTAACCATGCAAAAAGTAGGTGAAACATTAAAACAAGCAGCTCAAGAACGTACCCCCCAATTTAAAACCGCGACTCCCTACTATAAACCTCAGAAAAATGAAACCCTAAACACTGCTCATCCCTACATTCCCGATTTCTATTTAGAAACAACAACTGAATGGGTGTCTTTTCCTCATGAATTAGAGGATTTAACTGATCAAGAAATAGAACAATATAAAGGAAAAAACACTCTCAATTTATTAAAACAATTCCGCGAAAAAAAATTCTCCTAACAAAAATAAAAAAACACAAAAAAATAAAAATTTCTTCTCAAGAATCCTAGTTACCCACCGCGATGCCCATTTTCTTACACAATTCTCGTTCATTATCCGTTAACTTATGGTAATTCAACTTCACAAATTGCTCAAACTCTTCATCGATATTCATATAGACACCACCCCTTTTTTGTAAAAATAATTAAAAATGGAACAAGTATTTAAAGATTGTTCATTTCAAAAAAAAGTAAAAAATAAAAAAAATAAAGAAGCAAAATTTAAGCTTTATTTTCCAAAAAAAGTAAAATTCAAATCAAAATATTTCCTATGCAGCCACTCCAAAAGTAAAATAAATTCACAAAATATAAATTCCAAAAATATTTTCCTCACAAAAAATCCCTCAACTTCTTCTGCTCATTCTTATTCTTCAGCAGCTGACTCTGCCCAAGTAAAAAATCAATCTCAAATCCAAACTTTCGTTTTATCAGCTCTCGCGCATACTGTAACATCAACTCCTCTGACCCAAACATCACCGGCTTCTCCGCAAGCGCTTTGCGCGTCGCTTCCCGACACACCCACACTCCTAACGGAATTGTATATTCAGAAGAAATAAATCGTAGCGCTAACACCCCTGCCTGCCGTTTCATCTCTGCTAATTTTTCTACAATCGGAAATCGACACGCATAATACCCCCCTGCCGTCTCCTCTGCATACACTTTTCGTCCCGCATAATCCTCATAATCCGTTGAATACGCATAGCCATTTTTCGACCACGGATTCACAGGCGTCTCAAGATACGTCTCAAACAACTCATAACTCCACACCTCTGGAAAAAATAACAATAAATAATAATTCCCAAAATGACTGCCAAAATAAATTCCAAAATCCCCTCTAATTTCAAACTGTTTAATCTCATTAATTCGCTCTTTTCCCAGCATATCATCAACCGCCGTAATACTCCATCGCGTCGGCACCAATTTTCTATTCTTCACAAAGCCTAACGTTCCAACAGAAATTAATTTTGTCAACTGATTCTCCTCAATCCCCCTTTTATACAATCCTTTCACCCCCTCAATCGCTTTCAGATCAGTATCCGCAACCACTTTCTCAACTCTATTATCAACTTTTGTATTTGCCGTAATGCGAACTTTGCGCAACTCACTTCCCGGCCCAAACGGCGTAATCGCCGTCTCCTGCGTTAAATGCAATTGCGGTATCTTCGTCAACGCCACCTCTAACTCCACTGGTCTCGCCGCCATCCCCACCTCCTGAATAATATCTAACTGTCGTATCCCTCTATTTTCTCCCTCTCGTCGTATTCCTTTCCCAGCATTAGCATACACCTCTTTAATATTCCACTTCGTTCGTGCATTCACTAATCCATACCGCATCGTCGCCACTTGCCCAATAGAAAACTTCCCTCTCGCCCATAATCGTGGTGCATCATAATGCGAAGTATCACCAGAAAACTGCGGACTCAAAAAACCAATATTAACCTGCGGGTATCCCATTCGCCCAATAAACGGCGCCGGTGCCGACCCCGCAAACTCTTGCTTAAAAGTTTTAGCTATCTGCAACTGCGGCACTCGTTCAATATCTTTGTATTTGACTCGCTGGATTTGCATGCTATTTTTTTAATAAAAGAAAAAGACATAATAACCATAAGTTAAGCTATTGCTAAGTGGAGTTCCGTCGGATTGATAAATTCCGGTCTAACTCTCTCAATCGAAAGAGAACTCGTATTTTGTGCATTTCTCACTTTATTTTTAATCTGAATATTAATCTGGATATATTTATCTAAAAAAAGTAGTTCAATCTTTCCTGAGATAATATCCTTAAGGAAAGATTTAGGTACACCAAATAGTTTTGATGCATTTATAATCTCAATACCGCAAATATTATTTTTTTTATCCAAATCAAAAATAAAATTTTCAACTTGAAACGAAGAATCATACTTTCGTTCTAACGGCCGAGCTAAGAAGATATCTTCCTCAAAGTTGTACACTACTTTTCCTTTTAGTTCGTTCATCTTTTCCTTCGTTCAGAGTAACAGGGAAATATTGTTACTAATCTTAATCTCTGATCAGGTATTATTCTCACAATAATATTTAAATCTTTATGTTGCTCATACAAAAACCAAATTTTATATAAATCTACCTCTTGTTTTAAGATTCCAACAATTTCATTATTACGAATTACCTCTTTGACAGAACTTATATTAAGATTTCTATCTCTACATTGGTCAATGAAATGTTTTGATTCTATCACCTCCTCATTTAATCCTCTTTTTATGAGGGATAACGATTCATTGAGTTCCATATTAAGATAAATCCCCTACGCTTCCATTCCCATATCCATTCTTTTCTCTTCCCATGCCCATCTCTGCGTTTGCACTTTCGCTCCATAACACGCCACATTCACAATTTTCTCAATCCGAGTTTGTGTCATATGTCCTTCATGCGACGCAAATAAATAATTACTTTGATACGGACGCGTACGCAAATACTGTTTTATCTGCCCAATCATCACATCAGACAACATAATATCTCTTGCTTTCAACCTCAGCACTTTTTGATTAAAATCAATCTCACTTAATTTCACTTTAACCAGTTCCATTGCTGATATTTTCAATGAATACATCAAATCCATCATAATCTTATGCTTTGGATTTTTTGTAATCCCTATCATTTTGTGAACCTCACTTCTGCTTGGTCCCTCACGTACCTTCACCACTTCCTCTTCAACTCCATTCGTTCTCTTATGGATACACTGCAAATACATCTTCAACGCATTTTGAATAATCTCAATTGTTGAACTCGAATACTGCTTCCCCAGCAAATGAAATATATAATATCGTATATCAGCGCCCGCCACATCTCGAGGATTCTTCTTAATAAAGTTGTAAAAATCTCGATTATATTGCACATACAACTCTATTGTCTTTGGCGAAAAATTCTTATTCTTCATCTCCTGCATTAATACATCAAACATGGGTATCACCTCTTTTTTTAATATGTTAAATTTCATTTATTATCTCATACATTTATGATCAAAAGGAATCGATTTCGACCCCTTTGGGATGAATATATTTTTTTCACTGAAGTACATCTCTTAATTACTCCGGCTAAATTTTCCAGGCAGTGTCTGGAATTTTGAATAACATAATCGCCTCTATTTGGACTTTTATACTTTGCTATATCTGTAAGACAAATATAATCCTCTTTATTCTGTGTATATAACTCAATCTCTTTATCTAAAACAGTAATTTTATCCATCTTCTTAATTCAAATTTATTCCTATATAAACCCTATCCACACCTGTCCAGTGTGACCAGTGGCTCATCTAGCCGCTTATTTATCGCAAAAACGGAGGTTTTAGCCCGTGTGGCACTGGACAAAAGAAGGTGTCTAGTGGAGAAAGAAAGTGTTATATCCAATCGTCGTGTAAATTTATTAAAGGGGGCTGACGAGCTAAATAAAAATATTTATATAGTATATTCCTACTTAACTTAAAATATGGATAATAAAAAAATTGGTGTGATTGCAATTATTGCAGCAAGTTTAATGTGGGCTTTAGAGCCAATCTTCGCTAAACTTGCCTATGGTAATTCTGATTTTCTCCAAACATCTGCAATTAGAGCTATTGTTGTTGCTTTAACGGCAGCAATTTATGTTATTTTCATAAATAAATCTCAATTTAAAGTCACTAAAAAACAAATCCCAAAATTAATCTATCTTGGTATAGTCGGAACTATTATTGCAGATTTGTTATATTTCTTCTCATTAACCAAAATTTCAGTAGTTAATGCAGTTTTGATTGGTCATATGCAACCAATCTTCATAATATTGATTGGTTTTTTTATCCTCAAAGAAGATAAACTGACCAAATATGATTATATTGGAATTTTGATTATGATGATTGCTGGTTTTTTAGTTACTACAAAAACTTTTTCAAATCTTTCGATGTTGAAATTAGGAACAGCAGGAGATTTATTTGTTCTTTTCGCAACTGTGGCTTGGGCAACAACTGCAATTGTAATGAGAAAATATCTGAAAGATGTCAATGCAGGAGTTTTAACTTTTTATAGATTTTCTATTGCTTCAATTGTATTTATTGTCTATTTATTATTCACTTCGTCAATAGTTTTATCCAACGCTTATCAGATTCTTGTTGGAGTTATAGTTGGGGCAGGAACTATTTTATATTATGAGGGCTTAAAAAGAATTAAAGCTGCCCAAGTTTCAGCGTTGGAACTATCTACTCCGTTCTTTGCCGCATTATTAGGATTTTTAGTTTTAGGCGAAATTGTGACAATTATGCAGATGTTTGGAATTTTTTTATTGATAGTTGGAATATACTTTTTATCAAAAAAAGAAGAATCTTTTTTCTAGGACGCTCGTCAGCCCCCTAAATTTTTATATAGACACGACGACTTTGATTTTTTCCTCCGCTTCGCTACGGAACGTTGCACTAAAAATAAATCCAGCTGGAGAGTTTAACAGCAATCGCATAAGTTAAACGCACTCAAACGTTAAACGCAATCATCAAAATCGTTAAGCTCAATACCCAAAACTCCCCACCAATTCAAAAAACCTCTAATCAATCAAATAAATCCCTTCCAGCGCTTTCATAATAATCCCCTGGCAATTTGTGATCCTATTCAACAACTGGTGCTGAGTACTAGCCTTCTTCACCTGCCCCAACCTATCCAATATCTGCATATAAATTCGTATCAGATCCCCTTCTTGCAAATTTATCAATTCCAGCACATCAAAAAAACTCTTGCCATTATAAATCGGATGAATTAATACCGTCATCTGATCTAACGACAAAAACTTCTTCTCCATATGTAAATAATCGCTCGCATGCAGCACTTTATGCAGCTTCGTTAACGATTCATCTTTAAACCCTTTCTCAAATTTATGCATCTCCCGCTCCTCATACACTAAACACGACAACACTAATAATATTTGATACTCATCTAAACTCTGCCACACATCCGTTGCAAAAATTTCCCCCGTCGTAATCTCATCCGCAAAAATCTTCGCCGCAAACCTTCCTTTATCTGTCAACGTTCCTTTTTCGCTATACCCAAACTTCTCAAGCCTTCGTACGATACTATCATACCTAGCCAAAATCAATTTGGTCGGAATCTTATCATACTTCTCCCCAAACTTCTGATACGAAAAAAAACTCAACCGTAATATCTTCTCAATCTGTACTGGCGTCTTCAACTCAATTAAATTCAATACTGTATTAATTGACAACCGAAATTGCGACTGAATCGGTTCCACATCTTTATACGTCAAATCTTTCAACTCTTTATATCGAAATGTCTGCCGATACACCATACTCACCACATGACCAATTGTATCGATCCCTCGTCTACCTGCTCTTCCGGCAATTTGAAAATACTCTTTCGTATTTAACATTCGAAAACTTCGCCCATCATACTTGCGCAAATTATCAAAACAGACGGTTTTAGCAGGCATGTTAATCCCAACCGCAAATGTTTCCGTTGTATATAACACTTTAATCATTCCTTTTGCAAATAACTCCTCAACCGCTTCTTTAATAACCGGTAATAACCCCGCATGATGAAAAGCAATACCTTGTGCAATCGTCTCTCGTATCGCTCGCGTAGAACTTAACTTATTAATTTCCGAAGGCGCCTCTTCCAACTTCTTCACAAAATACTCCACACACTTCGTATCGCGCGCAAAAATATTTTTCTTTGCCAATTCCAACGCTTTCATCTGACAATCTTTTCGTGAAAATGTAAAAAAGAAACATGGCAGCTTATCCGCTCCTAAATCCAAAATTAAATCAACATGATTCGGTTCAGGTATTTTCTCCCTCTGTCCTTTACCTCGTCCCCTTCCTCCTCCAACCACCGCATGATACGTTGGCACTTCACACGCCTCTTTAATCTTCTCAAGCGACGTAATCCCTAACTCATAATCATAAAACATATGCTGCAATGGCACGTTTCTTTTTTCTGTAACCACTGTTTTAACTGGGTGCTTTTTAATCGCCTGAATCCATCTGCTAAACTCCGCCGCATTTGGAATTGTCGCTGATAAACAAAGAAACCTAATCTTCTCTGAACTATAAATAATCGACTCCTCCCACACATACCCTCGTTCTGGATCATTGATATAATGCACCTCATCAAAAATCACATACGCAATATTCGCTAAATCCGCATCATTACTCACCGCCATATTGCGATAAATCTCTGTCGTCATGATCACTACTTTCGCTTCCGGATTAATCACAACATCTCCCGTCATCAACCCAACATGCGCTTCCCCATATTCGTGGCAGAAGTCTTTATACTTCTGATTAGAAAGCGCTTTAATCGGAGCCGTATAAACAATCCTCTTTGAATCATTTTTATGCTTCTCAATAATATAATCCGCAATCAACGTCTTCCCGCTTCCCGTTGGCGCAGACACAACGACAGAAAAATTCTGTTCTATCGCCTCAATTGCTTGCTCTTGAAACGGATCTAATGTAAAATTCTTAAATTTCATATAACTCTTGTCTTTCCTAACCCAAACCACCTAAAGACAACTCACCTCTATAATTTACCTCTATGCTAATACTCTTATACAAACACAATGTTTATAAAACCTCTCTTCCTAATTATCTTATCCTATGGTTGACTCAAAAAGAGGTCGTGATATAAGTACAGATGAAGTCCTCTCTTTTTTTCAAATTATTGCAACCCTCACCCCCCAAGAAAAAGCCATCATTCATGATTTACCTGACCATTTTCGTCGTACTATTCTCCATTTTAAAAAAACAACCGTGCTCAGTAATGCTTTAAAACAAGTCATCAAACAAAAGTACTGGACCAACCAACAACGTGTCGAAATCTCTTCATTAATCGCTCAAACTCTAGCTGATTTGGACACAAAAAAAGGCATAATCACAACCGAAGTCTATGAAGAATATGGTCTTTCTCGATATCGTCCTTTACTAAATGAAGAAAAAGAAGCGTTGAATAATCTTGCTGTACTCACTCTTGATCGTTTCGCCCACCTCTCTAAAATATCACACTATCAATCTCGCTCTCCTAGGTTAAAAAAAAACATTGCTGCCATTTCTCAGCGCCTCAACCTCGCTTATAAACATGAAAAAATTGCGTTATCTCTTGACACTCATATTCAAAATCTGCTTGACACGTTTCGTCAACTACTCCAATTTTATCAAAGTATACTCATTCAAGAAAAAGAAATCTTAACCAAATTAAAAATCTACGAAACAAAATCAACCCTCGCCCTGGACATCCCTCAATTACGCACCCTAACCGACCGATTTATCGAAGAGACAAAACAACTCAAAAATATACAACTTCGTATCAAAAACGAATTCTATGTTCCCTTTCAAAAATATAACGACCAAAAAGTAACCTCCCTTGATCTCATCAACAACCTCTTGGATCAAAAACCGCAAAAATGGTATCATACGTTAGGATTCAAACAGCCAAAAATTAATCTGCCCGAAGTACTGCTTGAATACCATACCATGACCACTCCTGAAGAAGTCTTAGAATTTTTTTCTCAACTTGAATTAATTCCTCAATTTTTAGATCCCCAAGTGACTTATTTCATCAAAGACACCAAACCAAAAGTAATTGAAAAGATGCGTTCCACCCGTAAGAGTTTTGAACGTTCGTTATGGGAAAAACGCTTTGACTCTTTAACTGGTGCATATACCAAATCAATATATTTCGAAGAATTCCAAAAATTATCATTCCAATACGAACGTACCAAGCAACAATTTTCTCTTCTCATCTTTGACATCGATTACTTCAAACAATTCAATGACACCTATGGCCACGCAACCGGAGATAAAATTCTCCAAACTATGGCAAAAACCATTATGCATCACATTCGTAAAACAGATATATTTATCCGCTACGGCGGCGAAGAATTCATCTTACTCTTACCAAATACCTCTAAATCACAGGCGATTACCGTAGCAGAGAAACTTCGTATAATACTGCCAACAGAAAATCCTCAACCGCTCAATCCTAAAACAAATCAACCAATAACTGTCTCCATTGGCGTTGCCACCTACCCTGAAGACTGTAAAAAAAATTCCACCGCGCAAGAACTCTTTGAAAACGCAGATAAAGCATTATATACCGCAAAAAGAGAAGGAAGAAATAGAGTGGTAAGTGCGTAGTAGGTAGCGTTAACATACCCCAAAACCGCCTAAACCTTTTTAAACATCCTTCCATTCCTAAACCCCTATGTCACTAGAAAAGCTTGGCCTCAAATGTGGAATCGAAATTCATCAGCAATTAGAAGGTCAAAAATTATTCTGCAGCTGTCCCACAACTATGCGTGACGACCAACCCCACTTTCAAATCACACGCGTATTAAGAGCCTCTGCCGGAGAAAGTGGCGAAGTCGATATTGCCGCAAAAGAAGAACAACGCAAACAAAAACAATTCATGTACCAAGGCTATCACGACACCACTTGTTTGGTAGAAACCGATTCCGAGCCACCTCATCCATTAAACCAAGACGCATTATATACCGTATTACAATTCTCAAAACTAACCTCTGCCGATATTATCCCTATTGTCCAAGTCATGCGTAAAACCGTCATCGACGGCTCAAACACTTCCGGTTTCCAACGCACCGCATTAGTCGCAAGAAACGGCATCATCTCAACTTCAGAAGGCGAAGTGAGGATCACCGGAATAAACATCGAAGAAGACGCCTGTAAAATTATCGAAGAAAAAAGTGAGAGCAAAATTTATCGTCTGGACCGTCTCGGCATCCCATTAATTGAAATTGGCACCGCACCAGATATTAAAACGCCACAGCAGTGTTTAGAATCCGCAAAAAAAATAGGCCTACTCCTTCGTTCCCTCCCCGGCGTTAAACGTGGTCTTGGTACGATTCGTCAAGACATCAACGTCTCCATTATTGGCGGCACCAGAGTCGAAATTAAAGGCGCACAAGAATTACGTCTGCTTCCGCTCTACGTCGAACTCGAAGCAAAACGCCAAGAAGAACTATTAAAACTAAAAGACGAATTAAAAACCGAAAACACCAAACTCAACCCTCTCGAAATTATTGATATAACTGGATTATTTCTCAAATCGCAAGCAAAAATAATTTTAAAAACAATTGAAAAAAACGGAAAAATTCTCGCCATTCGCGTAAATTGGTTCTCAGGCATAGTCGGCAGAGAACTAGTCCCAAATTATCGCATTGGTACAGAACTATCTGGCCGCGCAAAAATAAAAGCCGGAGTCGGTGGCATTTTCCATTCCGACGAATTACCTAATTATGGCATCACTGCAGAAGAAGTAGGCGTCATCAAACGCAAATTAAATTGCAATGACAAAGACGCATTCATTCTTGTTGCCGACCAAGAATCAAAATCCAAGCGCGCCCTAGAAGCAGTCTACGAACGTCTCCAAGAACTTTGGCTTGGTGTACCAAAAGAAGTCCGCAAAGCCAATCCAGATGGCACCTCTTCCTATATGCGTCCCATGCCCGGCGCTGCCCGAATGTATCCTGAAACAGATATTCCATTAGTAAAACCAGACACAACCAAAATCACCATCCCTGAAACACTTGAAGAAAAAGCAAATCGCTATCAACAGCAATTCCAACTCAGTAAAGACCTCGCCGAATTCATCGCCAAATCCGAACACATGCCATTATTTGAAGAGCTCCAAACAAAATATCCCTCTCTAAAACCCGCGTTTATTGCCGAAACATTAACCTCAACTCCATTTGAACTAAAACGAAAATATAACGCTGACCCAGACCTCCTCACCGAAGACAACTTTCGCAATCTCTTCCTCTACCTCTCCCAAGATAAAATCCATAAAGATATAGTCCTAGACGTTTTGCTTGACATGATCAAAGGCACATTCTCTCTCCAAAAATACGCCAAACTCTCAACCGAAGAACTACATAAA
>Ga0209542_10005350_pt1 | contig 25665 bp, 22 predicted proteins | sample RifCSPhighO2_01_FD_184028 | JGI IMG/M metagenome (GOLD analysis project Ga0209542, IMG submission 184028) | Soil microbial communities from Rifle, Colorado - Rifle CSP2_plank highO2_0.1 (SPAdes) (version 2) | ecosystem: Environmental > Terrestrial > Deep subsurface > Rock core/Sediment ...
TTTGGGATGTTCTGCAGGATTCTTTGAACTTGATAATTGTAGCGATTGTAATCTTATTTTTCTCTGCTTTGCTTGAGGTGTTTGTTACGCCGACGCTGTTTTAGGTAAAATGATCTATATTTTATCCCACATTCGGAAGCAGTTCTTCTGATTACGTAAAGCGCGGTTCATTTATTTTGATCCTATCAGCCTTATATCCTATCCAATATTTGGAAGCAGTTCTTCTGATTACGTATGGCTCGGTCTGAATATTGCCGCTAACGTTAGTGAAAAAACTTCTACCTGTTAAAGCTTCTAATACTTGAAGAGCAGAATATTTATCATATGCCAAACCCCGTCTAATAACTTTCTTAATTGCCCAACGCTCACCCAAAGGGTAATTTAAAGTGTAATTAAAATCTAAAGCAATCTCACCGGCAAACATTGCAGATTTTTCTTCTCTTGATAAATGCTCTCGTCCTTTTATGAAAAGACTAAAATCTCTCTGTTTAACTGCTTCCAAGATTCTTGGAAATCTTTCTTTGGCGAATTCTCTTTTTCTTTCCTCGACTTTATTTTTTGCATGTCTGACTATTTCGTAAACTCCAGAGAGGGCGTTTGTAGCTAATGTAGTTAGGAAGAATTCTTTAGTGGGGTAATCCATTCTATAAAGAGTCCCCAACATTATAGTGTTGCCGCCTATACCCATCAATCCAGACCAAATGCTCAATGGAATATCATCAATACAATTATTAAGATTTCTTATCATGGTGGGAATTGCTACTACGCCGCCTATAGAATAAGATGCTCCGGTTTTGACTACTCTCCAAACAACTTTGACTCCTCTCCAAACAATATTAGTAACTTCTTGTGCGACTTCTAACGTTTCAACTTGAACTGCTTTTTCTTCTAAAGTTGTTGATTGTTTTGTTGATTGTTCAGAATGTGCTTTTTTTAGTTGTGCTTCTAATGTTTTAGTTTTGTATTGCAACTCTAATACTTCTGCTTGATATTTTATTAGTTGAGAGTTTTCATCTTTATAGTTAAGAATTGTTTTAACTTTTTCTGTTAATTCTGTAACTGATTGTGATCTTTGTGTTAAATCTCTTGATCTGTTTCTTTGAATTAATTCATCCAGTTGTTTTGTTTGCTCGTTTCCGAATGTCTGCACTAATGCGGGAAACTTTGTCAAATGATCTCTGTCTCCCGCCGGGCGCATTCCAGTTAGATTTTCATAGAGAATAGTGGAAAGCTGAAAGACATCAACAAGATGTTCTTTGCCTTTCTCTACTCTTCCTTCTTCTTGTTCAGGAGCCATGTACAATGGAGTTCCATACGGTCTGCCTGAATCTGTTGCTCCTGATAAAATCAAAGATTGCTCTGGACGAATCGCTTCATTAACGCGTTTTGAATTTATATCAATTAAAACTGGCTCGCCATTTTCGTCAAGTCTATAATTTCTTGGCTTTATATCCATTAAAGCGTGTCCCTCTTTATGTAAATCTTTAATTGGTTCTGCCATTTTTAGAAAGAGGTCTATTGCATTATGGGGCTTTAATCCTGATTTAATTACTTCTTCAACAGAACCGGGATAAAATTGTTCATAGAAATGTGGCTTGTCTGCATCATCTGTTGCGTCAATTGCGAAAGGAGGGATTCTTCTTATTTTTCCATGAAGCCCTTCGTTTATATCTTGAACTTCTTCTTGCATCAGGCGATGCGCTTTTATGATAGCATCCGGGTCTCTTCGTAAAGCTATTTCTAATCCTTCTCTGTTTAATGATTTTTTTGCTAAATGCAAACCCCTCTTGATTACGTGCTGAACTCTATACATCGAGCCAGGTTCTAATTCCTCAACCACTTCAAATGTATCTGCAAATCTTTCTTTATAGGTGGGCTGTCCTACTGATTGCAGAGGTTTAACGTCTATTAGAGTTAGTCGCTCTCTTGTCTCAGCAGGCAGTTGTTGCAATCCTGCTTTCATATCTTCGGTTTGAGTTGTTATTTCTGCTTCTAAAATTTTCTCTTGTTCTGCTGGATGACTATCGTTTTCAACTGCCGAGACTTGTCTTCTCTCCTTAGGAAAATGAGAATAGTAATCATCCGGATGTTCTTCTTCATATTTCAATCTTGCAATAATTTGTTCTTCATCAGTTGTTGTACCATCAAAAATAATTGGTTTGTCAGGAAGTATGGAATAATCTATCGCTGCAAGCCGACCATCTCTTAGTATTCTTATTGGAGCCTGTGATAGAGTTCTTTTAGCTGAAACCATATCCGATTTAGTTTCAGGAGGATTCTCCATAACTCCTCCTTTTTCGATAGGGGCCTCACGATAAACGATTACTTCTTCTTCGGACATAAAAATACTAAGAGATGGTCGGTATAAATATCTTTCTGTTAATCACTACAAAGTAATTAAATAAGTTATTAATTTGTTGACAATTGTTTTATGAAAGTTTTATATAACAATGCTCTTATCTTTTAGCATGGAAAAGAACGGCAGCTATTTAGATAACAGAATAATTGAACATCTTGAAAAATCTGTCAAACATAATGAACTAACGCAGGACAAGACGGCTAAAATATCTGATGAGGAGCTGATAAAAATAAGAAAAGACAAGCTTATCAGTTTCTTGAAACAGAAATATAATTGGGTCAGCTATGTTCTGCTCGCGATTATTGTTTTTCTTGCTGTCAGGATTCGAACAAGCAATCTTTCTGGTTTGAAAGATATAACGACAGGAACTTGGACACTTGGTCCTGATTTGGATCCTTTCCTATTTCTAAGGTGGGCAAATTATATAGTTGAAAATGGAACTTTGTTCGCGATAGATATGATGAGGTATGTTCCGCTTGGATATGATGTGGGTGGGGAGTTTTTGCTCCATCCGTATATGATGGCTTGGTTCCACAAATATCTTGGTTGGACTTTTGGATCTGAATCTGTAACGCATTCTGCTGTTCTTTACCCTGTTTTCATGTTTGCATTAACAATAATCGCATTCTTTTTGATGACGAGAAAAATGTTGATTAGTAGTGTGGGTGAAAAAAATTCAAATATTATTGCATTAGTTGCCTCATTCTTTTTATCAGTCATGCCTCCGTTGTTGCCAAGGACAATTGCAGGAATTCCTGAAAAAGAATCGGCGGCTTTTTTGTTTTTATTTTTAGCGCTTTATTTTTTCGTGGCTACATGGAAATCAGAGCATAGACATGGGAAATATCTAAATGCTGTTTTTGCAGGAGCAGCAACTGCAGGTATGGCCCATATTTGGGGAGGATATGTTTTCATATTCTACACATTGACGCCTGCTGTTTTTTTTGCTTTTCTGCTGGGACAGATGAATAAAGAAAAAACAATTTTATACTTTACATGGCTTTTATCCGCATTTGTTTTAATGATTGTTTCATTTGAAAGGCATTCGCTTAAAGGTCTTCTTTCTTCTACTGCGAGTGGCTCTTCTGCAGCAGTTTTATTTATTGTTATTATTCATTTTGCTTTATTTAACACAAAGATAAAATCATATTTAAAATTAGAAAAATTAGCTAAAATACCTCCGCAAGTAATTTCTGCTGTTATTTCTGTTATCGCATTATCAGTTATAACAACTTTATTCTTTGGAACATCATTTATACCGGATCAAATAAATAATATTTTAGATACATTAATAAAACCAGCTACCTCGAGATTAATTCAGACGGTAGCAGAGAATAGACAGCCGTTCTTTGCAGAATGGGCTGGAAGTTTTGGTCCTAATTTTCGCGGTACTCTACTAACATTCTGGCTTTTTTTTGTCGGCTCCATATATTTATTCAAGAACTCTATTAAAGTTTTAAGAAAAAAAGAAATATTTTATATTACTTTGTCTTATGTGATATTGTTGGTGTCTGTGATTTTCAGCAGATATTCTTCTAACAGCACATTAAATGGAGAGAATTTTGTCAGTAAATTTATTTATGCGTTTGGGTTTGTTTTATTTATCGTTGCCCTTGGATTTTATTATTACAGATATTACAAAAATGGGGAAATGGAAAAACTTAAACAAATAAATTTTGGATTTTTGTTGTTGTTTTCTTTATTTTTCTTGGGTATTGTTGGAGCAAGAGCAGCTGTGAGGGGGATTATGGTTTTAGTGCCTGCTGCTTCAATCATTGTCGCTTATTTTTCAGTTATGGCGTTTAGTAAAGCGATAAAAGTTAAAGATCCTACAAAAAAGGTGTTGTCTATCGGATTAGCAGGGATTATCTTGCTCGCGACGATGTTCTCAGGATATGGATTCTACAAGTCTGTCAGTGCTCAGGCTCCGAGTCATGTCCCTTCAGTTTATACTCAGCAATGGCAAAAAGCAATGTCTTGGGTTCGAGATAACACTCCTGAAAATTCTGTATTCGGACATTGGTGGGATTATGGCTATTGGCTGCAATCAATCGGGGAGAGAGCGACTGTTCTCGACGGCGGAAACGCAATCGCTTATTGGAATCACTTGATGGGGAGGTATGCTCTGACAGGGACGAGCAACGAAGAAGCATTGGAATTTTTATACGCCCACAATACAACACATTTCCTGATAGATTCCAGCGACATAGGAAAGTATGGCGCCTTCTCAAGTATCGGCAGTGATGTTAATTATGACAGGGCAAGTTATATCCCTGCATTCCAAAAATCCGAACAGGGATTTCAGGAAACGAAAAACTCGACGATTCAGATTTATCAAGGGGGGGCGGGATTAGATGAAGATATTATTTATGAGAATAATGAGTCGAGGATATTTCTCCCAGCAGGACAGGCAGGGATAGGAGCTATTTTAGTTGAGAGAAGAAACGAAAATGCTGAACTATTGCAGCCAAGAGCTATATTCGTTTATCAAGGGCAGCAATATACTCTGCCGCTTAGATATGCACATGACGGAAATAAATTTTACGATTTTGAATCTGGTATTGAATCAGGGTTCTTTTTGATGCCGAGAGTTGTCGGACAAGGTCAGATTGATCCAGATGGCACAATGCTTTATTTGAGTTCGAGAACTGTTAAATCTCAGTTAGCAAGACTTTATCTATATGAAGAAGATAATCCGAACTTCAAGCAGGTTCATAGCGAGGACGATTTCATAATCACACAGATAAAAGCTCAGAATCCTTCATTCAACTCTGATTTTGTAGAATATGGGGGGTTAAGAGGACCAATAAGAATTTGGGAGATTAATTATCCTGAAGATATTGAAGTAAATGAAGAGTATCTCAGTAAAGAATATCCTGAGGAGATACTTTATGCAAAATGATAAACTATCTTTTAGAAATTCCAATAGTTATTAGTTTTTTAGTAACCTTGCTGTTCATGCCTAATTGGATTAGGAAGGCGAAGCAAATCGGATTAATGTGGAATGATATGAATAAAATTTCCAGCAAAAGAGTAGCTGGTTCTGGCGGGATCGTTGTAGTTTTAGGTTTCGTTATCGGTTTACTTTTGTTCGTCGGATATTTGGTTTTTTATGAAAGTGAAAATAATTTTCTCGTAGAAATTTTTGCTTTGTTAAGTGTTATTCTACTTTTAGCAGGTATAGGGCTTGTGGATGACTTGCTCGGTTGGCAGAAAGGAGGACTTAGAAGAAGAACGAGGATAATCTTTGTGTTAGTAGCTTCAATACCGTTGATTGCAATGAATGCTGGAAAAAGCACGATAGGTCTGCCTCTTGTTGGTTTTGTTGACTTAGGAATAATATATCCGCTGATTTTTATTCCGATAGGGATTATTGGAGCTACAACCACATTTAATTTCTTGGCAGGCTTTAACGGATTAGAAGCGGGGCAAGGAGTAATAATGCTTTCTTCACTGGCGTTAGTTTCATATTTAACCGGAAGTGCATGGCTTTCTATTATCGCTCTCTGCATGGTTTTTTCGCTGCTCGCTTTCCTGCTCTTTAATTTTTATCCTGCTAAAATTTTTCCGGGCGATGTTCTTACATACCCCGTAGGAGGATTGATAGCAATTATGGCAATTCTTGGAAACTACGAAAAAATCGCAGTCTTCTTTTTTATTCCGACAATAATTGAAGTTTTTCTGAAAGGAAGAGGAAAATATGTTAAGCAAAGTTTCGGGAAGCCGATGAAGGACGGCAGTCTCGATTTAAGATATGAAAAAATATACAGTCTAAATCATCTTGCAATTTTTTTAATGCGAAAATTTAAAATTAAATCAACTGAAAGAAAAGTTGTTTTATCGTTGTGGACATTTCAAATAGTAATTATTCTTCTGGGGTTTATTTTGTTTAGAGGAGGGATATTCTGAAGTGGAGCTTGATAAATTATTATGGAAAGGAAGTTTGGTTTTGTTAATCTCTTTTGGTATTTTCAATTTTCTTAATTTTGTCTTTCAGCTTTCAATGGCTCGGATGTTAAGTATTGTAGATTATGGAATCTTTGCAACGTTGTTTTCCATGATTTACATGCTGGCAGTTTTTACAGAGTCTATTCAGACAATTATGACAAAATATTCATCTCGTGAAGACGACAAGGGAAGATTAAAAAATATTATGAAAAAAGCTTTAAAAAAATCGGGATTTGTTTCATTAGGATTGTTCATTACCTATCTAATTCTTGCCGTGCCATTATCATTTTTATTAAGAATAAATTATTTCCTGCTTTTTTTGACTGGAATTTTTATTTTTTCTGCCTTTCTTTCCTCTATTACAAGAGGTGTAATGCAGGGTAGAAAAAAGTTTTTGGCTTTAGGAACGAATATGGTCTTGGAGTCTGGGTTAAAATTGCTTCTGGCAGTTGCTTTAGTTTTTTTAGGATGGAGAGTTTATGGAGCAATAATAGGCGCGTTGATTGGGGTTTTTGTCGCTTTTCTTTTATCGTTTTTTCAGTTGGGTAAGATGATAAAAGAAGAAGAGAGAAAATCAAAAACAAAAGGGATTTACGATTATGCCAAACCAACTTTTTTTATAACCTTGATAATCGTAGTCTTTTATAGCATTGATATTATTATCGCTAAAATTGTTTTTCCTGAGGAAATTGCCGGCTTTTATGCTATTGCTTCTGTTTTAAGCAAGGCTATTTTCTGGGGCACCCTTCCAATAAGCAAAGCAATGTTTCCTTTATCTTCGGAGAACTTTAAAGACAAAAAGAAGAGCGAAAACGTTTTTCTCAATGCATTAATCTTTGTTTCAATCTTAGTTGCAATTGCTTTGGCTATGTTTTACTTTGCTTCGGGTTTGGTAATCTTAATTTTTTCTGGAAAATTTATTTACGAATCAATTAGTATATTGTTTTATCTCGGCATTGGAACAAGCGTGTTATCTTTGACAAATCTAATTCTATTGCATAAACTCTCTATAAATAAAATTAGGAATTATAAATATTTGTTTATCTTCTTAATATTAGAGATATTTTTATTGTTTTATTTCTCATCAAATTTATTTGAGTTTTCTATTGCATTTATTGTTGCTTCTGCCGCATTTTTGTTGGGCTCGATAGTTTTAATAAATGAATGATACTTTTCTATCTTGCATAATTTTAAATTAGAGATAAATTGCCTCTCATAATGAAAGTTTCAATTATAATTCCTGCCTATAATGAGGAGAAAAGGATTGGGAAAACCTTAGAAGAATATTTAAAATATTTTGATAAATTAGTTAATGAAGGGAAATTAGATTATGAAATTTTAGTCGTGATTAATAATACGACAGACAGAACCGAGGAAATTGTCTCGCGATTTGCGTGGAAAAACAAACGATTAAAATATTTGAATTTAAAACCCGGCGGAAAAGGGTTTGCAGTAATAGGGGGCTTTAAAGACGCTTTGAAAAGGGATAATGACCTTATAGGATTTGTAGATGCTGACATGGCCACTTCTCCAGAAGAATACTATAAGTTGATTAAAAATATTGGACGTTGTGGTGGAGTTATTGCAAGTAGATATTTGAAAGGCTCGGTCATTAAACCTCTTCCTTCTTTTCAAAGATTGATAGCGAAGTGGATGTTCAATACATTGACTCGAGCTATTTTATTTTTGCCTTATAGAGACACGCAATGTGGAGCGAAAATATTTAAGAGACAGTCAGTAGAAAAAATCTTGCCGAAATTGACGATGTCCCAATGGGCGTTTGATGTTGAGTTATTGTATTTATTTAAAAAAGAAAATCTTAAAATTAATGAAGCAGCGACTGAATGGTACGATAAAGAATATTCAAAAATAAATTTCTGGAAAGCTGGTCCTAGAATGGCTTTGGGAGTTGCGAGGTTGAGGTTGATAAACTCTCCTTTTAGGATAATAATATTTTTATATGACTCATTTTTAAGGTTTTATAACAGAAATGGAAAAAAATCCCATAGTCAGCGTGAATCTTCCAACTTATAACGGAGAGAAGACAATTGATAGAGCCTTGAAGTCGGTATTAGAACAGACATATAAAAATTACGAAATAATAGTTGTTGATCATTATTCGAAGGATAATACTATTAAAATTGCACGAAAATATACTGATAAAATATTTTTTGACAAAAAGAGAATACTTAATTCAAGAAAAATTGGTTTGGAAAAGAGCAGTGGAGAGATAATACTCTTTTTGAGCTGCGATCAAGTTCTTTCTAAAGACCTTCTTGAGAGAACTGTGAAATTATTTAGGAACAGTCACGTAGATATGGTAATTAATGAAGAGAGGGCTTTTGAGCCGAGAACAATAGTTGAAAAGATGACTGACTTAGACAGAAAGATAGTTCACCAACTTCGCGAGACGAATCCTTCAAAGAGCGTTCTTCTGCCAAGCACATATAAGAAAGAAATATTGAAAGAAGTTCTTGAAAAGATAAATGATAAAATTTTAAGCGAAGTGACAATACATGAGCACGCAATAATATATTATGAAGCGTATAAAATATCTAAGAGAGTTGGTTATTTGGATAATGCAGTTTTTCATGAGGAGCCGAAAACGATTTGGGAGCTCTTCCACCATTATTTTATGTGGGGAAGAAGGGCGCGACGCTCAAAAAAAATAATTTCTTCCGAATATCACAATATGTTTGAAAGTAAGTTAGCTAATCGCCTAAGGTCCATAAATCTTTTTAATTTAGAGGTAATTCCAACATTGCCTATAACCTTTTTGAAAGGTTCAGGTTACAAGTTAGGATATTACTTTGGATAATTCTCTTAAGAGAACTTTGAATTATCGGATTTTTTCAAAATTCTCTAAGAGAACTTTGCAGGAAAACTCAATTATGCAAAGTTCTCTTAAGAAATTTTTTCACTTCTCATTTCGTGTTCCATCATATCCTTGACGATTTCTTTAAAATTATATTCAGGTCTCCAGCCGAATTCTTTTCTTATTTTATCGGAATTTCCTATTAAGACATTTACTTCTGAAGGTCGTAAGTAAGAAGGATCTACAATTACATAGATCTTGTTGCTTTTTTTATCGTAGCCGACTTCATTTAAACCCTCTCCTTTCCAAGCAATTTCTATTCCGACGTGTTTAAATGCCTCCTCTACAAACTCGCGGACGCTATGCGTCTCTCCGGAAGCAACAACATAATCGCCTGCCTTTTCAGTTTGTAGTATTAACCAAATTGCTTTGACGGTATCCTTTGCGTGATTCCAGTCCCTTTTAGAACTTAAATTGCCTAAATGTATTTTGTCTATTTTGCCTCTTAATATGTCTTTGATACCCATAGTTATTTTTCTTGTGACAAAATTTTCTCCTCTCCTTGGAGACTCTGAATTGAAGACAATTCCGTTTGAACAAAATAAACCGTGAGTTTCTCGATAGTGTTTTATAATCCAATAAGCGTATAGTTTAGATATTCCATATGGACTCTTTGGATAAAAGGGTGTTTGCTCATCAACGGGATAGTCGTAAATTCCACCGTATAATTCCGAAGTCGATGCCTGATATATTTTTGTTTTTTTACTTAATTTTTTAACTGCTTCGCAAATTCTAAGGACGCCTATTGCGTCAATATCTGAAGTGTATTCCGGTATTTGAAAAGAAATTCCTACATGTGATTGTGCAGCGAGATTGTAAATTTCATCGGGCTTTGTGTCATTAATTATTTTTTCTATGCTACCCGAGTCTCCCAAATCTCCATAATGCGTTTCTATTTCTGCTCTCAAATGCTCTATTCTCTTTCTACCTCCTTCGAGATGAGAAGTTCTTCTGACTATTCCATGAACTTCGTAGTCTTTTTCTTTCAACAATTCTGCTAAATGACTCCCTAACTGTCCAGTAATTCCAGTGATTAAAGCTTTCTTTCTTTTAAAATGTTGCATACTCATATTTAATTCAGGTTTTTTAGAAACGATTTCAAATCTGGGAAGCGGAAAAATAATACTCCCTCCAGAATCAAGATACGCCTTTTCTCTTTCAACAAATTCGTTGCGAAAATGCCAAGGAAGCGCTAAAAAAATATCCGGAGAAGAGCGCCTTGCATCTTCTTCTGAAACAATAGGAATGTTTGTCTTTGGTGTCCTACGACCCCACTTCTCTGGATTTCTATCTGCCGCAACCGTAATTAAAGTATTGTCAATTCCCAAGTATTGAAGAAGAGTGTTTCCTTTTGTAGAGGCCCCGTATAAGAAAATTGAACTTCCTCTTCTTTTTTCTCCCACTATAAACGACTTGATATTTTTCTTTATATTTTCTACACGTTCCTTGAAATATAAGTAAGGGTCCATCTTATGAAGATTTTTTCTTTCTTCGTTTTCTAAAATATTATTTACAGATACTTCTTCGGTTTTTATTTTCGAATTCTTATGACACACAACGATGCGAAAACTCCCGCCATTGGCTTCGCTAAAAGTCAGTTTTACTATTCTAAGCCCTGCTTTTTCCATTATCCATTTTATTTGCTTTAAAGAATAATACTCTAAGTGTTCGTGACAAATTGTATCAAAAGAATTTGAGTCCAACATTGAAGGCATATAACTTTGCTCGAGAATCCAGATACCCTCTTCTTCAAGACAAGCCATTATCTCTTTTGCAAATTCAATCGGGCTGTCCAAATCGTAAAACATTGCTATCGAAGTAATTATTTTTGCTTTCTTTCCAAGATTTAATTTCTCAAAACTTTCTCGCGTAAAGAAATCGCTAACAGTGAAGAAACCTTCAGGGTAGAATTTTTTAAATTGAAATATGGTGGGGTCTATTCCAACTCTTTTTAACTCTGGATTCTTGTAAGACTTTAACAACGTGCAGTCGTTGCTTCCTATATCAAGAACAACGTCTCCTTTTTCTAAGCCCACAATTGATTCCGCTTCTACAACTATTCCTTTTAGATGTTCTGTCATAGTCCTGTTTAAGCCAGATCTATATCCGTAATTGTTGAGATACATAAATTCTGGAGAGACTGAGTGTCTTAGCTGGAGCAGACCACAGAACTTTTCTTTTGAATCGTTGCACTTAATAATCTCTAAAGGAGATTCTAACGGATCTGGTTCTCCAAGTTTAGGAAATATTCCTGACAAGGCGTGGATTCCGAGATTCATTACGGGAATTAAATCCTTGTTGCCGCAAACTCTGCATTCTTTTATCTCTTTTATGGTCATTAAAAAATTTCCTCAGCCAATTTTATAAATATATATGTCTTTGAGTTATAACTTTTTATTAGACAATAACTTTTTTATTTCGCTTATGAATCCAGTTTTTATTTCCCCGTAGGAGAATCTTTTTGACGATGTAATTATTTCTGATTTGTTTCTCTTCTTTAAATTTAATTCTATAACATTATCTATCTTTCTTGCGAAGTCTTTGAAATCATATGGCTTCGCCAAGTAACCGTTTATTCCTTCTAGCATCTGTTCGCTTTGCCCCCCACCATCTCCCCAAACTACTATCGGTGTCCCACAAGCCAAACTCTCTGCAGGAACAAGACCGAACTCGAATTTTGGCGTTGTGAAAATAAAAACCTCCGCCGAAGTGTAATACTCGACGAGATTTTCAGTTGTTAATCTTCCGAGAAATTTTATTTTCACCTTCTTCTTTTTTGCGAGATTTTCAAGTTTTTTTCTGTATGACTCATCTACCTGCCCTGAAAGATAAAGAGGCAGTTTGTTTTTCAGATGTGAACAGGACTCTATCATCCACTCGTATTTTTTGCTCGGAACAATCCTGCTGGAGCTGAAAATAAATCTTTCATTTATCTTTTCTTTTGACGGCTTGAATACGACGTCCAAGACAGGATAACTTTTTATCATTTTCGAGCCGTATAATTTTTCCAAGCCCTTCTTTGTGAAGTCGCAATTAGCAAACCGCAAGTCATTTCCCTTTACTAGATTCATATCTAATTTTTTTAGCCAACCCCCTATGAGCCAGGACATAATTACAGAGACGTGTCTTTTTATTCCGTGAGTAGAAGATGCCCACTCAATTTTGTCTTTTCTATTAAAGTAAAGAAAATGTGGGAAATGGTTTATGTAGTTTATTTTTATAGCTTTCTTTTTTCTAACCATATAATTTGAAGGAAAACTATAAATCAGAAAAGCGTCTGCGTTAATTTCAGATAGTTTGTTAATTCCGAGATAGCATAGAGACAAGTTGACTGCTTCTTTTTTTGTTTTTATTTTTGAGATGTTTGTAACCTTTATATTTTCAAAGCACATTTTTTTTAGCACGTCATCGTCATAAATACATGTTAGAACTTCTACTTCGTATCCTTCTTCTATCAGCATTTTTGCGTGGTTAGCCATTAATCTTTCAAGACCGCCATATTCAGTTAAAAAATCGTAAATTAAACAAATCTTCATAGAGCTTAGAAATTTGATTACTTTTAAAAATTGTTGTTTTGGAAAATCTGTGTCTATAATTCTATATTACATAAAAGATTATAAACTTAAATTCGAAGGAAGTTTATGGGATTGAGACTGGCCGTGATAACGACAACTTTTTACCCTTCAACAAAAGAGGGTAATTTGAGGAAAGGGTTAGCGAGAAAGTTTTTTCTAGATATGGTGAATAAAGACTATGAAGTATTTGTAGTTGATGGCGGGACTGATGATGGGAGATTTATAGATGAATTAAAATCCTTTGGAGTTCAAGCTTTTCCGGAAACTCAAAGAGGTTTGGGTAATTCGAGAAGAGAAGCTTTGACTCATGCGCTGGCGACAAGACCAAATTATATCCTCTGGACAGAGCCAGAAAAAGTTGATTTGGTGAGAAGCATACCTTTCATGGTTGAGACAATCTCGTTACGAGAAGCAGATTGTTTAGTACCTTCGAGAAATACTCTTTCGAAATATCCTTTGGTTCAGCAATGTCTTGAGACAATTGGCAATCAATTACATACTGATTATGGCTATTGGGCTGTCGGTGAAAAACCAATTGATGCCTTCTTTGGTCCGAGACTTTGGGAATCAACAGTTTCTGGAGCCTTTCAGCTATTTGGCGATTCTGAAATACCTAAATTATTAGCGGAGATGAGAATGGAAAGAGCAGAAAGCAATTACAAATCTGAATTTTCCGACGCTGAAAAAAGCAGAGAAATTCAAAGAGCCGAAGCTGACTTAAGTCGCACAGATCATATGATTCAAATGCCTGTCTGTTTGTTAGTTCTTCAGAGATATACTGTTATTTCGTGCCCTGTTAATTACGAACATTCAATAGAACAAACACGATTTGAACAAACAAACAAATCCGTTTTCAATACAAAGATGGTGAGACAACTTTCCGCCCTTGATGAACAATTTGGTTTTGTGAGATGGGTGAGTGAGAACGGGAAAATTCGTCAGCTTGTAAAAAGGTATCTTTTCGATGAAAACATCATTCAATAATGTTTTACACAATCTAAATTTATTTAAATTGCTTATTTAACGATTTGATAATGAAAATAAAATTAATGCATGACCCTATTTCAGCCGATGAGATAATTGCAATAAACAAATGTTTAGAGTCGGGTCAGTACACTCAAGGAACAATTGTGGATGAATTTGAGAAGGAGTTTGCGAAATGGAACGGTTCGAGATATGCAGTCATGGTCAACAGCGGAAGCAGTGCGAATTTAATAATGGTCTCATTATTAAAAGACAAATTCGAATTAAAAGAGACCGATGAAGTTCTTGTCCCTTCGGTAACTTGGCCAACTACGGTTTATCCCTTGATACAAAATAATCTTTCTCCTGTTTTTTGCGACGTTGATGAAACGTTTAATATTTCGTTTGAGTCAATAAAAAAAATGTATAGTCCGTGCACGAAGGCAATTTTTCTTGTTCACCTTTTAGGACAGCCCGTGAATTTAAAAGAAATAATTAATTTCTGCGAAGAAAAGAACATTATAGTTATGGAGGATTGCTGTGAGGCTCTCGGAGCTAACATTGAAGGAAAAAAGGTCGGCAGATTTGGTTTGATGGGTAGTTTTAGTTTTTACTTTGGGCATCATATGGCTACAATTGAAGGCGGGATGGTTGTTACAGACGATTTTGAGCTATATGATTTACTGAAGTCAATCAGATCGCACGGCTGGGTTAGAAATTCTATAAGGTCTAAAGAATATGAAAAGGACTATGCTAGTTTGGACTTCGTCTTTGACAATTTAGGATATAATCTTAGAAGCACGAATATTAATGCTACAATCGGTCTTGAGCAATTAAAGAAAGTAGATAAGTCAATTGAAATAAGAAATAGGAATCACAAATTGTTTGACGAATTAATATCGAAAAATCCTTTTGTTCGTTTGCAAAAAGTTAGATATAAAGAGATGAGTTCTTTTTGCCTGCCATTGATTTTGCCATCTATAAAAGAAAGAGATATACTTTTAAAAGAACTGCCTAATGCAGGAATAGAGTGCAGAACAGTTATCGCCGGCAATCTTCTTAGTCAGCCGATTTTTTCAAAGAAGCTAAAAGGAAAATACCGAGCTGATGAATGTGTTAATTCAGATATAATCCATAACTGTGGATTCTATCTTCCAAACCATCAATTTATAAAAGAAGAGAATGTGGTTTTTATGATAGACAAAATAAATGAAATATTAAAATATGAACAAAGAAGCAAGAATTTTGGTAACGGGAGCTAAGGGTTTCGTCGGTAAAAGTTTGTGCTGTAAATTAAGAGAAAAAGATTATAAAAATGTATTTTCGTTTGAAAGTTCCGTGTATAATCTGAAAGTAGAGCAGGAAGTTAAAAAATTATTTGAAGAAAACGAGAGATTTGAAGTCGTAATTCATTTGGCTGCGATAGTTAAGGGAATTAAATTTAGAAAAGAAAAACCGGCATCCATTTTTTACGATAATTTGATGATGAACACATTGATACAGGAATATGCTTTACGAAACAAAGTAAGTAAATTTATCGGGCTGGGAAGCGTTGTTGTTTACTCAGAGGATTCGAAGATGCCCTTTGAAGAAGTTGATTACCTTAAAGGTGAACCGGAAGAAACGAATTATTCTTATTCTATTGCAAAAAGAGCTATGTTACAACAAGGCAAAGCTTATCGAAAGCAGTATGGATTTAATTCCGTCCATCTTATTATGGCAAATATGTATGGTCCGGGTTTCGAAGTTGATTCTGATGAGCTTTATGTTATTCCGTCGCTAATAAAACGATTTGCTGAAGCGAAAGAAAAAAACCTCCAACAGGTTGTGGTCTGGGGCAGCGGAAAAGCGTGCAGAGAATTTCTGTATATTGATGATGCTTCTGAAGCAATAATTTTAGCAATGGAAAAGTATAACGAACCGGAGCCGTTGAATATTGGAACAGGCGTAGAGACACCAATTAAAGAGCTTGCAGAAAAAATTTCTAAACTAATAAAATACAAGGGAGAGATTATTTGGGACACGACGAAGCCAGAAGGCAAACTCCGCAATGTCTCAAATGTTATTAAAGCAATGAAGTTAATTGGATTTAAAGCCAGGACAAACTTGGAGGAGGGTCTGAGAAAAACAATCGAATATTATGAAGGTAAAAAGATTTTCTGAGAACAGTATCTCCGCACAGGGATTTTTAGCGGTTTTTTTGCTCCCGCCCACCCACCCAATTAGTTCAATTTCGTGCAATTTTCGTCGCGGAGTTTTTTACTGCACGAAATTGATTATTCACAGAGATTTCCGATAATCAAATTAGAATTTAGTTCGGAAATCTCTGGCATATCTTTTCCTAAAAACATAACGAGGAAAAGATATGTAATGCAAAAAAACTGCAATGATTTTTATGGCTGTGCGGAGATACTGGAGAAAGCGATAGGTTTATTATAATAATCAGAAAACCACAAATCTTATATAGCCACGAAAATGAAAGATTTTATGAAAATAAATGTTGGTCTTACAGAAGATGTACCGCGAATGCCTAAAGAAATGGTTACGATTGTGCAGAGTCACATGGTCTGGCCATGCAGTGATATATTAGGTTATAGAGTTAATGAAAATAATGAAGAGGGCAAAGTAGAGTTATTGTTAGTAGAGAGAAAAGAGCCACCTGTGAAAGGCGTTCTTTGGTTTCCCGGCGGAAGAAGGTTAAAAAATGTTGGACTTGAGGACTTTGTCGCGCGAAAATTATATGAAGAATGTGGAATTGATATTGGAGAAGGCGATGGTATAATTATAAGGCAGTTGCCAACCAGAGATGCCAGTTTTTCGTCTGACTTGCCAAATGTTCCTGGCGAAAATTATTCGTTGGTGGAAAACGGCTTTCATGCCGTCTCGACGAATTATGTTGTAGAGATAAGCTCTCGAGCCAGAATAAGCTTAGACAAAACAAGTTCACGGTATCAATGGTTGGACATACCTTCACTTTTAGAGTATGGGCGAGATATTGGAGGATTTCACCCGTATTTTGCGGAAGTAGTGAACGATGGGGCAGAAGAGATAGGATTAAGTCCGAAATTAACAATTAAAGATGTTAACACTGAAAAATATGGAAATCCCCTTGATAATTTCGATAGATAATTTTGCCTAAATTTCTTTTTTTATTTTGTAAATTATCACTGCAGGTTGTGTTTGAGCTTGATCGAAGAAGGATACATAAGCTGTTTCCAAACGATTTTGTAAATTCTGATTTATGTAATTGGTAATTTTCTCTTCTGTAGGGTGAAATGCATTTATTACTAAGTAATCGGAATTTTCAATTACTTGTTCAACACTATTTTCAAAATCTTTTTGCGGCCATGCTTCCACAGGTCTCTCACTATAATAAATAGCATAAGGTTCTACGCCCATTCCTAAAAAAACAGCATCTTCTGGCGTGTTTTCTTTCACCCAAAGAAATGCTTCTTTCATCTGCCTAAAAGTAGATGCCCTCGACACAATTATTTCGTTAGCAAGTTTTAACTGATAATAAGCTCCAAAAAACAAAATAGCGAGTAGAAATATCACTCCGAGCAGTTTAGAATATTTCCTAAGGAAATTAGAAACATAAACTAATCCAAGCGAGGTAAAAACCAACAAAGGCAGAAAAATCATGAACAGATACCTGTCTTCAGCAGCTCTTAAAAAGAAAATAAAAAAGCCCAAACCCATGGCTAAAACCAATAAATTAAACAAATGCATGCTGGCTAATTTTGATTTGTTAATTTGACCGTAATGTAAAAATAAAGAAAAAACAACAAATGTAAGACCTATAATAAAAAAGGATAGCCATGGTTTTAGAAGGATAGAAGTAAAAAGAGAAAGTGTGTAAAAAGCAAAGGGCTGAGATTCAGCACCGGCCTGATAAACGCTGGTCGCAGGCATTATATTTCCATGAAAATAAAGATTCATCAAAAAGAAAATAATTAATGGTGTCGCACCTATCAATCCTCCTCTATAAAATTTTTTATTCAAAAATATTTTATGCTTGTGATTTATCAAAAGAAATACAATGTAAACAACACCTATAATTGCATAGACATATCTGGTTAAAACGGCAAAAGACAAAAAGAAAATAGAAAAAGAAAATCTTCTGGAATCCACGTTCTCATACGACTTGATAAAAAAATATAAGCTCGCTAAAGAAAAAGCCAGTGAGGGCACATCAGTTAGCATCCTAAGAGAATAAAAAATATGTATCCAAGAAACAGAGAAAAGAAAAGCTGAGACATATCCTACATCCCGGCCATACATTTCTTTAGCAATCAAAAAAATTAACCAAACAGAAACCACTGAAGGCAGCAACTCCAAAAAGAAAATCGAAGAGGCATCTGAAAAATTTAGTCTAAGCAAAATAGACCACAAATAAGGCAATAAAGGAGGTCTTATGTTCAACTCCCCCAGAATATAAACACTTTCGTCCCACATATGGAAAATCAAATTCTTAGCAATGTTGCCATAGGCGAGAGAATCCCACCAATGAGTCTGATTTTTTGCAATCTGAAAAAAATAAATTCTAACGAAAAAGGCGAAGATTAGAATCGCGGAGAGAAACGCGAAATTTTTATTTTTTAACCAGGATTTTATTTTTTCTTTTTTCTTTTCTATTTCTTTGTTTATTTCAATCTCTTTTTTAATTTCCTCCATCAAGAAAACAAACAATACCTGTTTTTATTTATTTGCATTTTTTTGGTAGTGAGAGGTTATCAGATTTAATTCTTTAAAGACTTGGTCCGCAGAAATACTTTTTGTCAGTTCTTCACTGTATTCGTCCATTCTTTCCGGAAAAAATTCTGTCAGCATAGGAGAAGACAGTTTCGTTAAGAATCCGTAGCCTTCTACTTCTTCTGGAGGAGTGCAGAAGAACAGAGCGACAGTTGGTTTTTGCAAACCGACTGCGACGTGCAGAGCTAAACTATCTGAACAAACCATATAATCACATGCACTGACGAGCGATATGAATTCCCTTATAGAATTATCTGGATTGTTTTTTAGTATCTTGATTCCTTCTTTACCGAGGCTATTTAGAATTTGCTCTTGTTTTTCCGGCTCATCAGGGCCTGCAAAAAGAATTATTTCATATCCTTTCTCTTTCGCTTTTTTTATAAAATATTTTATGTTCTCGCCGTTCCACGCTTTTGACGGCCAGCGCGGAGAGCTGCCGATGTGGATGCCAATTACTTTTTTGTTTAGGAGATTATTTTGCTCCTTAAATTTTTGAGTGTTTGCTTTTTCTTGGCTTGTCAAGACAATTTTATAGGGCTCTTTTTCATATGGAAGTTCTGCTGCTAAAAACATCATTTCCTGATAGGTTTTTGTGTTTGATTTTTTTATTTCGTCATCGAATAATGTGTTTAGGTAATATTCGGCTCCTAAGTTGAATGTTGAAATAAATCCTCCTTCAGATGCAAATCCAAATTTCTCTTTTGCTTTAATTTCCTTTGCTAAAGTCGTCACTTCGTCTTCGATATCAAAATTGTATAGTATATCAAAATCTTCATTTGATGAAAAAGGAAGAGTTTTAACATTATTGATGTTTTGATTCAACTCTATTACTGATTTCGCATTATTTTTTGTTATCCAAGTTAATTCAGAGTCTGGATATGTTTTTTTTATTGCTTTTGCTAAAGGCAGAGTTCTTATAACATCTCCTAATGCTCCGAGTTTAATCAGAACTATCCTTTTCATTTTATTTGAAACTGTGAAGTTATTATAAAGATTTGCATAAATATTAAATATGATAAAGAAGGATTAATTTCATGAAAGTTTACATAGCTGGAAAGATAAGAAGAGAAATTGAGAAAGCTTTTTTGGAAGAAATAGCCAGTCTATGTGAAGGTCTTGGCTTTGAAACTTTTTTGCCTCACAGAGATGTTGGTCTTGCTTCCGGAATAGACGATGTTGAGAGAATTTTTGAAGGAGATATCAAGAAAGGTTTTGAGGACGTTGATTTAGTTGTTGCTGTTCTCGATGGTTTGCATGTTGGCGCAGGAACTGCTTGGGAATTAGGATATGCGTATGCTAAAGGAATTCCTGCTATTGGAATTAAAAGAGATGAAAAAGTTGAAGATGCTTTGGAGGAACTAAGCGCTATTTTGATTGGGAGCATGGAGATTGTTGACTCGGTTGAAGAGTTGAATGAGAAATTAAAGAAATTTTGTTAAGTCTATTTCGCCTGATTTGAAAAGTTGCTTATTTAGTTTATTAGCACAGAAGCCATAATCTGCTTGTTCAAATTCTGTTCTGTTTTTAAAAACTATATGCCCTGCGACATCGCCGCTGCCGATACTGCCTTTTCCTAAATAGTTCTTAAATGGAGCAACTAATATTCCTAAGAGGCCTTGACAAACAATATGTGGGACCTCTCCTTCTTTATATCTTCTTCCTATCTCATCTTGTAAATCTTTTAAGAATTTAATTATTCTATCTGGCTCATCTTGATGAAATATTAAATGCGCGAAAGGAAACTCGGGCATTTTTCTAACTGAACAAATCCCTGCCTCTTCTGTTTCTGCACTTTCAAATCCATAAATCTGGCCAGCCGTTGAAAATGTAGCGTGCCAATTTGTTAAATGCCAATGTTCATGATTTGGTACGCTTGCGCCAGAACCTTTGCCATTATGAAACGCCTGAAAGCCAACCTTGGTGCAATAGGCAAATACTTTTCTCATTTCTTCTGCAACGTAATCCAGATTTTGTGTGGTATACATTGGTTCTTCCAATTCTCTTGTTCCTTCTGTAACTGCCATGCTGTGGCCTAATTTAGCAGGAAAAATATTTGGAACGACTACATAACCTTTTAATTCTGAATCTGCATCTAATCTTCTTCCTGGTTCTTCCTTTGTATCTTCCACTGCGCCACATAAAGGACAGTCCATTTTATTTTTTAATGAATCTAAAGGCCGCAGTGATCTGTTTTCATTTAATATTGCGCCGAATAAGTAATTTGATTTTCCTGAAGTATCTCTAATAACTCTTACTTCCGGATTATAAGCTTCTTCTGGAATACCCAGAAATTTAGCAATGTTCAACCATCGTGCAATTACATCTTGGTTTGGGGCTGGAAAATTCATTTTTATTCTTCTTTAATCGCGTATTTAAACATTTACGTTATCAAGTATCTACTCAGCTTTCTGAAGTAAATTTTGAAGCTATCGTCGATGATTGAAAATAAGATAAAAATTGTGCAAATTTTTTATCGTCGGTAGCTTCAGAAAGCTAAGCTAGTACGTTATCAAATAAATTTATATATCTGACTATTGTAAATTTTTTATGGAAAAAGTTAAAGATATTCGTGAAGTAGAGAAACTTGTTGCTACAATGAGGGCTGATGAACAGGTTATCGTTACAACGAACGGCAGCTTTGATCTACTGCATTGCGCTCATGTTAATTTATTAGATAAAGCCAAACAAGAAGGAGATGTTTTAATTGTTTTGGTTAATAGTGATGATTCAATCCAAAGAAATAAAGGTTACGGAAGACCTATAATTCCAGAAACTGAAAGAGCGAGAATGTTGGCAGGATTAAGAGCTGTTGATTATGTTGTTATTTTTCCAGAGGATAAGCCACTTGAATATCTAACAAGAATAAAGCCGCACATTCACGTTAAAGGGGGCTCTTATAATCCTAAAAAAATAGAAGAGGAGCAGGCGTTAGTTGCTGGTTGGGGGGGAAGATGTAAATATTTTGAATTTGAAGCTGGACTTTCTACAACTAAAATTATCGAGAGAATTATTGAGAGATATGGCCAAAGCGAAGAAATCTTTATATAACATCAAACTTATACCGATTTATGAGTAATATAACCCAAAAGCAATTTCTTGAAGTCATAAGAAGTTTCGCGGAAAAAAGAGTTTTAGTATTGGGAGATTCTATTATTGATGAATATATTTACGGTGTTCCATTCGGTAAGTCTCTTAGTTCACCAAATACTCCAAAACTAAAATATGAAAGAACAGAATTGTTTAGAGGTGGGGCATGTAATGTGGCGGAGAACTTGCTGGCATTGGGTGGTAAAATATCGCTAATCACTGTTGTAGGAGACGATCCTGCGAGCGAGTATCATTCTAACTGGAGTCATTCAAATCTAAATCTGCATGCAGTTGTAGAAAAAGGCAGAAGAACAACTGTAAAAAGCAGGTTTAGTGATGGAACAAATAAACTTCTTGCCGTAGAACGATTCGATGATTCGGAACTTGCTGCGAAAAGTCAAGAGGACATCTTAAATCAAGCTACTTTGGAGTCTAAGCAGAGCGACGCAGTGATCCTGCAAGACCAAGGGCATGGATTTTTTTCAAGTTCTCTAGTTGAAAAATTGAGGGAGGCGACCAGAGATTGTAGAGTTTTAGTTAATTCTCAAATTTATTTTAGAGATGCGAATCATTCTGACTATGCCGGCTTTCATACAATTTTTGTTAACTATGACGAAGCTAGAAAAATTTGTGAAGGATTTAACCCAGATGGAGATGGTATGGGGCTGACACAAAGGCTTCACGCTAATGTCTGTGTTACTCTGGGCAGAACAGGTTCTGTATATTTTAGAGAAGGAAATCGATATTACGCTGAAAGCGTTCCGACTGAAGTTGTTGATAGTTGCGGGGCTGGCGACTCTTTTCTTGCGGCGTTTGCTCTTTCTGATTTTGAAGCACGACCTGACGTTGCACTGAAACTTGCTAATATCTGGGCAGGGTTGTCTGTTCAGAAAAAAGGCACAAAGGTGCCAAACATAGAAGATCTAATAAAGCATATTAAAGAAAATTTTCCTAAAGGTGTTCGACATGGAATTAAAACGTGATAAATGTATTTTTGTCTTTGATCTTGACAATACATTAGGTGTGAAGAAGCATTTCTATACTGCAGTTACAAAAGAAAATATTGAATTTGTACGTAACCTCGCTGATGAAGGACATCTTACGTGTTTTGCTACAGATAGACCAAAAAGATTGGCGATGGCTGGCATGTATCTTCTGGGCTTGACAGACTATGAAATCGAGAAGTTATTTCCTGTAAGAGTGTATGAAGATGGTTTGTTTGTTGAAATTAATCAAAACGTTTTTTATAATGCGCTGGACTTTGCTCATCCGAAATATAAAGAATTAAAAAATATCGCGTTTAATAATGGTGCTGTTGAATTTTTTGCCATCAATGGTTTCTCGCTTTATCCAAATTCTGTGATAAAAAATGTAAATGGAAAATTTTTGCATATGGATTATGAATATAATCAATTAAGCGCAGATGATCTAAATAGCAGCCTTTCATTGGTTTATAGACAAGACAACGATGTTAGAGAAACATATAAATTTCCCGATTACTTCTTTCCGAATCTTGAGACTTTGCATGAAAACACGTTAAGATTAAATAAAGTTGTATTAAAATATTTAGATGAGTGTTGTGATTGGTGGAGCGAAACAGCATTTTTGAAGTCGTGGTTAGATTCTGTTGATGTGTATCCAAAATTGGAAGGAACTTCTACTGATAGAAAAGCTATTGCCTTATCGAATGCTTTGGGCAAATTTAGAATCCAAAACAACACGAAGATATATGCTTGTTGTGATGGTCCAAATGATATTTCTATAATTGAATGGGTAAAAAACAACTTTTCTGATTATATAATTGTTTGTCCTTCTAACATAAAAAAAGAGTTGCTAAAATATCTTGGAAAACAAAAATTACACCACATTATACTAAAAGAAAGTTGTGAGAATCTTCATTTGGGGTTGGGAAGAATGATTCATCATAATAATTTTTAAATACTAATTTAATAAAAGAAAATTATGGATTTTGAATATATCAATGGAAGAATAACTCGTGGACGAGGAATCGCCTCCGGTAGAGGATTTGACCCTAATAACTCCAGAATAACTGACAGCATTAGAAAACAAAAGCCTTATTTTGAAGGAATTGTGCCAGAGATTTCCAAAGTTTTTAATGGTACGATTAATATAGACATCTCTCCAAGAGAATTTGAGATATTAAGGCCAGATTATGAAGTGTCTTGTGAATGGGAAAAAGAAATTTATGAAAAATTTTGGTTTGTTAGAACTATATTGCATCATGATAACAGCTTGCATGTTGGACTTTTATATTATCCTTGTCCAGGGTATTTGAAGAAGCATAAAAACACGATAATTGAATTTTTAGCAGATTGGATTGTCGGAATCAAAATAGATGACTCTGTGACAATTAGATATTCTCCTGAACAATTTAGAATTATATAGCGTAGAATAACTATCTTTTTATATTATACACATAGAAGATTGTGATGTTAAAAGCAATTATTTTTGATAAAGATGGTGTGTTAATTGATTCTGAGATAGGCAAATGCACTGCTATGTCGCGTGCGCTTGTTAGTTTTGGACATGGTAAAATTAAAGGGTTTGAAGATTGGTTTTTTAGTAGGGTAGGAGTTCCTGGGTTAGAATCTACAGAAATGTGTATAGAGCAATTTGGTTTGCGCGGAGCCGACCCGCATGCAATTTATGAAAAAACAGAGTCAATTAGAAGAGAGATGATAGAAAATGAGCCTGCGCCTGTTATCGAAAGCAGTGTGGCTTTTTTAAAATCACTTCCAGAAGATTTGAAAATTGGAGTTGCGTCATCTGATTTTCCTGATAATATTAGAAAACATATGAGACAAGCAGGTGTATTGGACTACATTAGCGTTATAATTTCTGGAGAGAAGAGTGCCAGAGAAGTTGAACGTGATAAGCCTTATCCAGATATTTATTTTGCGACGGCGAAAAAACTTGGTGTTCTTCCAGAAGAATGCGTCGCAATTGAGGATACCTCTCCCGGAATTAATGCTGTAAGGGCTGCTGGAATGTATTGCATTGGTTTTAGAAATTCTAACAGTGGCGAGCAGGATTATTCTGATGCCAATTGTGTTACAGATAATTTAACAAGCATCCTAATCCAAGAGCTTCGTGATGCTCTTAGTTGAGATTTATTATGGCGAGCTTTGAAAGATTGGTTTTATTTGACATTGATGGAACTTTAATTAATAGCACTGGGCATGCCGTTGTATTTTCACAAGCGTTCAAGCAAGTATATGGTGTTAATGCTGATGTTAATTTGATTAATCATCATGGCATGACTGATCAGCAAATAATTGTTGAAGTGCTGAAAAAAGTCGAACTATGCGAAGATGAAATCCACTCTAGGCTAAATGAGTGTATGACAACTATGGCTAGCTATTTTTGGCAAATTAAAGATTCCATTCAGGTTAAAATATTAGATGGCGTATGTATGTTACTAGATAGATTAGAAAGAGAATCCTCCTTACTAGGGTTAGTTACTGGAAATATTGAACGAATAGGAAAGGGTAAGTTGGAAAGAGCTGGCCTAGCCCGGTATTTTAAAGTTGGTGGTTTTGGAAGTGATGACGCTAGCAGAACAGAACTTGTTAGATTGGCTGTAAAAAGGGCTGAAGAAAATTACAATTTCATATTTAATGAAAACACTTTTCTTTTTGGAGATACTCCTAAAGATATTATTGCTGGCAATGAGGCAAGAGTTTTTACAGTTGGAGTTGCCACAGGAATTTATTCGCGTGATGAATTACACAGAGCTGGCGCTAATTATATTTTTGATAATTTGATGGATACAGAAAGAATTACAAGGATTTTGCGAGAATAAATATTTGTATGTTAGAATAGGGAATGGATTTTACTAATGAGTTTCTCGCTGGTCTCTTATAGGAATTAATTCTTTTTGCGGTACGAAGTTGGCTCTTATTCTGAATTTGTTAACCTGATCTCTTGTAGCTGTTGTCTCTATTTTAAAATCGGAGCCTGTTATTTTCTGATATATTGGTCCGTTTGGTGTTTCAGCCTCATTAAAATCAATGTTTCTTTCAAGATAAGTTCTTTCTAATATTCCGAAATAAACTATTCGCACCCGATCAAAAACTCCGTTTGTT
>Ga0209542_10005351_pt1 | contig 25665 bp, 31 predicted proteins | sample RifCSPhighO2_01_FD_184028 | JGI IMG/M metagenome (GOLD analysis project Ga0209542, IMG submission 184028) | Soil microbial communities from Rifle, Colorado - Rifle CSP2_plank highO2_0.1 (SPAdes) (version 2) | ecosystem: Environmental > Terrestrial > Deep subsurface > Rock core/Sediment ...
CCACTAGCGTTCCCGCCCCCCCGCCATCAATGACTCCTCCCCAAACCGCCCAGGCCTCTCGCTTCAAGCGCCTGCTGCCTTTTGCCATCGGCTTTGCCGCCTTATCTTTAATTGGCTTGAGTTTCTACAAATTTCTTCTGCCTCGCCTGGCTCCTTCCAAAAAAGTTGCCACCCCGCCGGCGACCATCACCTATTGGGGCCTCTGGGAACCTCAGCCCGTGCTGGCCAGTTTGATCAATCAATTTCAAACTCAAAATCCCAATATCATCGTTAACTACGTCCAGCAAAGCCACAAAGATTACCGCGAGCGCCTCCAGTCAGCCCTAGCTCGGAATCAAGGCCCCGACATTTTCCGTTTCCATGCTACCTGGATCCCCATGCTCAAAGACGAACTGGCGTCTCTTCCTGCTACCATTACCGATCAATCCCAATTTTTCCCTGCAGCCAAAAAAGATCTAGTTAAAGGTAATAATCTCATCGGCGTTCCGCTCATGTTTGAAGGTTTGTCGCTGTATTACAACCAGGATATTTTCACTGCCGCCGCCGCAACCCCGCCCACCACCTGGGAGGATTTGCGTAAAACCGCCCTTGAACTGACCGTCAAAGACGACACCGGTAAAATCCAAACTGCCGGTGTGGCCCTGGGCAACACCGACAACGTTGACCACTGGCCGGACATTCTGGCCTTAATGCTGCTCCAAAATGGCGCTGACCCGGCCAATCCCACCAATAAATTGGCCGAAGACGCTCTCACTTTCTACACTATTTTTAATCTCCAGGATAAAGTCTGGGACTCCACCTTGCCTCGGTCTACCCAAGCCTTTGCTACCGGCAAAGTCGCCATGTATTTTGCTCCTTCCTGGCGGGCCCATGATCTTAAAGCTATCAATCCTCAACTCAAATTTGCCACCGTTCCCGTACCTCAATTACCTAATACCTCTATTACCTGGGCCTCTTACTGGGCCGAAGGCGTCTCTGCCAAATCCAATCACAAAGACGCCGCCATTAAATTTTTGGAATTTTTGGCCCAAAAAAATAACCTGGTCGAGCTTTACACGCAAGCCTCTCAAGTTCGCGCTTTCGGCGAAATTTATCCTCGCCAAGACTTAGCCGAGACTATCAAATCCGATCCTATCGTCGGCAGTTTTGTCACCCAAGCCAAGACAGCTCAATCTTGGTATTTAGCTTCTTTAACCCACGACAATGGGTTAAACGATCGCATCATCAAATACTACCAAGACGCCGTCAATGCCGTTAATCAAGGGACTCCCATCACCCAAAGCTTAGCCACCGCCGCCCAAGGTATCACTCAAGTCCTATCGCAGTATGGCCTTGCGCGCTAGTATCCTAAAAACCCTCGCTTACGCCGACATCTTCGACTACCCCCTCACCGCCTCGGAAATTCACCACTGGTTAATTAGAAGTAATCAGTTTCCAGTCGTCAGTATCCAGCAACTACAAGTAGCCCTGCAACAAACTGTAAACTGTAAACTGGTAACTGTTAACTCGGGTTTTTATTTCTTAACCGGCCGCCAAAAAATAGTTTCATTGCGCCAGGCCCGCTCTCGTTGGAGTCAGGAAAAATTGAAACTCGCTCGTCGGGTAGGGGACTGGCTCAAATTTATCCCTACTATTAAACTAGTCGCCGTCACAGGCGCCTTAGCCATGTCTAACCCCGCTATCACCGACGACATCGATCTGATGATCGTTACTTCCCCTCACACTCTCTGGCTCACCCGCCCCCTGGTAGTATTACTTGTATCTCTGATTGCTAAGCGTCGTACCCCCGCCAAAAACTACAGCAATGCTATTTGTCTAAATCTCTGGTTAGATACCACTGCATTAGCTGTATCAAAACCCCAACGCAATCTCTATACTGCCCACGAAGTCGCCCAGGTCAAGCCTCTTTGGGATCGCCACCACACCCATGCCCATTTTCTCTCCGCCAACTCTTGGATTAATAATTATTTACCCAACATTCCCATTCCTAAGATTAAGATTAGTCAACTAGACGCTAGACGCTACACCCTAGCCGCTATCTTTAACCGATTGGCTTTCCGCCTCCAGCTCTGGTACATGCGCCCGCGCCGGACTCGAGAACGCGTCTCTCTCCACGCTGCTTTCTTTCACCCCCGTGACACCGGCCGGTTAGTCATGCGACAATATCGACATCGTGACTCAAATTACTGACATTGACCATCTCTACCAGCTCCGCGCCTCGCTTCATTTTCAGGGCAAAACCATCGTCTTGGCTAGTGGCGTCTTCGACCTGCTCCATCAAGAACATCAGAAATTCTTGACCCAAGCCAAAGCCGTAGGTGACATTCTTCTGGTGGGACTGGAAACTGATGCCCGGGTTCGCCAAATGAAAGGTGAGGATCGCCCCCTTAACCCCTTATCCATCCGCTTAGCTAACTTAGCCAAGCTTAATTTAGCCGACTATGTTTTTGCTCTTCCCGATAATTTCGGCCACTCTAAGGTTCGTCAAGATTTTGTCCTAAAACTCCACCCTCATATTCTGGCTGTCTCCGACCAGGCTCCCTACTTTGGCGAAAAGCAACGCATAATGAAACTGGTTGATGGCCAAGTCCTGATTGTCCATCCCTATAATCCGGCCATTTCCACCACCAAGCTTATTTCGAAGAAACAAACTTGATTTATTTCGAAGAAACAAACTTGATTTATTTCGAAGAAACAAACTTGATTTATTTCGAAGAAACAAACTTGATTTATTGCCCAAAAACTCCACCGTTAATTAGCTTAAACTTCTCAGATATTGCAGAAAATTACCTGGTTTCAATACCATAATTCCCAAATCAGTCTTAATTTTGTCAACCTGATAATGCTTTAGATTGTGGGTCAGTAAAAACCCGGATTTTGATGCTTTAGCACCAGCTACTACATGACAATCTTGCCGATCAGATACAAATCGTTGGTAGTCCTTAGTCAGTCTTGATTTAGTCAGCTCTAAAGCCACCACGCTCATATCTTTCACCAGCGCTTTGCTCTTATGACTTCTAATCTTTAACCTCTTGGTTACAGTTACTATCTCTCTTTTAACAGCTTTCGATATAGTCTTTTTAACTGCCGGGTGTTTAATTATCTCAAATGCAGCACCCGTTTTTGACAATAAGCCGGAGATAATTACATCAGTGTCTAGAAAGACTTGGATTTTTCCCATATCTGCCTGCGAGCGCTTCTTATGACCTTATCCACTCTAGCTAAGTTTTTCTCATCCTCTTCTTGGGCTTTTAATATATCTTCATCCAAACCTGTGAACATGAACGCCAACGATTGCTTCGGCACTCGATACACTCGACCAATCTTTTTGGCAATAATTTCCCCCCGGTTTATTAGTTCATAAACCGTATTTTTGCTCAACTGTAGCATTTCAGCTACTTGTTCTGGGGTATACACTACATGATTTAACATGACCTATTTGTACTAAATTTAACTGAACTTGTCAAGAAGTAAATCTGTACGTAAGGTTAACTAACCTTATTAAAGTTGTATATTAGGCCCCATGTCAGTCGACCGGCCATTAGCTTCATCCCAATATAAACCCCTAGAAGACATAGCCCAAAGGGCAACCAGGATAGCAGAAGAACTAGCTACTTTAGATAAAGCCTACTACAAATCAAGAGATTTCCTCAAGAAGTTTATTGATGCTTTTGACAGGAAACTTATACCCCCCAAGATATATAGAGATGATTGGGAGATAGCTGGAAGTTGCCGATGTACACCTGAATTCTTAAACCCTACGATTCCTGAAGTTATGCGCCAGCAACTTGGTTATCAAAGAGCCCTTTTTGTAGTTAGAAATGCAACTAGGAATACAGGCGTTGAAGTTGATTTAACACTTGACAACCAAAATGAACCCTTTGCTTACAATTTTGCTGGTATTAGAAGTGGCCCTTGGTTTGGTTATGGTGAAGGTAATCACTTTGAAGAGCTCAAAGCTTTATATAGAAAAATAGATCTAAGTGGACCTCTCGCAGCATACTTTTTCTTTATATGCGGATCTACCCTGGAAAGAGCGATTGGACATCAACTTTCAGAAAGTCCCCAGCAAAATTCTTCGGGCTTACTCGAATAGTCATTACCCATCATTGACAAGCTTAAAAAACAGGGTAAGCTGTAACTAATACCTTCGGGGCGGGGTGTAACTCCCCACTGGTAGTAAAGCCTACGAGTCCTGAGCGAAGTCGAAGGACATGATTCCGATAATTTCGGAAGCCAACGGTATAGTCCGGATGAAAGAAGGTCTATGCTTAAATCTTTGCGGGCCTCCGGCCCTATCTTTATTGCCATCGCTGCTTTGCTTTGGGCCTTAGACGGTATTCTCCGCCGCAGCCTGTTTACTCTGCCTCCGGCGGTGATTGTTTTTTACGAGCACCTCCTGGGCGCCATTCTGATCGCGCCATTTTTCTTTTCTAAGATCACTAAAGAACGCCTGACAAAGACAGAATGGAGCGCCGTCATCTGGGTCAGCTTTTTCAGTAGTCTCATAGGCACACTCCTATTTACCGCCGCCCTGGCCAAAACTCAATTTCTGCCTTTCTCGGTCGTGTTTCTGTTGCAAAAACTCCAGCCGGTATTTGCCGTCATCACCGGCGCAGTAGTGCTTAAGGAATCCCTCTCTCGTCAATACTTTAAGTGGGCCGCCCTAGCATTTATAGCTGCTTATTTTGTCACTTTTAAAAATGGCCTGGTGAATTTTTCCACCGGCGGCGGCACCGCCCTGGCCGCCATCATGGCTGTCGGCGCCGCTTTTGCTTGGGCTACTTCCACCGCCTTTTCCCGCTTTGGCCTACTCCGTCATTCTCACACCCTGATTATCGGATTGCGGTTCTGGTTAGCCACCCCCATGGCTTTTATCGCCGTTTTGCTCCTGGGACAGCAAAGTCAACTCGCTACCCTCACTCCAAGTCAATTCCTGCGCTTGTTAGCTATTGCTCTATCTACCGGCCTGGTAGCCTTATGGATTTACTACCGGGGCCTCAAATATACTCAAGTCAAAGTCGCCACCATTGTGGAACTCATCTTTCCGGTCACTGCCGTATTTATCGACATTTTCCTCTATCATACCGTCCTCGCTTTCTCGCAGTACCTAGCCGCGCTAGTTTTGCTGTTTGCTGTCTACCAAGTCTCTGCTCTCAATCGCTCCGCTTCATGAAATTCACTACCCCGGTAATCAGGGGGCGGGGGAGAGGTAAGATTTTAGGCTTTCCTACCCTCAACCTCCAAATCCCTCCTGCTTTAGCAGTTAAACCCGGCATCTACGCCGGTTGGGTGTGGATTGATGGTAAAAAATACTTAGGCGCCTTTCACTACGGCCCTATCCCCGTCTTTTCCGACCCTTCGCCCCACTTGGAAGTTTTCGTCCTCGACTATTCCTCCGATCACCCAATTACCTTGCTCACCTTTGAGCTTCTTCACTACCTCCGCCCCATCCGCAATTTCAAAAACCCCGCCTCCCTCGCCCGCCGCATCTCCCTCGACGTCCTCAAAACCAAACAGCTTTTCTCTTAGCTTACAACCCCGCTACGTTTTCAAATAACACTTGTTTTATCAGAGATTGATATGGCATATCCCTCTTGTGCGCCTTGATCTTATATTGATCAATCAATGACAGTGGTAGCCGCACTGTTATCGGCCTGCTGGTCAATTTCAAATTAGGAAACTGTACCCGCTCTGCCTTTGACCAATCTACATACTCAGTCGAATCTGCTTTCTGCCAAAATGCTCGTTCTGCTTTTTCAGATTTAAATTTTGGTATCTTTTTAAGCTGTCTACTCATATTGCTCCCTTTCTTTCTCATTGGCTTTTCTTGCCGAAATTATTCTAATTTTTGTTCCCCTCAGCGTAAATACAATGAATAATAATTTTCTCCCCGTCGTCTCACCTAACAATATTAGCCTTTCCTCCTTTTGAGAATGCTTAATATCTCTGATTATTATCGCCTTCTCATCTAAAAATACCTCCTCTGCCTCATTGGGTATAATTCCATGTTTCTGATAGCTCTTATCTACATTTCCCTTGTCCCAATCAAACCTCTTATACCGACCCAACTTCAGCATGTACATATATTATATATACACTTACTCTTTGTCAAGCACCAAAAGTTCCTCGCCCGCCGCATCTCCCTTGACGTCCTCAAAACCAGACAGTTTCTCTCTTAAGTTACAACTCTTTTTAAGTGTCTCTCTTTCAAAGCTAGGGACAGAATTGGATCAACCAATCCTTTCAAGGTTCCTACTCCCTGCTTCAGGTTCACTTCCCTCACAAGTTCGTATTTTTTAGTTCCATCATTGAAATGAATTAGGCTATTGGTAAATTTTCTTAAGCTTTCTCTCAACACGTTATCCCTATCATAAAGGCCTGACTCCCTTAAAACCTTTAAATAGGTTAATATTTGTTGTAAATACCTCACCTCCTGATCATCAGGATAATATTTCAAGTAAGCAGTTACCATGGGTAAACCAAATTCTGGACTGTCTAGGGAATTAGACAAATAGTTATGTAGATTCAAAGATAAGGTGGGCGAAAAACCGACCCAAGTTCTCCAATTATCAACCCTCCTCTTTTCCTTAGCATCCCCTCCAATTTCCCCCTTACCATTCGTTTCCAACCATTTTTTCACCCCCTCTTGCACCACATCATTTAGCCTTTTAGTTACCTCTTCAGAATCAACTACGGACGCATTAATACCCTCCATGATAGCTTCGGAAGATACTACCTCCCATTTTCTCGACTCCGGCACAACGGGTTTTTGTTCACCAATCACTCTCGAGAGTAAAAGCAAATCCGCAGCCATCTGATCAAATGATTCATAGCCGCCATCAATTATTCCCTGGGACTTTAGCATAATCAACTTGGCCCCCCAAGATAAAGACTGAAATTCCTCGCTTCCTATCCAGATTCTCAAAAATTCTGGATCAAATTTATTACTTGAATCCACATCGATCGGAAGACCAGATGTCATTCGGTAGAAAAAAACCATAAATCGCCTCATTGCCCTTTGCCTATCACTTTCAAATTGTTTTGCTTCCGAACCCCACCCATAATCTAATAACCTCAACCGTAACTCGCTTGCACCAACTGATTCGGTGGCAGTTTTTTTAGGCTCCATAACAAAAACTAAATCTTCAGTTTTAAAGTCTCTGAGAGTTCTCCCCTGACCTTCCTCTTCAATCACAAAATCCAAAAACGGATCGAGTAGTTCTAACGCCGCTTTCTCTGATAAACACTTACTCCGATCAAGCAATCGGTCCAGTTTCAATCCCCTAACCCCTTCCATCACCAAAAACATCCTCCTTGCCCGATCATCATTAATATCACTGCTGTCTACATACCTCGCCAAAATAGACACTGGATCGTCCTTATGTACCCTAAGTGTTTCTATCGCCTGCCTAAAATTAATATCCAGGTTTTGCCTCCCTTGCTCATCCCGATCTGATATAGAGATTTTGATCACTAATGGAGTTTCAGGCTTCTCTCCGGTAAAAGTCTCTGTCGTTACTTCGTAAACTCCTGCCTCATGACCCTCGCCTATCAATCGACCTACCTTATAAGTCCCCCTCTCGCCGCTAAGATATTGCCCGGTGAATTCCCCCTCGCTTGTCTCCGGCCCACTCAAAATCTCCTCCACCGGCAAAGCATCTATTCTTTGTATCTCTTTTCTTCTTAACGCCACTGAAGCCTCATACTTCTCTTTATAACTCTGTCCTTCCCTTTCTCCTTTTGCCTTAGTTACCAGCGGTGAATTCTTTATAGTCTCTATGATCTCCGCATCGGTTATCGAGAAATAAAACGGCCCTTGTTTCTTATAAGTCATCACCCGATCAGCTAACTCTGTCCAAGACTCATCACCTCCTACTAAAGCCATCAAGCTTTCTTCAGATAAAATACATCTCGCCTCGTCGTACAAACTCCACCTATCCAACCCCCCCAATCTAGTTGCCCCCAATCTTTTTCTTACCTCTAAAAATACTAATCTAGGTAGTAGTTGTTCCATCCTCCCCCCAGGATTATCCATCTCTTCAAACTCATCCAAAACATCATTAAATTCACGCCTTAAATCCGCATCGGATTCACTTGCCCGGAATATTGCCCTTGTATCTCGCTCAAATCCCTTCCTTTCTAACATTTCAGGTTGGTATTTACCAAACAGTTTTAGTACTCTCCGCTCTGTTCTCAAAACCTCTGCTTCATTACTCTCAACCTGGATACCTAAACTCGGTTCATTGGCCATACCTTTAGATTATACTATTCTCATTATCAGCCCTTACGGCTCAAATCTCCCTCGACGTTGCCCAAGTTCGTGCTAAACTTAACTGATGTTCGAGCTCTACACTACTTTCATTTACCAGCCTTTCTTAAATCTCCTCGTCGGCATTTATTACGTTTTACAACAAATTCCCAACCTGCCTCATGCCGATATGGGCGTGGCCGTGATCATTTTTACCCTGGCCCTGCGGTTTCTTCTTTTACCCCTTACCCTGGCTTCCCATCGCTCCGAAGCCGAACGTCGCCATCTTGAGGCCAAGGTTAAAGAGCTGAAACGCGATCTTCGCTCTAATCCCGTCCACCTCAATCAGGCCATCAAGAAACTTTTCCGGGACAAGCCGCGCATGGTCATTTCCGCGGCGTTAGATTTAACCATCCAAGTCATCATTGCCCTCATGCTCTGGCGCATCTTTGCCCAGGGTCTTTTGGGTGCCGATCTCCACCTTCTCTATGATTTCATGCCCGATATTCCTCAACCTTATAATCTTAAATTTTTGGACATCTACGACCTGACTCACCCCAACTTGAAACTCAACTTGATTCAATCCCTGGCTATTTTTGGCGTCGAAGCCTTAAACTTGCTCACTTCTCCGTTTCCGGTTACCCGCGGCGAAGTCATTAAGCTTCAATTCATCCTTCCTCTTGCCTCTTTCCTCATTTTCTCGCAACTTCCCGCCGGCAAGAAACTGTTTATTATTACCACGCTCCTCTTCAGCTTCTGCCTCAAACTCCTTCAGCTTTTCCGCCGCTTGTTTGCTCGACTGTCTCCCTCTCCCCAGACAGCTGAACCAATTATGCCGGGCCAGCAGGCTGTTGCTACCACAGGATAGTTGGCTAGTGAATTAATGTATCTCCTATTTCATTTTTTCATCTATTGACAATTAAGAAAAAGATGGTATAATGAAACAGATATGAGTACTGTGATAAAGACTCTGCTAGAATTTATTGATACAGCCGAAAAAAATCGGAAGTATCCCAAAACTACCGCTGCTGCTAAGAAAGCAGCATTAAGACTCTTTGAATCAGAACTTAATGACGAGGAAAGGGAATCGCTGGATACCTTTAAAGCTCACTTTGATCAAATTGCCCAAAATGTTTTAAACAAAAACAAATCTAAAATGAAACTGGAATCTCTGGTAACTTATAGAAATAGGTTAAGCGGACTTGTATCAGAGTACGAAAAATATGGGATTGATCCTGTGAAGATGGCCAATTGGAATAGGCCAGTACGCAAGGTTTCTGCCCAAAAAAGAATTGAAGATGAAAACAGGCAAGATGAACCAACTCAAGAGATTGAAAAGTATAAAGAGATCGATATGTCAAGATTTGAATTACCTCTTCGTACTGGAGTAAAAGCAATCATATTAGTTCCATCAGACATCACAAGAGAAGAAGTAGGCAAGATACGGAAATATGTAGATTTTTTGGAGAGTATTTCGGGGACATCTCTTACTAATAAGAAGGGGTAATTATGCCAAAAGTTAAAAAACATCCAACCATCTATGCTTTTATTGACAGCCAGAATTTAAACCTGGGGACCAATAAGGATATTTATAGAGGTAAAAGAAGAATTTACCAAGGTTGGAAGCTTGATTTTAAGAAATTTAACCAGTATTTAACTGATAAATTTAGAGCCCAAAAGGCATTTCTGTTTATCGGTTATATTAAACAAAACAGAAATTTGTATAGGCGTTTGACCTCTTACGGCTACACCTTAATTTTTAAACCGACAGTTAAAGATAATCACGGAAAACCTAAAGGAAATGTAGATGCGGAGTTGGTTCTTCACGCAGCAAAAACTCAGTATGACAGATATGATAAGGCCGTCATTGTGGCAGGAGATGGAGATTACTATTGTTTACATGAGTTTCTAGAAAAAAACAAAAAATTGTTGAAAATTATTATTCCAAATAGAAAGTCAGAATCGAGTTTGCTGAAGAAATTCCAGAAATATAAAGTGTTTATCGAGAGAGATAGGGATAAAGTAGAATTCAAGCCGTAAAAAAGGGGAGGCGTTACATATGACACATAGTCATATGGTCGTTTCTCCCTAGTGATAGCTTAATAGTAATGTAATACTTGACAATTGTCAAGGGGTAGTTTGATATATTTTGATATATTGAAAAACAACCCCCGCCATTCTCGGTGGCTTTCTCCCTCTCTCCAACCAGTTGCCGTTGTTGACACTCCCAAAGTAGAGTAAAATATCCTCATATGGAATTTGACCGCCTGGTAGTGTCTTTCTTGGTCGACGAAGTCGTCGGCGGCTTTTTTATCTCCGTTCCTCCCGGCCACATTGCCTGCGTTTACGATCGGGGCCGGGGGGTCTTAAAACACGTCTGGGGTCCCGGCCTGCACCTAAAAGTTCCCTTTTGGCAAATCGCCAAACTCTTCAACGCCCAGATCTTGGAATACACCATTACCGAAGGGTTTGACTTTAGCAACAAAGAAGCCCTGGGCGACGTTCCCATTCACACCACTACCCGCGATGGCCGCCACCTCCAAATTGAGGCCTCTGTTCTTTTCCGGATCGACAAAACCAATGCCCCCGAACTCTGGGAAAATATCGGCGAAAACTTTGTCTCCAAGGTCGTCCGTCCCATTTCCCGCAGCCGCCTGAGTGCCATTTTCGCCAACCTGGACATTCACCAGATTAAATCCAGTCGTACTCAGATCGAGGGCCTGCTCAAAGAAGAATTAAACCACCACTTTCAGGAAAAAGGCTTAAAGTGCGAAGGCGTGCTTTTGTCTGAAGTCCAAGCAATGAAAGAAGAACAACCCCAAGAAACCATCATTGCCCAACCCGAAGTTGTCCCAGCTACAAACTAAAATCGCTGCTGCTAAAGCCGCCCATCACCACCACCGCGGCTACGAATATCTCCACCGCCGTTTCGGCGGCACCTATATTAGAGACTTAGTCTATGGTGCCAACGACGGCATCATTACTACCTTTGCCGTGGTCGCCGGCGTTGCCGGTGCCTCCCTGTCCTCGACCGTAGTTCTGATTTTAGGCTTCGCCAACCTTCTGGCCGATGGTTTGGCTATGGCCATTGGTAATTATCTAGGCACTAAATCCGAAGCTGCCTATATCGCCGCCGAACGCGCCATGGAAACTTGGGAAATTGATCACTTACCTCAGGAAGAAACCGCCGAGATCCGCGCTATTTATAGGAAAAAAGGCTTTACTGGCAAGGACCTGGATCGGACCGTGGCTGTTATTACTGCCGACAAACAGCGTTGGGTCAATGAGATGATGGTCTCGGAACTCCATCTTATTCCTGAATTAGACGCTCATCCGGCTAAAAAAGGTTTGGCTACATTCTTGGCTTTCACCACCGCCGGTTTCATGCCCCTGACACCCTACATCCTAGGTACCCCCAGCTTTGCCGGCTCTGCCGTTATGACTGGCGTGACCCTATTTTTCGTCGGTAGCTTAAGAAGCTTAATCACCCGCCGCCACTGGTTCAGCTCTGGCCTGGAAATGCTCTTTGTCGGCGCCATCGCCGCCACCGTCGCCTACTTCATCGGTTTTGCCATCTCTATAGCAAGTCAAACCCCATCTGCTTAAAATGCTCGTCAAAACTAAAAGCCTTTTTAATCTTTAGCTCCCTCATTACAACATAGCTAGTACAGTCCGTAAACGACCAAGTCTTATCCTTGGATACTTTTAAAAATAATCGTTTGGTTTTTAACCATCTCTGCCGGTCAATCCACTCAATTTGCAGCAATTTTTGCCTCAAAATCAACCGATTGAATTCTTTAATTCGCAGATGTCCGCCCCTGATGTCGTTTAACAAGCCTGTGAACACTTCATCCAAAATGTAGTCAGAAGTAAACATTTGCGCTTTCTGTTTTCCCAAGCTTTCTATAATCTCTAATGTTCTTTTCCGCTCCTGATCCTTTGGTACTACTAAGGCTCGTAATGGTCCTGTATCCACAAACACTTTCACTTTTTTTTCTTAGGTAACCCATATAAATAATAATCATGATTTACAGACCCATCAGTCGGCCCAAAATAACCATATTTCTTATCAATCTCTTCCGCTCTTTTTGCCAGTTCCAATAACGCCTCAGCCCCACTCATTTTTTTGCTTCTCTTTACCCTCTTTTTATTTTCTTCTACTCTCTCTGCCACAAATTCCCGCACCAAATCCGACATCGACCGGTTAGTCAGTTCGGCCAACTCTAATAAATCTTGCTTTAATTGGTCATCCAGCATCAACTGCGTTCGTTGCAACATATATACACAATATCATTACACAATCACCGTGTCAAGAACAATCTGCTAAAATTCATCCATAATGGACTTTATCATCCGCCCCCTTGAAGAACGCGACCTCTTGCCCCTGGAGTGGGGTGGGGAATACTCCCACTTTCGCTATAAACATCGCACCGACTACGACCGCAATCTGCGCGGCGAGATTTATTATCTGGTAGCCGACGTGGCCGGCTTTCCCGCCGGCCAAATTATTTTCAAGACCCATGATTCCAGCCCGGAAAATTCTTATTTAGCCAACGGTACTACCAGGGGTTATTTATTTAGCTTAAGAGTCCATCCCGACTATCGCAAACAGGGCACCGGTCTAGCCCTGACCCAAGCCGCCGAAACAGTTCTGGCCCAAAAAGGTTTTAAACTAGCCACTATCTGTGTCGCAAAAACCAATACTTACGCCAAAACATTATACGAAAAATGGGGTTACCAAATTGTCCGCGACCACATCGGTTACTGGTCTTACCAGGACCTAGACGGTACCACTAAATACCATGCTGACCCCGAGTGGGTGATGCAGAAAACTATTTCGGGTCTTGACACCGCTTGACACTCTTTGTAAAATAGCACTCGCTTATGAAGACTGACAAAAAATCTTCGCCCAAAACTAAACTCAATTTAACTCCCACCGCCGGTTATGTCTTAGTCGAGCCGGTAGACGTCCAAAAGCAAACCGCTGCCGGCATTTATCTGCCTGACTCTCACGACGAAAAGCCCCAAGAGGGGATAGTTTTAGCGATAGGCGGCACTTGGGTCACCGAACACGGCGCCAAGATCGACGCCCCTTGCCATGTCGGCCAGAAGGTTATCTACAAAAAGTGGGGCGGTAACGACGTCAAGATCAACAACATTGAATATCAATTCTTAAAGTTCGAGGACATCCTCGCTATAGTCAACTAATATGGCCAAACAACTTTTGTTCGCCGATGACGCCCGCGCCAAACTCCTCTCCGGAGTCAATAAACTTGCCCAAGCTGTAGTCACTACCCTAGGCCCCCGAGGCCGCAACGTCGCTTTGGACAAAAAATGGGGCGCCCCCAACGTGGTTCACGACGGCGTTTCCGTTGCTAAAGACATTGACCTGGAAGATCCGTTTGAGAACATGGGTGCTCAATTGGTTAAAGAAGCCGCCGAGAAAACCAACGACGCTGCCGGAGACGGTACTACCACTGCTACTCTGCTAGCCCAACACATCGTCTCCTCTGGCATGAAACACATTACCGCCGGCGCCAACCCCATGATCTTAAAGAAAGGCATTGACACTGCCGTTGACGCGGTCGTGGCCGAACTCAAGAAATTAAGTAAGCCCGTCACCGAAGGTGACTGGGAAAAAGTCGCCACCATCTCCGCCCAAAATGAAGACATTGGCGCCAAAATAGCCGAAGCCTTAACTAAAGTCGGCAAAGACGGCGTGGTTGAAGTCGAAGAAGGTAAAGGCCTGGAACTGGAAATCGACCACAAAGAAGGCATGGAATTCGACAAAGGCTTTGCCTCGGCTTATTTTGTCACCGACCCCAGTTCCATGGAAGCCGTCCTCGAGCAGCCCTACATCTTAATTACCGACCAAAAGATCTCCGCCATCAACGATTTATTGCCTTTCCTGGAGAAGATTATTAAGCTCACTAAAAGCCTGGTCATCATCGCCGACGAAATCGAAGGCGAAGCTTTGGCTACGCTGGTCGTCAACAAACTCCGCGGCGCCTTTAACATCTTGGCCGTCAAAGCTCCTGGCTTTGGCGACCGCCGCAAAGAGATGCTGGGTGACATTGCCGTTCTCACCGGCGGTCAGGTTATCTCCGAAGATACTGGTCGCAAATTAGATTCGGTCGAACCCGATGACTGCGGTCGCGCCGATTCCGTCCGGGCCGACAAAGACTCTACCCGCATCGTCGGCGGCCACGGCGCTAAAGCCGCCATCACTGACCGCATTGCCCAAATCAAGCGCGAAATTGTCGCTTCCGATTCCGACTTTGACACAGAAAAACTCCAAGAGAGACTAGCCAAACTCGCCGGCGGAGTCGCCGTCATCAACGTCGGTGCCGCCTCCGAAATTGAGCTCAAAGAACTCCAGGAGCGAGTCAAGGACGCCGTCGGTGCCACCAAAGCTGCCATAGAAGAAGGCGTCGTCGCCGGTGGTGGCGTGGCCTTCCTCCAAGTCGCTAAAGCTTTAGATACCTTAAAGGGCGCTTCCGTTGACGAAGATATGGGCATTAAATTAGTCAAACAAGCTCTGATCCAACCCGCCCGTTCTTTAGCCGAAAATTCCGGTCAGGATGGCGGCTACATCGTCAACGAACTTTTAAAGAGTAAATCCAAGACCTACGGCTACAACTCTCTTACCCTTGAGTTTGGCGACATGCTGGAAATGGGTATTCTTGATCCCGTCAAAGTCACCCGCTCCGCCCTCCAAAACGCCGCCTCCGTGGCTTCGATGATCTTGACTACAGAGTGTTTGATTACCGAGAAAAAAGAACCGGAAAAATCTTCCACCCCCTCCATGCCCGACATGGGCGGAATGTGAGATCGCCTCAGCGATCGAAACCCTGAGCGAGCAAAGCAAGTCGAAGGGTAAATTCAATCTCCAACAGTCAAATTTGCCAGCCCGCTGACCCTTGACACATCCTCCCCGGTATAGTGCTAAACTAAAAGTCAGTTAAGAAAGGGGGTGAGGCATATGGCTCCAGACCAGCCTATCGGCAAAATTACCCATTTTTACTCGCATCTTGGTGTCGGCATCATCGCCTTGACAACCTCCTTAAAAGTAGGGGATAGCATCCACGTCAAAGGCCACACCACTGACTTTACCCAAGAAGTTAAGTCGCTGCAGCTTAATCACCAAGATGTTAACGCAGGTAAAAAGGGCGACGAAATCGGCGTCAAGCTCGACCAAAAAGTCAGACACGGCGATACCGTATCTCTTGTTACCGCTTAAATAAAGTAGTATCATCTAACCCATGCACCCCCACGTAATGCCTACTACCTCCGGAAGTTCCTCTGCTTTATCTAGCGGAGGCCTGGTTGGTGCATAAAACTTTTTAATACCGTAATTTATAAACTAGACCTCCGCTATCAGCGGAGTTTTTATTTTGAGCGCAGCGAAAAACAAGCTTTGCTTATTATGGCTCAATCCCGGTCTATCATCTTTGACGTCGACAGCACCTTGGTAACTATCGAAGCCCTGGACTTTCTGGCTGCCCGCAACGGCTGCGCTCGTCAGGTCGCCGCCCTCACTACGAAAGCCATGAACGGCCAGTTGCCTTATCACCAATCCTTGCGCCAAAAATTAGCTCTAGTCCGCCCCAGTTTCTCCGACTTAGTCTGGCAAGGCAATGCCTACCTCCACCATCTTACCTTTGGTGTGCCGGAAACGCTGGCTTGGCTCCGCCGCCGCGGTCACCCCATCTGGCTACTTACCGGCAGCTTCCAGCCCGCCGTGGGCATTTTAGCTCACTATCTCAAGATTCCTGACTCTCAAGTCTTCACCAATGAAATTCTGTTCGACTCTGCCGGTGGCTACATCGGTTTCAACGCCTCTCATCCTCTAGCTCACAATCACGGCAAAGCCATTCTCCTCCATACCCTCAAAGATAGGCTGACTGATCCTGTCTTTATCGGCGACGGTGCCACCGACCTCGAAGCCCAGTCCCAAGTTAGTTTATTTATCGGTTTCGGCGGCGTCGTTTACCGCCCCCGTATCGCCGCCAAAGCTTCTATTTACATTACGGAGCCCGATCTTAGCGCCATCCTCCAAAAACTATACCCTTGATACTCTGACACCTTTACGCTACTCACACCCGGCCACTCCCTGGCTGTTTGCGGCGTAATCCACCACACCTGCCCCTTTTCTTGCACCAAATCTGGTATTTCCTCATATTTTAATGTCCACCATTCTCCCGGTTTGCCCTGAGCGGAGTCGAAGGGGACATACACCATCCCCACATCCGCGTAAAACAGCCAGGCCGTAAAATCATGATCATCCAGTATTACCGTTTCTCCTCGAGGAATGATATTTTTGGCATATCGCCCCAAAGTCGCCCCCACCGCCGATCGATCCGGATACATCATCTCCACTCGGTATGCATTGATTAACCCCGCTAACACCAATCCAGTCAAAATAACACCTTTCCATCTACTTGCCACCTGCCCCACGCTAAGTGCCAGTAGGGGGTAGGCCGGTAGTAAGTACCAGTCCGACTTCTCATCCAAGAAACTTAGACCAAGAATAAACCCGAATGAAGTTACCAGAAAAGGCAGCACCCTTCGCCTTTTTTTCGTAACCATCAATAATCCCGGAATTATCCATAATCCCAAATCTCGCATCACATATTCAAAAAACTTCAGCGACCACATTGCCGTTGGCCGACTCAAACGTCCGGCATCTGCTTGCCACAAGTATCTGTCTATCATCGGTTTGCCAAACTTTATTCCTGCCGGTATTACCCACAGCAAAAATACCCCTACTGCTATGGCCATTAATCCCGCTAATTTCTTGACTGATAACTTATGTCCGTAAATTAGTATTAAAGCCACCGGAAACATTCCCAACAGCCACCCCTTGACCAAAAACCCCAACCCCAAGCTTATACCCGCTAATACCCACTTATCTTTAAGCCACAAATAAAACGTCAATAGGAAGAAAAAAATCATCAGGCTATCCAAATTCCCATGGCTAAACCTCACCCCCACTTGGCCTAAGCTCACCAGCACCAAACTCGCCAGTATTCCCGCCCTCCGATTAAACAACTTTTTACCCACTAGATATGTCAACCACACCACTCCCAAACCTGCCAATATCGCCACTATTCGCACCTGCCACTCTCCCAAACCGAATAACTTCACCACCACGCCCGACAGCCAAAAGTACAACGGCGGATGGTCAAAATAATATCTGCCATTCCACCACGGCATCAGCCAACCGTAATCCTTCACCGCCATATTCTTGATAATCTCCGCGTACCACGCCTCATCCCAATTCCTCACCCAGGGTTCAAATAACATACTCTTATCCTACCACCCTATGCTAGAATGACCTGGTGATCTTCCTTTCCCTCAAAACCTACCCTGAAGCCACAGGTGATGCGGTCATCAAGCTCCTGGCGGCTGCCAAAGCCGTGTCCCAAGCTACTGGTGTAGCCATCATCCCCTGCGCTCAGGCTACCGACATTTACCGGATTAAGCAGGAGTTGGGTATAGAAGTCTGGGCCCAGCACGTTGACCCCATCGATCCCGGCCGCCACTCTGGCTGGATTTCGCCCTATTCAGTTAAAGCCGCTGGCGCCACCGGTACTGTTTTAAATCACGCCGAACACCCCCTCAAGCCGGAAGTTATCCGCCACACCATCCTTAAAGCCAAAGAATATCAACTTAAAACCCTAGTTTTGTGTGAAACCCTGGAACTTGCCCGCCAAGTTTCAGCTTGGAACCCTGACTATATCGGCTATGAAAAAGGCGCCCTCATCGCCGGCCCCGTCGCCATGATCGATCAGGAAGAAACTAACATTAAACACCTAGCTCAAACCCTGCCTCAACCTCTCATCGTCGGTGCCGGTATCATCTCCGCCGCCCACGTCCGCAAAACCCTCACTACTGGCGCTAAAGGTGTTATCCTTGCCTCGGCCTTCGTCAAGGCCCCTGATCCCGAAGCCAAACTTAGGGAGTTAGCGGCACCACTTGCCGCGGGTTAATCACCCGGCCGTTATCATATACCTCGAGGTGCAAGTGCGGCCCGGTAGTCCACCCGGTCATGCCCACCTCTCCCAATACCGTTTCTTGGGTCACTGGCTCATCTTCAACTACGGTGATTTTACTCAAATGAGCATACAACGAACTCAAGCCGTTCTCGTGGTCTACAATCACCCACTTACCATATCCAAATCTGCCTTGAATCACCCCAACCACCTTTCCCATCGCCACCGCCTTTACCGGAGTGCCCATAGGGGCTCGCAAGTCTACTCCCCTATGCCCACCCCTAAATCCCTGGGATACATCCACTACCTGAAGCGGCGCTTTGAAACTGACCTCGGTAATTACCACCGCATCGGTTTCCGCTGGCAAGGTAACCACCTCTACCGGTTCCTGGCCTAAAACCTCCACTGGTACGCCGACCACATTAACCGCCACTATCGCCGCGGCCAAATTAGCTCCCATGATCGCCCGGAGCCGTTTAGTCTCTAATATCGGCCGTAACCACAACGACACTGGATGACTGGATCGTCTCATTAACGCAGCTTTTCGCTGCCAAGAAATACCGATGGCGACCTGTCCTCCGCCAGCCGCACACCATCAAAAAATCCTACAGCTTGGAGCTTGTAGGATGACCTATAGTATAGCCCAATTCCCTCATTTGTCAAGTCTCCTTAAATTTGCTATACTCGAGGAAATATGGTCAAGATCGCCCTTAATGGCTTTGGCCGCACCGCCCGGACTGCCTTCCGGGTTTACCTGCTGTCTCATCTCAAGGAAGCCCAAGTCGTCGCCATCAACACCTCCGGCTCCATGAATACTCCTGGCTGGGCTCATCTTTTAAAATACGACACCGCCCAGGGTATTTTCAGTCAAAACGTCAGCTTCAAAGACATCAAGCCGGCTGCAGCCGCTGCAGCCGCCGATCCCCTCATCGGCTATCTTACCGTTGCCGGCCAAGACTACCCCCTCCTGGCCCAGCCCGATCCGACCCAACTCCCCTGGAAGCAGCTTGAGGTGGATGTGGTTATTGAAGCCACTGGCGCTTTTAGAACCCCGGAGGCCGCTCGTCAGCATCTTCAGGCTGGCGCCAAAAAAGTCCTCATTTCTGCTCCTCCCAAAGGTGAATCTAAAGATCAGGTCGGCATGTACATCCTGGGAGTCAATGACTATTCCGGTCAGGGCGATATCATCTCCTCCGCCTCTTGTACTACTAACTGCGTGGCTCCGGTTTTGGCCGTCATGCACGCTAATTTCACCGTCCTCAAAGCCATGATGACTACTATCCATGCTTATACCGATGACCAGCGCCTCCAGGATAACTCCCACAAGGATCTGCGCCGCGCCCGGGCCGCCGCCGTAAACATCATTCCTACCGACACTGGCGCCGCCGTAGCCACCACCAAATCCCTGCCTGAATTAGAGGGCAAGTTCGACGGCCTAGCTCTCCGCGTCCCCGTTGCCTCCGGTTCCCTCTCCGATTTCGTCTTTGTCACCAAAGCCAACACCACCATTGAAGCTGTTAATGCAGCTTTCATCACGGCTACCCGGGAACCCCGTTGGCAGGGTATCCTGGCTACCACCACCGAACCTTTAGTCTCATCCGATATCATCGGCCGCCCCGAATCCGCTATTGTCGATTTAAACTTCACCAAAATCGTCGACGGCAACCTAGTCAAAGTCCTCGCCTGGTACGACAACGAATGGGGTTATTCTAACCGCCTTATCGAGCAAGCCATCGCCCTCGGCAAGAGTCTTCAATAATCAGTTTTTCTCTTTACCCTACCCATAACCCCAATATCTCTCAACAATTTACCTTCAAACAGACCAACTGGTTTTATAGCCACAATCGGACGCAATTTTAAATTTATGTAGCCCATAGGAGGCTTAATAGCTAATTCGTGTATTGTGTGTGTAACATGTTCGGTATCAGTTTCGTGTACCATAAACTCACCTTGCATTACTCGCCGATTGAACGCCACTACTAAACCTCGTCGCTCTCTGGCTGATCGGCGTAAGAATCCTAAAACAGCCCCTAATCCACTCCGATGCGCAAGTGCATCCAATAAAAATTGCTTAGGTAACTGGCTTAGTACTTTTTGACTTACAGGTAAATCAAACCAGTTATCACCTGTTAATCCGCAATAAATCATTTCTGTAAATATCTCGTAAACAGCAGCGAATGAAACACCACTTAAGTCATCTACTTGACCGGCTAGGCGATAGATTTCATCACGCCAATCTGGTTTAAGCAGAGGGATAACGTTTCTTGCAAAGCAGGTAGCAAATACCCCTAAACGATAAATATCATTATTTTCTTCTACAACACCCGTGATCGTATCGGGTAATTCAGGAGTAACAGGTAGATGAGGATAGTGTCGATACAACGCAGGCGTCGGGGTCATAAAAAACCAACCGCGACTTTTATCTATGATAGTTTCTCCAACCCCTAACCCCTGATAATCAACAGGCATAGCTTCCTCTAAAAACCACGGTAAGAACGTCAAAGCATCAACCGTTCTTACTCCAATAATCTCACCTTGATGGTCTTCAAAAGAATCACCGAAAAGCTGGGTTACCAGCGAAACATTCTCCGGTCTTCGCATCCTGCTTTTAATATCTAAAATCAGGTTACGTTCCTGGCCAAAAACCAATAGAAAAGGAAAAACATTAAACTCTTTATTCATGACTTACCGGGCAGGATATGAGGCCGAGGCGGGAATTGAACCCGCGCATAGAAGTTTTGCAGACTCCCGCGTTACCACTTCGCCACCCGGCCTTACCTGCTTATTATACAACCCTTACTTCCCCGCCGCTTCTTTGCTAAGATATAAGCCATGCTGACTCGCCTTAAATCACTTTTACTTCTTCTGGTTCTGTCCTTAATTCTCACCGGTTGCAGCCTGTCTCTGCCCTTTACAACCAAAAAAGCTGCTCTCCAAATCACCGCTAATCCCCAGGTTACGGTGTTCATTGACGGCCAACACGTCGGCCAGACTCCCTATGATACCAACGACCTCAAGGCCGGCGAGATTACCGTTAAACTCGTCCCCGAAGGTCAAGCCGGCGTCTCCTGGGAAAGTAAACTCACCCTCACTCCCAAAGTCGTCACCGTTATTAATCGCCGCTTCGGACCCACCGCCGACCAATCCTCCGGCGAAGTTTTTACCCTGGAACCTTTGACCAAAAAAACTGCCGCCGGCTTGGTAGTCATCTCCACTCCTGACGATAGCATCGTCACCGTGGATGATCAACCCCAGGGCTTCGCTCCTGTCAGCCTCGACACCATTACCGCCGGCGAACACGCCATCGCCGTCTCTTCTCCCGGATTTACCGACAATAGCTTTAGAACCAACGTCCCCGCCGGTTACAAGCTCATTGCCAATATCCAATTAGCCCGTATTCCTTCCGAGGCAGCTGCCCTTTCTCTCGAAACTACCCCCACTCCTTCACCTGCCTCCCCACCCCCGGCTTCTCCTTCTGCTACCCCTTCCGTCGCTTCTGCTTCCGCCTCTGCCAAAGCTCCGCCCTATGTCGAAATCCTCGCTAACCCCATTGGTTTCTTGCGCGTCCGCGCCAATCCCTCTACCGGCGCCACCGAACTCGCCCGCGCTTACCCCGGCCAAAAACTGCCCTATCAAAATGAGGAGAATAACGGTTGGTATAAAGTCGAATACACCCCTGGTAAAACCGGATGGGTTTCCCGCGGCGCCTCCGGCCAATATGCTAAACTGGTCCAGTAAGAACTTTTATGCAAGAGACTTCTCCCCTGCCTCCAACTCCTACCCCCAAGCCTAAATCCCTCCTTATTCTCATTGGCCTAGTCTTCTTGATTATTCTTTCCGTTACCGGCGGCTTTTTATTGGGTAAACAACTTTACTCTCCCGCTTCTCGATCAACTCTCACCTCCATAGCCGAACCAACCTCCACTCCCGACCCCACCGCTAACTGGAAAACATATACCAATAATCAATATAAATTTGTTTTTAAACACCCCAATGATTGGCGAGTCATCTCATTGGAAGAGGAATCGAAGCCACAAGAGATAGTCGTTACGTATAATCCTGATACAAAGGATGCATACTTAGAAAGAAACCCCGATGCATATGATCAATCGCAAAAATCAGATGCAGTTATTAATGGAGTACAAATTACAAGAATTAAAAACAATAAAGATGTTTATCGTCGAGAGTATGCAATTATTCCGTTAACTAGCGGTACTCTTATAATTACAGGGACATTAGACGTAGCAGTCAACCAAAAACAGACATCTTCGTTTAACCAAATCCTCTCCACCTTCAAATTTTTAGACCAAACAAACGATACTTCAAATTGAAAAACCCTGGACAGCCGTGAATTACAACAGCGTAAATGGTTACAAAGCCGTCACCACCGATCAACAAAGCATATCAACCGATCAACAACGAGTGTATTTTTTCTTAAAAGATCAGAATAAAGAAGGAATCATGATATTCAGCTACTATAATAAAAGATATAGCGGCAGAAAATTTATTTAACGACATTATTAAAACAGTTTCAGCCATATGAACGAAGTAGTTTCACTCGCTCCAGTAAACCCAGAACTTCGAGTTTCGGCTCTCAAATCACATTCATGGATATGGATAGGATTAGGTACGGCAATAATCATTGCCGGAATCGGCGGCGGAGTCTATTACTTTAACAAGCTCCAAAATCAATCTTCTCAACCACCTGATTATTCTCAGCCCATCTCTCAACCCACCGATGCGGTAATTCCCTCATTAGCGCCAGCTGTCAGCGATACTCAGTCGTCAATCCCGCCGAAAACGGCCGCCCCGGAAAACTATCAAATTCCAGCCGGCTGGCAAAAATACAGAGATGCCGAAAGCGGCATCACCATATATTATCCGCCGCAGTACATCGCCAAATACAATCCCAATCGGGGTTTTGGAGTTAACTATGCCGCCGGCTCTTACTTGGTAGATAAAACCGGCCGGAGACTGCTGGATTTTTACAAGTTTGGCTATGACGGCGGTTCGCGCCGCCAGTCATTTTATAATGCCGTCGAGTTTGACGGTCCGGAGGATATGTCAAAATTTACAGTTTCCACAACCGATGTTACTCTAAACGGTAGAGCCTACTTAAAACTAACCTCAAATTATTGGACCACAATCAGAAGCGACGAGGGAAATCGGGTATTCTTTCTAACTCCTCTAGGAAACCAAATATATTATTTCACCTATCCGGCTTCTCTTGAATCTAACCCAACCGATTACAAAAATATCCTTATCATCATTGCCACCGGCGCCCTTTCAGCCGGTACCGGCCCAAATCCCGATCAATACCTATTCTGTTACCAAAGGCCGGATAGCGGCAACATCAATAGTTCATGGGAAGCCAAGATTGAAAATGGCGACATGGTCGTCATCCAGAGAACAGATAAAGCTCTGAAACAGCAGATTATAGACAAATCAAAAATTGCCATTACTGCTAATCCTCAAAATTCAAATTCCAACTATTTCTCAATCACCGATTTTGAAATTTATGTCGATTCCTCTCGGAAAATTAGCTATCAAGACGCTTTCGTTATTAAAATTAAAAAGGCGGACGTAGACAGAATAATCCAAGATACGCCACCCTCTATTTCAAGTGTTGCCATAATTACCAGCATCAACGGCGGAGTAGAAACCGCCGCCGGTAAGACCTGCAAGGCTGATCTCTATGGCTACTATGCCCCAAAACCTTAAGCTAATACTTTAGTGGACTAAGGCGAGACAAATTTAAGGGCAGTAGCTGCTCTTTGCAACTCATCCTGTAAACTAGGATTGAGAACATCAGCCTCGTATATTTCAAGGTACTTGATCCCTGCTGCCAAACCCCTGTCGATAGACTCGGCTAAAGCTACCCTGGCCGGACCATATTTATTTTCCTTTTCAGTAAAAGCTGACGACATCATAAAACCGGTCAGCAGATGGTACTGTTGTCCAAATTCTTTCACCAGCTGATAACCGGCTCCCTCATCCTCTTCTTTTAAAGGATTAAGGCCGCTTGTTTGAATTGCTGATTGCGCTGGATACGTTTGTGCCGCGTATGTAGCAACTTCTCTTCTGACCCGATCCCGTTGGGATCTATCTGGGATAGGCAGGCCGGGATAAAAGGCCAAGGAAAAATATTGACTGGGGAAAATTTCTGCATACGCATTAATTACCGTTTTCCACGACTCGATATATTTTTCAGAAGTGTAGCCTAAATTCTGCCACTTTACGATGTCCTCTGGTGTATTAGGCAATGACATTTCCGATGAGACTGATGTTGGGCCGGCCAGGGCAATCATTTTGAATGTCGGCCGGTTACCGTACCGCTGTGCCACGGCTTTTAAGAAAGCCAACCAGCGCTCCAAATACGTTTTGTCCCAAGGGACGGGCAGATTGAGCTGTTGGTCTTTACCCCGCCCATATTTGACGGTAAAATATTCGCTTTGTACTCCATCAAGCGCCCACTTAGGAGTACCAAAGCCGGGGATCAAAATGAGCCGTATTCCTTTCCCATTACGCTCTGCTTCTCGAAAAACCCGATCGAGCTTATTCCACTGGAATACTCCTTTTCTCGGTTCAAGATCTGCCCACGAAGTCCGGAATGTCATATTCGATATCAGAGGATTGTTATAAGTTTGTTTGTTAAATAGATCACCCGTTCGCTCTTCATCCATAAAGGTGTTCACCGCCGATAAACCGCCGTATTGGCCAGCGTTTATAATGGAACCCAATTCTCCTCTCATCCGGGCCTGCTCTCGATTATCCTGATTTTGAGATACGAGATACACGCTAATAAGTAGAGCCAGTAGTACGAGTAATAAGGCTAATAAATTTTGCCCTGTTTTAAATTTTTTCATTATCCAATTATACCATGGCGTCAAGACATCGTCGGCAACTGGAGTTAGCGCTAATTGGCTTAAGCTAACTAGCTCACTAAGAAATACAAAATCCCCACTACCATTACCCCCCAAGTCACCACGCTTATCAGCAGCGGCTTGTCTGATAGTAACACCCGCTCCGGGCTTTCTCCTTGGTTTTTCTCATAAATTAGCTGCAAATACCGCATCACCCCGTAAATTACTACCGGTACCGTAATCATCAGTAACTTTTGGGCTGACAACGTCCGCGGCAATACCGCCAGAATATTTATTAGTTTTTGTCGGTTCGGTACAATCAGCGGTTGCTCGAAGCTAAACAGGGCGTACGTCAACCAAGTAGTATTGGCAAACATGCCCGTGTACACATCCAACAGCGTTGGCGTGTAATGTCCCAAGACTTGCCGGTGGCCAGTCGCCGTCCCCAACCCCGTCAGCAGCGTCAGTTCACTCCGCCGTTTCCCCACCGCCAAAAACAACGCCGCCGACACTACTGTCAACAAAAACCACACGTTCATGTGGGCGTCAATCACCA
>Ga0209542_10005352_pt1 | contig 25660 bp, 22 predicted proteins | sample RifCSPhighO2_01_FD_184028 | JGI IMG/M metagenome (GOLD analysis project Ga0209542, IMG submission 184028) | Soil microbial communities from Rifle, Colorado - Rifle CSP2_plank highO2_0.1 (SPAdes) (version 2) | ecosystem: Environmental > Terrestrial > Deep subsurface > Rock core/Sediment ...
TGGAGAGAAGATTAAACTCAACCCCCAGGAAATGTTTGGGATATTTGACACCATATGAGAAAATAAGTCAGGTATTATCCTTAAGCTTTAACTAAGCAAGTGGTGGGATTCCAGCGTGAATGTGGGGTATTTAGCAATCATAGCTTAAAAATCATATAATAAACTCATGACTAAAGTTCATTTTTTAGGAATAGGGGGATCGGGAGCATCAGCTGCTGCTGCTATTGCGCAGGCTCAGGGATTTGAAATTACCGGTTGTGACCTGGAACCACGAAACGAGTTCACCAATCAATTTGTGGATGATCAATTGCTAAAAGGGCATGATCCAAAACATTTAGAGGGAATTGATATCCTAGCAACAACTCCTGCTATTTATTCACTTGACCCAGACAACAAGGAATTACTAGAAGCCAGAAAACAAGGAATCCAGATTCTTACCTGGCAGGAATTTATGGGGAAATATTTAATGAAGGATAAATTTGTAATTGCTATAACTGGCACTCATGGTAAAACCACCACTACCGCCATGATAGCCAAACTTTTGGAAGATGCTGGTCTCGACCCAACAGTAGAACTTGGAGCAATTATGCCAAGCTGGACAACTAATTTTAGAATTGGCAAGTCTAAATATTTCGTTATAGAAGCAGATGAATATAATGACAACTTTTTATCCTACACCCCGGATATTTCTGTTGTTACCAATATTGATATGGATCATCCGGAATATTTTAAAGATTTTGAAAGTTATAAGGAAAGTTTTTTAAAATTCCTTCTAAAAACAAAAGGAATAATAGTAGCAAATCTTCTTGATACACCGGTTAGTGAAGTAATGAAGGTAGTTATGAAAACTCCACTAACACCAGAGACTAAAAACCGTCAGTATTTAGATTACTCAAAAAATGAATTTAATTTGTCCTTAAAAATTCCAGGAGTGTTTAATGTCTTAAACGCCTCTGCTGCTTTTCAAATCGGATTACTCTTAGAAATTAATTCTTTAGTTATTAAAAAAAGTTTAGAAAGTTTTACTGGTGCCAGCAAAAGATTTGAATATATTGGAGAATTTAAGCAAAGCTTGAAATCCTCACATGGCTCGGATTATAAAGTTGCAAAAGTATATTCTGATTTTGGACATCATCCAACAGAAATCAGGGAGACCCTGAAAGCAGTCAGAGAAAAATTTCCTAATGAAAGAATTCTGGTTATCTATCAACCTCACATGTTTACCAGAACTAAATATTTGTTTAATGATTTTGTTAAAGTATTTAAAAGTGCTCCGGTAGACAAAATCTTTATCATAGATATTTATCAAAGTAGGGAAGTAGATGAAGGCGTTGTAAACTCTGAGCAACTTGTTAAAGCAATAAATAAAGAAAACACAACATATTGTCCTAAAGAAAAAATTAACGAGTTACTAGAAAACCAGGTACAAGAAAACGACATAGTTTTTTTCATGAGTGCAGGGGATACAGACAAATTAGCTAAAGAGCTACTTTCGAAGAAAGAGTGAGTTTCTGCTTGACCATCATAAACGCAAGAAGAGTATAGGTTGTTGTAGGAACCTTTCCAGAAATAAACATTTCATAAGCTTCGTTAAAAGGCATTTTGATAACTTCCAAAAATTCATCAGGATCTGGAGATTTTTCTGAGGGATATAAATCTCTTGCCAAGTAAATATTGATTTTAGCTCCTGTTCTTGCTGCAAGCATACAAGTTATTAAATGTTCAATTTTTTTAGAATCCATCCCGATTTCTTCACGTAACTCATTATGTACCTGAGCTAACTTTCCTTTTTCATCTTGTGCATCACATCCACCTGCAGGAATCTGAAGAACAAAATCTTTCCATGCAATTCTCCATTCTTTTACTAGATAAACATTATTATCTTTATCAATTGGGAACATAACTACAACGTCACCCCCATGCGCATGATCCCACATTGCTATATTTCCATTAGAAAATTCCACTTTCGCCATATGAACTTTTACAGATGGACCTTCAAAAACTATTTCTTCTGAAATTATTTTCGGTTTCATGGCAGTACTACCTTTTTAATTTTATCTTTTAGCTCACTCCCGAAAAATCTACCAGCAACTTCATATACCCGCTCCGGAGCATCTGTTACAAAGAACTCGTGTGTTGGATTAGTTTGATCAGAAAGAAGATTCATTTTTTCCAAAACATTTTTTAGTTCAGTTGCTGTTGGTTGAGCAGAATCAACCAACGTCACACTATTTCCCATTGTTTCTGCAATGGTTTCTAAAAGAAGTGGATAGTGAGTACAGCCTAAAACCAAAGTATCTATTTTTGATTTTACAATTTTATCTAAATAATCATGTGCTATTAATTTCGTTGCCTGCCCGTTCATTCCTTCTTCTGCCAAAGGAACAAATAAAGGACATCCTACTGAAATAACTTCAATACCCGGATCTATTACTTTAATTGCCGTTTCATAAGCTTTAGAGTGAATTGTACCTGGGGTACCAATAACTCCAATCTTTTTATTCCTTGTTACTTTTACAGCCCTTATCACTGCTGGTTTTACAACTTCTATTACAGGAACTGGGGATATTTTTTCTATTTCAGAAAGAGCAACAGCAGAAACTGTATTACAAGCCACAACTAAAGCTTTGATATTTCTTTTCAAAAGGAAGGCAGTAAGCTCTTTGGCAAATTCCGTTACAACCTCTTTAGACCGTGTTCCGTAAGGAACTCTGGCAGTATCACCTAGATAAATAATACTTTCATTTGGGAGTAGTTTTACTATTTCTTTAGCAACTGTTAAGCCACCAATTCCCGAATCAAAAATTCCTATTGGGTTATTATTCATATTCCAGGCCAGAAACATATATAATATCATAATATGAACTCATACAAGAGTATTAATGTGCTTATTTTCGGACTTGGACTAAATCAGGGAGGCGTTGGTTCTGCTAAATTTTTTGCAACTCAGGGGGCAAATGTAAGAGTAACTGATTTAAAATCAGAAGAGATATTAAAACCGTCAACAAATCTACTAAAAGAATTTCCAAAAATTGGATATACCTTAGGTGAACATAAAAATGAGGATATTGATTGGGCAGATCTAATTATCATAAATCCTGCAATAAAACGTGAGAATGAATTTTTAAATTACGCCAGAGAAAAAAAGAAGGAAATAGAAACAGATTTTGGAATCTTCTTCAAGCTAATTGATAAATCACAAATTATTGGAATTACAGGAACAAAGGGTAAATCAACAACCTCATCTTTAATATATGAAGTATTAAAAAATAGTGGTAAAAAAGTTATATTGGCAGGTAATATAGGGAGGAGTGTTTTGGATTGTATTCCCTTTATAGAAAAAGATACTCTGGTAGTTTTAGAAATATCTTCTTTTCAACTGGAAGGACTATCTCCTTTAAAAGTTTCACCAAAATATGCAGTAGTTACTAATGTCTATCCTGATCATCTTAATTATTATCCCGGAATGTTTGAATATATCAGTGCTAAAAGACTAATTACACAGTTTCAAACTAGTGATGATTTCCTTTTCTTAAATAAAGATGATCAAACTTTAAATAATCCAAAGTTCCTTACTGGTCTTTCAGCTAATATTATTTTTTTCTCCAAATCTGACTTACCTGAAGATTTTAAATCTAATTTAGTAGGGGAACATAACCGAGAAAATATGGCTGCTACCTTAAAAGTAGGAGAACAATTTAATTTAGATAAAAACCAGATATTAAAAGCAATCTCAAGCTTTAAAGGAGTTCCTTTTAGAATGGAGCTAATTAAAACCTGGAATGGAGTTAAAATAATAAATGATACAACCGCCACTGGCCCGGATGCTAGTATGAAGGCTCTTAAAACTTTTCCAAATTGTATTTTAATATGTGGAGGAATGAATAAGAATATGCCTTATGAAGAGTATGTAAAAATTTTAAAAGAAAATGCAAAAGAAGTATTTTTCCTAGAAGGTGATATAACCGATTTAATATTGAAGTCATTGCAGGAAAAGCAAAGCAATCTCAATATTCATGGCCCATATTCTGACCTCGAAAAATTATTATCAGATGTTAAAAAAGTCGTCACTGATGGCGATATAGTACTTTTTTCCCCAGCAGGTACTTCATATAACTTATTCCAAAATGAATTTGATAGGGGAAGACGATTTAATGACGCTGTTCAGAAAGTTTTTGGATGATAAATGTTCTAAAAATTTTTAAAAAAGAATACCAAACATTAAATAAAATAGAAATTTCAAAGAAAAATCTTTTATCAAATTATAGATATTTATCTTCCTTAAACAGGCGTGTAAAAATTGCTCCGGTTATAAAAAGTAATGCATATGGACACGGACTCATTCCAATTGCCAAAATTTTAGACAAAATTAATGCTCCATTTTTCTGTGTTGATTCTTTATATGAAGCATACGAACTTTTAAAAATAGGAATAAAAACTAAGGTTTTAATAATGGGCTATACTGACCCGGAAAATTTTAAAGTTAAAAAGCTACCGTTTTCATATGCTGTTTTTAATGAAGAAGTTCTTTCTATATTAGATAAATACCAACCGGGATGTGGGATTCATATTTTCGTAGATACAGGAATGCACAGAGAAGGAGTGCCTTTACAGAAACTTCCCCAATTCCTTCAGGAAATTAATAAATATCCTAATCTAAAAATAGAAGGATTAATGTCTCATCTGGCATCTGCTGATGATAAAAAAGATCTTTTAAATAAATTACAAATCAAGAACTTTAAAAGGGCCTTGGAAATATGCAAAGAGTTCGGAGTCAAGCCAAAATGGATTCATCTTTCAAACTCTGATGGGCTAGTTAATAATATCCCAGGTAATATTCAAAACCTATCCAGAACAGGGCTAGCATTATATGGAATTTCAAGTAATCCAAACTTAATACATGTTTTATCTTTTAAAAGTAAAATTATTCAAATTAAAAAACTTGAGAAGGAAGACAGAATAGGGTACTCAGGAACTTATACCGCCAAGAAACCTACTGTAATTGGAGTACTTCCTGTAGGATATTTTGATGGAGTAGACATGAGATTATCAAATAAAGGGTTTGTTAAAATAAATAAAATATCCTGTCCGATTATTGGAAAAGTTTCTATGAATATTACTACTCTAGATATAAGTAAGATAACTAATCCATATATTGGTCAGGAAGTAACAATTTATAATTCCATCAAAGAAACAGCAAAAATTTGTAATACAAATCCTTATGATATACTTGTACATCTGTCTTCATCAACCAAAAGAATAATTATATGAAGGTTCTCATAATCACAGGTGGTTCAACTAGTGAGCGAAAAATATCCTTAATTTCTGCTAATAATGTTAAAGGTGCTTTAGAAGAAAAGGGACATAAAGTTAAGCTCTTTGATTTTAAAAAAGGTGTATCTAATCTTAAAGAAATCGCTCGTGATATTGATGTAATATTTCCTATCCTACACGGCAAAGAAGGGGAAGATGGTACTCTTTACTCTTTTTTAAAAAAGTTGGGTAAACCTTTTGTTGGGTCTAACCCAAAATCATCTGAAACAGCTTTTGACAAAATTCTTTTTAATAAATTTTCTGATAAAAATAAAATCCCAAAACCCTCCTGGGAAGTGGTAAAAAATATTCAGGATATTAAAAAATTTGGATTTCCTTCTGTATTAAAAGCGGCCAGAGGTGGTTCCTCAAAAGAAGTTGTAATCTTATTAACTGAAAAAGATTTAAAGAATCCTCTAGTAGAAAAGATTTTAAATTTAGATGATAATTTTTTAATTGAAGAATATGTTAATGGTATAGAGATAACCGTAGCTGTATTTAACAACCAAGCTCTTCCTGTTATTGAAATTATTCCACCAAGTAGTGGTTGGTTTGATTATAAAAATAAGTATAGCGGAGAAAGTAAAGAGATAGTGGGAGCCCCATCATTAGATGAGAAAACTAAAAAAACTGCTCAAAAAATTGCCTTAAAGATTCATGGACTTTTAAATCTAAATCCATACTCCAGGGTGGATATGATTGTTTCAAACAATATCCCCCTTGTCCTAGAAGTTAATCCTCAAAACGGGGTTGGAATGACATCTGTAAGCTTAATGCCCAAAGCAGCAAAAGCAGTTGGGATAGATTTTCCACAATTATTAGATAAAATAATAAATTTAGCCTTAAAAGACTTGAAACTATAGGTCAATTATAGTATAATTAGCTATATGTTTAGAGATCAAGAACCTATCCCTTTAAATTTACCTTCCGTCTCTGGATGGAAAGAAATACCTATTAAAGAAGGTGGCGAGCTCCTTATTCCTTTGGGTCCTTTTTCACCACAAAATAAGATTTTTACAAGATCTATTTACGGAGGCGAAGGCACAGAATCACCATACAGAAAATCCCCTCTAATAGGTGGTCTAATAAGTGTATTTGTAAGGGAAGATGTGGCTAGAGATTTAAGCGTCGCTCAAGATTTACTTCCAAATAGAATGCATTTGGTGGTATTTGATGCTTATCGTCCCCTTGAAGTTCAACAATCTTTATTTGATAAATATTACACAGACTTAAAAGACTTTAATCCAAATTTTACAGAACAGGAGCTATTAGAAGAAACTCAAAAATATGTTTCTCTACCATCCACTGATAAATCTAAACCTTCACCTCATAACACCGGAGGAGCTGTGGATTTAGCGATTTTTAGTTTACCTCAAGACGTAGATATTTTAGTTAAAGAAATTGATTCCCAACTAGAAAATCTTCCTGATAATAATTGGCAACTTGCCTATATGCTGGAGATGAGAAAAATAGCCTTAATAAGAACTAATATGAAAATGTTAGATTTTGGGACTCTTTTTGATTGGGGAGGTTCGGAGGCAGCATTAAATCATTATGAACAAATATCCCAAAGTAGAAATCTTACTATTAATGAGATCGTTGCTAGAAATAATAGAAGGTTAATTTATAATGTTATGGGTGAGGCGGGATTTGAACCTTTCGAAAGCGAATGGTGGCATTATAATTCTAAAAAATCTCAAATGGGTGCTAAAAGTGCAGGTTTACCTTTTGCCGAATATGGAGCAATAAATTTAAGTCCCCCAAACAAAGAACATGAACAAATGAGAAAAAATCACAGATTAGGTTCAATCCGCTTTCATGAAGGCACTAATTTATTGGTTACTATTAAATCAACATATTATGTAGTTGCAGAACAAGCTGTCAGAGAAACAGGGGATATAAGAGCCTCTTCTCTTCCAATTGCATCCATAATATCTCCTCAATAAAATTAAAACCTTCTACTATAAAAGTTAACTGGAGAAGCTGCCAGAAAAAAATCATAAGTGTGTGATAAAATTTGTGTATGCAAACTGAAGCAAACAAAGAAAACTTTCTAGAAGTAGTTACTTTAACCTCTAGCGATTTAGATCAAATAGATAGCGGTTTGGATGAAATAATGGCTGGCCAAAAAAGGATAGGAGTAACACAGATTGAGGAGAATGTTAATCTTTTTAAAGGACACTTGCCCAGAAAAATAAGAGAAAGATTTTGGGAATTTACTCGTAACGAAAATCACTCAGGTATATTAGTCAGAGAATTTCCTATAGATGATAGCGAAATTGGCCCAACTCCAACAGGCCTTCCTTCAGATGAAGAAGCTTTAACCATAGGAAAACCAGAGGTTTTTCATTTTCTTTTAGCATCCCTTTTGGGAGAACCAATTGGCTGGATCTCTCAGCAAAAAGGAAGAGTTCTAAATGATATTTTACCTATAGAGGCCAATGCTGATAGGTTAATAAGTTCAGGTAGCAATGTGCTTTTTGATCTTCATACTGAAGATGCCTTTCACCCAGAGATGCCAGATTTTATTGGCCTAATGTGTCTCCGTAACCCCCAAGCTGTTGGAACAATTGTCTCCTCTTTAGAATGGTTTGATATCCCTGATGAAATAAGAGAGACTTTGCTTCAACCTCGTTTCTTTGTGGGTGTTAATCCAGCTCATGAAGTTGATCAACCAGATATTGATGTACCAATTTTATTTGGAGGTTCTAGAGCACCCTATATGAGGGTTAATTTGAATTTGCATCGTGCCAGAGAGGGAGATATTGAAAGCCAAGAAGCACTAGATTTTTTCAGCAGAGCTTTAGTAGAAAATCAACAACAAATTTTATTGGAAAAAGGAGATTATCTTTATTTAGATAATTTCAGAATTGCACACGGCAGGGGAGTTTATAATCCAAATTATGATGGCGGTGACAGGTGGTTAAAAAGGCTTACTATAATGCAGGATCTAAGAAGAGTAGCAGAATTCAGAATTGCTCAAGGGTCAAGAATCTTAGATCCCAGAGGTCTAGTAAGAACCTAATAATGGTATGGAGTTTCTAAAACCAAATAATCCAATCCTTAGGAAAGTTTCTAAAAAAATTCCTGTTAGTAACATTAACTCCTTAGAAACTAAGAAGATTATCAAAAAAATGCTTTCTATTGCCTACGGTGAAAGGGATAACCTTAAAAAAGCTGTGATGATGGGCCTGGCGGCCCCTCAAATTGGCCTCTCCAAGCAAATTATATTGGTAGCTGTTGGTGCTATACCAAGAAAAGGTAAAAAAAGAAGGATTGGCAAGTTAAAAGTTTATATCAATCCAAAAATAATTTGGACTTCAAAAGAAAAAGGGGAGTGGTATGAAGGTTGTTATTCTATCCCTGAAGTTTGTGGAATAGTTTCCAGACCTTTAACTATTAAAATAACAGGCTTTGATCTAAGTGGCAAAAAAGTATCAGAAAAACATACAGGTTTTACCGCCAGAATATTCCAGCATGAAATTGATCATTTAAATGGCATTTTATTCCCCAACCATATTAAAAATCCTGATCACCTTCACAAAGTCTTACCCTCAGAATTTGCCTTATATAGAGATAAAGAAGCCTGGCGCAACTGGCCCAAAAAATACCCTTTACCCCTTGCTTAAAGGCCTCAAAAATAGGTATAATTAAGCCTACCTTTAAATGAGTAATATTGGAAAAATTCAGTTAGCCCCGATCATAGAAGAAATGCAAAAATCCTATTTGGATTATGCAATGAGCGTTATTGTTTCCCGTGCTCTACCAGACGTTAGAGATGGCTTAAAGCCAGTCCAGCGAAGAATTATCTTTGCCATGCATGAGCAAGGATTACATCATACTAGCAGGTATCAAAAATCCGCTGCTGTTGTCGGAGAAGTTTTGAAAAATCTTCACCCGCACGGTGATGCTCCTGTTTATGAAGCCATGGTTAGAATGGCACAAAATTTTAGTATGAGATATATGCTGGTGGATGGTCAAGGAAACTTTGGGTCAATAGACGGAGATTCTCCAGCTGCCATGAGGTATACAGAAGCTAGGCTTTCTGCTATAGCCGATGAACTGCTCAGAGATATTAATAAAAACACAGTTGATTTTATTGATAATTATTCAGGAACTGTTCAAGAACCAACTCTACTTCCATCTGTTATTCCAAATCTTTTGCTAAACGGCGCTTCTGGTATTGCTGTTGGTATGGCAACTCAGATTCCACCTCATAATTTGGGGGAAGTTGTGGATGCTTTAATTTTCATGATTGAGCATGTGGACAAGTCGTCAGTCATCAGTCATCAGTCATCAGACAAGAAAAGTCTGCTAGCTGACAGCGAAGCGAATCTGAAAACTGAAAGCTCTTTTAAATCCACTGCCACCACCGAAGATTTATTGCAATTTATAAAAGGACCGGATTTTCCAACAGGAGCTTCTATCTATGATCAAACAGAAATAGTTGCAGCTTATGCTACTGGCAAAGGAAGAATTGTTATGAGAGCAAAAGCAGAAATAGATGAAACTCCCGGAGGGAAAATGCAAATTATTGTTTCAGAACTTCCTTATCAAGTTAATAAGGCCACTCTTATAGCCAGAATTGCTGATTTAGTTAAGGATAAAAAGCTAGAAGGAATTGCAGATCTTCGTGATGAATCAGACAGAAAACAAATGGTTAGGATTGTATTTGATCTTAAAAGAGATGCAAAACCTCAATCGCTTTTAAATAATCTTTATAAATCAACTGCCATGCAATCTGTTTTTAATGTTAATTTAGTAGCTTTGGTAGATGGTGTACACCCTCAGCTTTTAACTTTAACAAGAATATTAGAAGAATTTATTTTTCACAGACAAGAAGTTGTCAGAAAAAGAAGTGAATTTGAACTCTCAGAGGCCAAGGCGCGCGAGCATATCTTAGAAGGGTTAAAAATTGCTGTTGATAATATTGACGCTGTCATAGAAACCATTAAGAAATCAAAAGATTCTGATGAAGCCAGAGTTAATTTAATGAAGAAATTTAAATTAAGTGAATTACAGGCAATTGCCATTTTAGATATGCAACTTCGAAGATTAGCAGCCCTGGAAATTCAGAAAATTGAAGATGAGCTAAAAATGGTTAGGGAAACTATTGCATATCTGGAAGATCTTCTGGCTCATCCTGAGAAAATATTAAAAGTTATAAAGGATGAGTTATCAAAAATTAAAGAAAGATATGCTGATGATAGAAGAACCAGAGTTTATAAACAAAAAATAGGGGAGTTTAATGAAGAAGATTTAGTTCAAAATGAAGTTACAATAGTTACTATTACTGAGGGCGGATACATAAAAAGACAATCTCCAATGTCTTTTAGAACACAGGCCAGAGGAGGCAAGGGAGTTATGGGAATCTCTACAAAAGAAACAGATGCTGTTTCTCATATATTCTATACCCAAACACATGACAACCTTTTATTCTTTACAGATAAGGGTAGGGTTTTTCAGATAAAAGTTTGGGAAATTCCTGAAACTCAAAGAGCTGCAAAAGGTCAGGCTTTAGTTAACTTAATTAATGTTGAGCAGGAAGAAAATGTAACAGCAGTGCTGACAAGAAGGGCAAAAGAGGAATTTAAATATTTCTTAATGTGTACCAGAAAAGGAACAGTGAAAAAAACTTCGTTAGAAGAGTATATAAATATTAGAAAAAATGGATTAGTAGCTATAAAACTAGATAGCGGTGATAAACTAGGTTGGGTAAATCCTACAACCGGAGAGGACGATGTTATGATTATAAGCTACGAAGGTAAGTCAATCAGATTTGCTGAAAAACAGGTCAAAGGAACGCATAGAGATACCTCTGGAGTAAGAGGGATAAGGCTCGGTAAGGATGATGCTGTAGTATCCTGTGATATTCTCGGAAAAGATCCGGGAGAGCTTTTGGTAGTTATGGAAAATGGGCTTGGGAAGAAAACATTAGCTTCAGCATGGAGCAGACAGGGCAGGGGAGGACAGGGTGTAAAAGCAGCACAGGTAACAGCTAAAACAGGCAAAATTGTAACAGCTCAACTTGTTAATAAAAACATGGATACTCTAGTGTTAACCTCTAATAAAGGACAGCTAATTAAGATGGATTTGAAAGAAGTTCCTACCTTACAAAGACAAACTCAGGGAGTTATTTTAATGAGAGTAAGACCAGGAGAAAAAGTAGCAGCAGCTACAGTTGTATCATCAAAAGATAAAACAGAAGATGCAAAACAAGTTCAATCCTCATAAACTATGAAAAAATCATCAATTTTATCTACAATCGGCATAAGCTATTTCATGTTAGGATTTGTGATTGCTATACTTTATGCGTTTTATTACAGGTGGCCAATATATTCTTTTCTTTCCCCTGGATTTTATAGCGTTATTTTTACCTGGCCTTTTCAGATGATTGGATTTATAGGAGATTTACTAAACTACGGCCTTGCCGGCAAGCCCCTTTAAACCTATAGTTTGACTCTAGCTTCATTTTAAACTATAATTTACTTTTATGCCAAACGAAAAATTAAGAACTCTATTTCCTAGTAAGGAGAGTGCAAGAATAGCCGCTCTTCCAGATGATAAATTCAAGGAGGAGGCTAATGATGCAATCAATGCCTTGTCCAGTGGATTAAGAATACATGCTCAAAATTTAGTAGATGGGATAGACACTAATTTAACTCTAAAACCAAGAAGGGTAGTATTTATTCCCACTTCCCACATTCCTGCAGTACCTGCTCAAGATCGAAGGATAAAATTAGAGATAGGATCAATTTTAAATGAGATTGGAAAACCAAAAAGTCTAATCGCGAATGCCGAATCCTCCAATGAAATTCAAACACGTTCACTAATAATTGAAAATGACAGGGAAGTAATGAGAAGAGCAGAAGAATTAGGAGTTATCGATGATCAATTTTCTATAGGGTTACAGCGTCAACGAGGACTCACCTTCATGGGATACGAGAGTGCAATTGTAGAATATGCAAATACTCATCGAGGAACAAGAGCGGTTGGCGTTGATTCTTTTGATGGAAGAATAATTGGAATGTTAGTAGTAATTCAAGCTACAAATGGAGTGACAATGCCCCAAGAGGATTATACAAAAGTTTCTAGTTATTTATGCCAGGAGGCCAGAACCAGACTTGCTCTTAATAGAGCATGCTCTTATCTCCAAGAAGGGGATGATCTTATTTTTGTCCAAGGAGCAGATCATCATTTTGGAGTTGAACAATGGTGTCAGAGAAATGAGATTCCATATGAACAGGCTATTCCACCTGCTATTAATAAACTTGCCCGTGACTTAAAAAATCCTTTAAGTAGAATTAGATTACTTATCACTTAATATCTTTTGAGAAAAATATTAGATCTTGAAGAGATCTTTCAAAAAAGGTACTGTCATAATTAAGAATTGGCTAATCAGGACAAACATCACTGCTCCCAAAAGTTTTTTATTGGAAGAAATTGAATGATGCCTTCTAATTATAAAAGGCAGAATCATCTGAAGTATGACCAGTAGAGTAAAAGTCCAGGCTCTTGCTGTATCTAACCCAAAATACAAATTCACAAGATAAAAACAAATTAAGCATGCTGCAGCTATAGAAAAACCTGCAATAAAAACATAATGCAATATGGATGGACTCAAAAGACTGGAATCGGACCTTGGGGGTAGCTTCATAATATTTGAAGAAGCACTATCAAACCCTAAAGCCAGCGCGGGTAAACCATCCGTTACAAAATTAATCCAAAGAATTTGTGTAGCCAAAAGAGGAGTAGGCATCCCAAAAATCACAGCCAATCCAATTAAAGTTACTTCTGATAAATTTCCTGCAAGTAAAAATTTAACAACTTTCAAAATATTACTGTAAATTAATCTTCCTTGTTCAACAGCGCTTACCAGGGTTGCAAAATTATCATCCATTAAAATTATATCTGAGGCCTCTTTAGAAACATCTGTCCCAATTCTTCCCATTGAAACCCCAACCTCTGCCTGTTTTAATGCCAATGCATCGTTCACACCATCTCCAGTAACAGCCACCACCTCACCTAACCTTTGATAAGTTTTGACAATCCTAAGCTTATCTTCTGGAGTAATTCTGGCAAAAATTCTAACCTTACTAATCCTTTGCTCAAACTGCTCATCATTCATTTCAGCAAGCTGAGTACCAGTTAAAATCTCATCTCCCACATCTAAAAGCCCAATTTCTTCCCCGATTGCTTTTGCGGTCAGTTCATTATCTCCTGTAACCATCACAACTCTTATTCCAGCCCGAGTTGTAAGTTTTATAGCAGAAGCAACCTCCGGTCTAACCTCATCAGCAATTCCAATAAGTCCAAGAAAGTGTCCATTTTTAGAAAACCCTAAAACTCTAAGACCTTTTCTAGCCATTTCCTGATACTCCAAATCCCATTTCTTTTGTTGCTTCTCATCTAACCCTGACTCCAGAATTAAAATTTCAGGAGCCCCTTTAGTAAATTTAACTTTCTTCCCATTTTCTTCCCAAAATACAGTCATCTTCCTAGTTTTTAAAGAAAAAGGGATCTCTTCTACTAATTTTCCTTCACTGCGCATAAAATCTATATCAATACCCTGATCCCGAGCCCAAAGAAGAAGCGCACCCTCAGTTGTATCACCTAAAATATCAAATCCTCCATGATCCTCTTTCTCTACCAAGCTCGCACTATTACAAAGCACTCCGCACTTTAATAATTCATTTTCGAGATGATCAACAACCTTCACTTCCTTAACTCTCATTTCATTCTTAGTTAAGGTTCCTGTTTTATCCGTACAAATGATTGTTGCAGCTCCTAAGCTTTCAACAGCAATCATTTTTCTAATTAAAGCCTTTTTCTGATACATTTTTCTTACTCCCAATGCCAATACTATTGTCACTACTGCAGGTAATCCTTCAGGAACTATAGCCACCATCAGAGCAATAGAAGATAAGAGCATTTCAGATACGTCGTATCCCTGAAAAATTCTTAAAATAAATATTAAAGCGGAAATTACAACTGCTAAAATACCAATACCCTTAGATAAGGTTGATAGAGCTTTCTCAAGCGGTGTTTTTTCATCTTCAAGCTCAGTTAAATTTTTAGCTATAGAACCAAATTTGGTTTCAGCCCCCGTTTGCAGGACTTTAAACTTAGCTCTGCCAGATACTACAGTTGTCCCAAAAAATAAAAGATTCTCCTGATCCTTTTCACTTTTTATCACAGGAAGCGATTCACCGGTTAATATCGATTCATTAATCTGCAAGGAATAACTTTCTATAATAATACCGTCAGCAGGAATTTTATCTCCAGCTTCTAAAATGACAACATCTTCTGGAACAATTTCAGATGAGGGAAGTTCTATTTCTTTTCCATCCCTTAAAACTCTTGAGAAAGTAACTTCAAAACTTTTCAAGGCTTCCAGTTCCTTTGAAGCCTTATATTCCTGCCAAAACCCCAAAACTGTATTTAATATTAAAATTAGAACAATTAATGAGGCATCTAATTTATCTCCAATAACTAAGGATATAGTTATTGCTCCAATAAGAAGTAGCGCTAGAGGGTTTCTTAACTGTCTTAAAAATAATGTAGCGGAAGATACCCCATTTTTCTCTGGCAGTTGATTTAAACCAAATTTTATAATTGCTTGTCTTGCCTGCTCTGTTGTTAATCCTTTCATGATAGTAGGTTGATCGGCGCAACAATTAAAAGTATTCCCGCTGTATTTAAAATGTAACTGATAACTGCTATCTGATGATAACTTAATTTGGAAGCTCCAAGCATCATAAGACCCAATTCATCAGGCAGGGGAGAGGCGACAATGATGGCTCCCAAAAGTGGGGTAACAAAATCTAATTTAAGTTTTCTTAAAATTTTATTAACTATATCAATATGAAGCTGGTGAGTGGCTAAATTTATGTCCTTTGATAATTCTTTTCTAAATATTTTTATTATCATAAGATCACCTGCTGCTGATCCAGCTCCTGCCAAAAGGGCTAATGTTATTGGATTACTGTCAGTTGCTAAAACTATTAGCATAGCTACAGCAATAGGGGAGGTAAGAAATGATGTATAAAAAAGCCCTGCTACAAATTCAGCTAAAAATCTAATAGGCAAAAGGCTATGGACTAAAGTATCCAAAATCCCACTTTTAATTAAGTACCAGGCAAAAGAAAGACTTAGAATAAAGAAGAACGTTTTAGTAATAAGACTCTTAACTTTTGTACCATCTGGCAAACTTTGCTTATCCATATATCCAGTTTACCAGATTGACAATTAAATTTAATTAGTCCAATAATTAAATTAATGGAAAGGAGGTGATTAAAATATGCAAATTGTAGTAGCTTTAGTTTTAAATGCTCTGGCATTATATATAACAAGTAAAATTGTTCCAGGATTTTCTGTAACTGATTCTACATCAGCAATACTCGCTTCAATTGTTTTAGGAGTAGTTAATACTTTTATAAAACCTGTCTTGAGTTTTGTTACAGCTCCACTTAGTATTGTAACTTTAGGACTTTTTGGATTTGTAGTAAATGCTGTGGTCTTATTTATAGTTTCAGCTGTTGTTCCTGGATTTAAGGTTGATGGTTGGACAGCAGCAATATTAGGTGCAATTGTCTTATCAATTGCAGGAACAATTCTTTCAACTTTACTTAAAGATGTAGCAAAATTAGGAAAATGACGAAGTCATCCTGAGGGCGAAGCCCGAAGGATCTCATTTGTTATCTGAATGGAAGGATTTATTCCGAGCAAAGCGAGGGTGAAGACGTTTCGACCTATTTGTTTCCAGAATGAAACGTCTTATGTACATCCTTTAAGTGTTTATTACGAGCGAAGCGAGTATCAAGCATTTGAAAGCTACTTGTTTCCTGAATGGAATGACTTGTGGACGTCTTTCAAGTGCTTATTGGTAACATGAGTATAGATTTGAGTGGTTGAAATGTTTGAGTGACCTAACATCTCCTGAACGGAGCGGATATCTGCTCCGTTTATGAGTAAATCTGTAGCAAAAGAATGTCTAAGAGTATGTGGAGTTGCTTTAACAGGCAACCTTAAATTCTTAACATATTTTTCCACAGCTCTTTCAATAGATCGGGGAGAAAGTCTCATTGACTGACCATTATCTGAAGGATCAATTCTACCCTGAAATCTTATAAACAAAGGCTTAAAGCTATCTTTCCGAACATCAAGATATTTCTGAAGCCAATCTGCCGCTGAATCAGAGATGAACACAACTCTTTCTTTTCCACCTTTTCCAATTATCCCAAATTCTTTTCTGTTTAAATTAATAGTATCCCTGTTTAAAGAAGCTAATTCTGAAACCCTAAGCCCCGTTGAAAAAAGAGTTTCCAAAATAGCTCTATCTCTAATCCCATCTTTTTTAGTAACATCGGGAGCATCTAAAAGCTGTTTAAGATGAGCATCATCTAAAATTTTTAAAGGGCGGGGCTCAGGATCACCAAGCTCAACTTTCTCAGGAGAAAGGGTTTCAATATCAACTCTAGCCAAATACCGCAAAAATGCCCTTAAGGCAATCATAAAATAGTTTTGAGTTACTCTTTTCAAACCTTTTTTAGTTTTAGGGTCAGTAAATCGGGATAAAAATAATCTGTATTTTCGAACAGTATTGAGATCTATATTTTTAGGATCAATATCTCCTGCAAATTCCAAAAATCTTTTTAAATAATGGTCATAATTTTTAATAGTAAGCTGAGAGGTATTACGTTCAAGTTCCAAATATTCTAAAAAATCTGTGATAAGTGCAGAAACAGTCATTAGAGCAGAGCTAATCCCAATATTCCAAGTATTGTTAGTATTGAACCAACAATAGCTACCGTGTAAGTCAATTCTGCAGCGCCAAGGTTTTGACAAACACCGTTAACTATAATTTGATTAACAAGACAATCCAAAGTAGGCGCTAAAGTAGCAGAAGGAGTAGCCGGCTCGCCTGGACCAGCTCCTCTGGGTCTTGGTGTAGGAGTAGCATTAGCACAAGCTCCAGTAGCTCCAACAGTATAATTTCCATTCACAACAGAACTTAAAACATCTGCAACTGTTCCTCTCTCAACTACATTTGAATCTGTTGTATTAGTTTTATCATTTGCATCAAATTGAAATTTAACTATTGTTGCACTTGGAGTTGAAATATCTTTAACAGTAAAATTTATAGTTGCCAAAGTACCACTACCTGAAAAAGGAGTAGAAACAGAAGCTAAACCTGAAATTGTGGCTTTACCAGCATCATCCTGTATACTATTTCCGGGATAATCAGGGTATATACTGCCTGAACTAATGGATGTAGCCGTGATTTTACTTTGATCATACTGAATAATTGCATCTGTTCCATCGGTCTGCACACCACCCGCATCTAAATTTATATTTAAAGAAAAATTACACCCTTTATTAAAAGAACCTGTAGAAGGGGATAGAGATAGCACTGCAGCATAAGCCTGAACCGGAAGAGCCATTATCACAAGCGTTGCAACCAAATTAATAAGCAGTTTCATGTTTTTTTAATTTATTTCCAAATTTAAGTTTGTAACCTTTTTAAGAACATCAACTCCAGAAATTGCAACCAAATTTGAATCTATAGTATCACCGTCTTTATAAGTTACACTAATAGTTGTACTACCTTTAAGCTTAGCTGTAAATGTTATACTTGCAAAATTTCCTGTACCATTAAAACCGTTTTGACCTTCACTCACACCTGAAACACGAATTATTCCAGTCTTAAGATCAGAATCTATCAAGGGATACACTGAAAATAATTTACCTGGAATAATTGAATCCTTGGTTAAAGTGAGTACTGTTGGATCAAAATGTAATATTAAATCAGCTCCTAAAATGCCATTACCGCCAGTTGATATATCCGCTAATACTAGAATCTTATCTCCAACTTTATATTTTTCTGAAGTGGAGCTTAGATTAAATGAACCATTACCGATAATTACAGGTGCAGATTCTGAAACAGGTTCTATATTTGACACAACAGGGTTAGTCTTTGATTTTACTAAAGATGCAATACCTATAATAGCCTCTACTGCTATAACTATGCCTAGGACTGTGAATATAAATTTAGGCTTCAGGAATTTACTTAAGATCGACTCATTTTTTATTGGCTGCGGATTTAAATTTATATCCATAATTTAAGTATAACTATATCTTAACATCAAAAACTAGTTTGTAGCACCAACTCCTGAACTACCAGTAACACCAATTCCTGCTGATTGAGAACTTAATCCTCCTTGTTTAGTCTGAACAGCTGCTTTATTTGGATTTGCTTTTGATAAAGGACCGGGAACTGGCTCTTCATCATCAGATGCTCCAAAGTCAAACCTCATACAAGCCCATTCAAAAGAGTTAATTAAACCATCCCCATTAAAGTCTCCGGGTTTCTCTGCACCTGAACCTAAAACTCTCCATTCACGGAAAAGTTCTGCTGCATCTGCTGAGTTAATCCTGCCATCACCGCCATCAAGAGGGAAAATATCTCCAACAGGAAGTCGTATATTATTAAGTATGGATGTACCTGCACCTGCATAAAATTCAATATTCTTCCTAACACTTTTTGGAACTTTAATGCTTATTTTATACCCTTCATTCTCTACTAATTTCTGGTTAAGACCCTGTACAACACCCTTTTTATCTATAGTAACCTTAGATCTTGTTATTTTACCTTTGTTTTTACCTTCAGCTAAAATAAAGTCAACATCACTTAGGGTAGTTGCCTGAGGAGCTCGACAAAAGAGTCTCGTTCCTAAAGATAGCTGAGATAGAGAAGAACAGACCCCTTCCACAGATAACCCTTTTGCATCAGTTATTTTCAGTTGAAATTCTTGATCTAAGGGTTGGCCAGACAGGACAGCCTTAATATGATTATCATCCCATCTTACTAGTTTTAGATTCTGCAATTCAACATCACCCATTTCAACTTTTCCTGTTGCAGTTCCATACCCATTTCCAACTCCTGGTTTTTGAAAAATATCAAAAGTGATTTGATTTGGGTTAGAAGTATCAACAACACATGAACCCATTGTGGGCTGAGCTATAAGTTCTATTTGCGCACTACATGGTTGAGATTGATTTGCTCCACAACCGCCCCATTTATCTCTAGAATCTTTATAACTAACAAAAACAGTATTGGCTCCAATCTTCGGATTTATAAAAGTATAATCAGTTATTAAATTCCCATCTTTATCTAATAAATATGGCTTCTCTGGTGCAACATCCAATCCTACAACAGTCTCTGATATTTTATAAGAAACAGTAGATATCGGTACAATAGAAAATGTATCAAAAGGATCCCATCCTGTTGCATCAGCATTATCGTTCTCATCTCTAACATGAGCGGAAATAATATTGTTAGTAAGAGGCGTAGTAAAGCTAGGGTCAAATATAACTTCAAATTCAACTTTCCTCTCCGTACCCGTAACTGTAGTTTTACAGCTTTGTAAATGGATAAAGCCGCTACCCCAGTTAGTGTGTTTGGCTGCTTTACCTCCTCCTGTACAATTTTGAGGCTCAAGAGTATGACTCTGCCAGAAAGTCGCAGCTGTAGTAAATGCTAAATATCCGCGGCCATTAGGTTCGCCACTAGCAAAATTTATAAGTGCCATTTGATCTTTAATAGTATTTCCTCCCTGAGGATCAGTAGCGGTAGTAGTGATAGTGTAAAGAGTAGTTTCATCTGTTTTTACTGACACAGAACTGATGGAGGCATCTGTGTTAGTTGGAGCAACAACAATAGAAAAATTTCCAAAACTACCCCAGGCAGGTCCAGCCTTAGCAACATCTCTAATTAAACCATCAATTTTATTTCCAGTCAGAGGAGCTGCGAAGTTAGGATTAAAGGTTACTACAAAATTCACCGTTCTACTATTATTGCCAGAAGTAGTAGTAGAACAGGAAATTAGATTCATATAAGCTGAACCATAACCATTATTATTAGTCATGTTGGTATATTTTGCTGCTTTCCCTCCACCACTAGTACAATCTATTGGAACTGAATGATCACCTGCTGGCCACCAATCAACAGCGCCTCCAGTCCAACCAACTAGACCTCTTGCATTTGAGACATCACTTCCTCCAACACTAATTCCAGCAAACTGAAACCCGATATCAGCAACGCCATCACCATCTGTTCCTGTAGTTGTCAATACATATTGAGTAACACCGTCAGGAATAACTGTACTAGCAACAGTTCCATCAAGATTCTTAATTTGTGCATCATCAACAGTTAAAACTTTAGGAATTCTATTTACACGAACCGAAACAGTATCATTTGCACTCCCGGCAGAGTTAGAACAGGTTAAAGTGTATGAAAAATCTGCTCCAGCAGTTCCACCTGACAAAGGTCCATTCTTTTCATCATTACCGTTACCTGACCTACCACCAGACCAAGTTCCGCTTGCAGTACAAACCTGTGGATTATTAGTAGTACTCCAAGAAAGACTAACTGTAGCATTATGATCTACTGTTACAGGACCATCTGAACCATTAATTTTTAAGTCAACAGTTGGAGTTACAACTAAAGGGGTATAAGTTATATTTCCTATATCAATTGCATTTTCATTATTTTCTAAATCAAATCTTATTGACCGGTCATAAGTACCATTTGCACCACTGGCCGAAATAGTGTGGGTATTTTCTAGACAACCAAATGCATTATTATCCTGATCGGGATGTGATACTTTCTGCCAACTTATAAAAGTCGCGTTACCGCTTGCATCTGATACCTCGGTTCTGGTCCTACCATTTTTATCTGTCCAGGTTAAAGTTACTCCAGGAACTCCTGTTCCTAAAGCATTTACAACATGAACAGTTACGTTAGGAGCATCTGCCAAAACCTTTTGAGGAAGTACAAAAAATATCCCCAGAAAAAAAAATATTAACGCTAAAACTTTAACGCTTAATTTCCACATATAAGCCTTTCTTTTGCCCCAACCATGTTTCATAATCCGTAGAAGTGGCTTTTTTAGTTACTGTCCCAAAAGTATAGAGAGCATCAATAGGCGTTAGTGTATTAATTTGCTCAGCTTGTGACAGCACAATATCAGAAATCTGATTAACTTCTAAGCTTTTTAAAACTGCATCAAAATCAGAATCTATTGTTATAGCCTCATTTGGTGATACACTAAAATCGGAAATCGCATTTGACTCATAAGCTTTATCTAAATCCACTAAGGAAGTATCATTTTTAATCGCCTCGCCAGCCTGCAATATTGTCATCTGCCCACTTTTTACTTTATCGTGAAGTTCTGTAATTTTCTGAAAAGCTATAGCTTTTCTGGCTTCATCACCCTCCGTTGTAGGCCTGTTATTATCAAACCAGATAGTTACATATGCTCCTTGTATCTCACCTCTAGTTTCTAAAGCAGTTTTTGCAGATTTAACAAGCTGAACTCTTTTTATGTAATCTGCCTGAGCTTTAGTAGGGAAGTTAAAAATTTTATCATCAAGAGTAATAAGACGCTCATCAGAAGCTCCCTGAAGGACTACGGAATCTGTTACCATTTTTTTATAAATTGTCTCTTTTGCAGTATTAATATCCTCTGATGGGGGATAAAATGATAATTCAATATCTAAATCTGATTGATAAAGAAATTCTCTTCCTACCTTTGCAATTGATCCATCTGGCCAGATTATATTAGCAGCCGTTTCCTGCGCTTTTGGACGGAAAATTTGCTGTTGTTGAGCTAATCTATAAGTTACAGGAATAGCCAAAGCTATAATTCCAATAACTATTAGAGTAACAATAAGTTTTATATTCATTAATTTGCTTTCTGACAAACCTGTCCTCTGTAGCCTACTTGATCCCATGCACCTACAGTGGTATCTGAATAACCTGCAGAACAGGAACAAGCCCCAGTTTGAGGATTGGCGGTTATACAAGCAGGAGCAACATTATTCTTTCCACCTCCCAGAACCCTCATATATGCTCCGCCAAAACTGCCGGAAGCAGAAACAACATTCTTTTGACAAACCATACCTCTTTCTCCAGCACCCCATTCACCAACATTTACCCCTGAATAGCCAGAAGCACAAGAACATGCACTTGTTTGAGGATTAGGGCTTTGGCAACCATTATCATTGTATTCATATGCTCCACCAAAAGTGCTATTTGTAATTTGATCACTTTTCTGACAAACTACACCCCTATAACCATTAGTATCCCATGCAGCCACAGTTGTACCACTATATCCTGCTGGACAAGAACATGCTCCTGTTTGCGGATTAGGAGAAAGACATGCAGGGTTGGTCAAACGGTTTTGATAAGCCCCGCCAAAATTTAAACTAACAATAGGTGCTGCCGTAGGAACGGCAGTTGGAACTGCAGTTGGAACTGCAGTTGGAGCCTGGGTTGGAGCTGTTGTCGGTGCTACAGTAGGAGCCACAGTTGGTGCTACAGTAGGAGCCACAGTTGGAATAGGGGAACCATAAGGAGAAACTAGTCTAACTCCTACTTTAGGATTGCCATCATTATCCAAAGTAAAATATTTAGTTCCATCAGCTTTATTATGAACATTATTTCCCACAAAGGTAATAGGAATAACATCTGCCCTGGATTTAAAAATCTGTTGTTTTTGCACAAGATTAATTATTAAAGGCAAAGCCAAACCTACAATTCCAAGCATTAATAGGGAAGCAAGATTCTTCTTGTTAGTAATAAGTTCTTTCAGTTCTGACACTATATATCCATATTGGATCAAAAGAGCGTGCTTTGTCAAGCAGAAGTCATAAGAAGAGATAATATTGTCCGACGTTAAAATAGTATAAAGTATGGAGTATAAAGTATAAAGGATTTAGAACAATTAAAAACTACAATTAAACAGAAAAATCTTAGGAATTCAAAAAATATTAAGAGATAGCGAAAACTTGTTAAGGACGGCGCAGATTGAGTCATAAAAGCAAATAGAAAGTTTTATGTGCAGCCCTAAATCATAAAACTTTCATTAGTTAGACTAGAGATAGCCCAAATGATTCAGGATACCTAGTCGAACGGTGCTTTTTGATCAATCAAGCCGGACTATTAGACCATCTGAGCCTGAATAGGCACGAAGCCCTACAATGCCCCAAAAACGGCTCTTGAGGGGACATAAGCCATAGTAGATCATCTGGACTTTAGGGCTTTAGGAAGCGCTAAAGCAGAAACCATAAAAATCAAAAAAGGAATATAAACAAGTTTGCTTTTGTCGGGGACAAAAGTAAGAAAATAGGCACATTAAACCAGTGCCATAAAACCCTTCTGTAAACTGGTAACTGTGCACAGTAAACTGACCATAGACCACTCCTCCAGAAAATCCCTCTCGGTCGTCGCATAAGATACATTGTCCGACATGAATAGTATAGGGAAGGCTCCCCACAGGGAAGAGTTAGGAGTTTTGAGTTCGTAGTTATTAATATTGCACTAACTATGAACTACCAACTAACAAACTAACAAACTAATCACCACCTAGGGGGCACCTCTCCTCCGAAACACCTTCGGGTATTTTTCACGCTATTAGCAATTGTATACAAGACCCGCCAGAAGTGAGCGTGGTAGACCTTATGGAGATCAGGCTCATTTGATCTCCTCAAGGCTTGTACAATGCACGAGCGATAGTGAGAGCATGAAAGACTTATAGTTTTCCACATTCCTGCTTGTCAAATACATCATTCTATATCATTTCCCGCATGAGTACAGATATGTCTCATAGTTTTCACGATTTCCTACAAAAGTTTTCACACTTCCCTGCTGTAAGGAGCTTGCTCACTCTGTTGTCGGTTTTTATTGTTAAATCAAGCTAAACTCGGTATTTTCAACCTGTCCATGAGGTAGTAAGGAAACTTATCATGAGTACAACTGCTCCTATCCCTATATATTCCCACATTACTCTCCTACTCTCTCTGCCTCTTAGCATTTGTGTTGTTAACCCAAGCAAAACATACATTGCAGATGATAATGATAAAGACCAAATAGTTGTAGCAATTGGCCAAAAGGAAAATCCTAGGGCCAGCTCCCCTAGGATCAGGCTTATAATAAAGCTTTGAATAATATTTGCACCGGATACCCTATCCTCCATCTTAATTGCCCAAAGCAACTGCAATACTAAAGGAAATGAAATTAAAAATACTGCCAGCCCATTCCAGAGAAAAAGGAGATTAAAAGCATAAACAACATTATATATAAAGAAGGCTGAAAGCAGAGTAAATAAAAAACTGGCTGTTGTAGCTGCCCTGTATAAAGGAATTGTTCTTATTGAGGCTACATTAAAAACATTTTGAGATAGTAAAAGCAGGTAAAAAAGCAATCCAAATAGGAAAGCTACCGGAATCCTGGTTAACCAACGAACCGGCAATAAGAAGTAAAAACTTGAAACAGCAATTGTAAAAAAGAAAGGCAATATCATAAGTATTACTGCCTTAGTTAGATTTAGACCCTCTGAAAGAGACCAAAAAGAAAGAATATATGCCAGTACTCCTAACCCTCCAATGAAGGCAAACCTTAAATTGAAATCAACCAACTGAGTAGATAGCAGTCCAAAGGTTAAAATTAAGGAGGTCACAATTATTTTTTGTCTTTTGTTTAATCCTAAGTTTAAGTTCATAGTAACTGGTAACTGGTGACAAGTGACAAGAAATAAAAATAACTTGTTACTTGTGCCTTGTTACTTATTAACCATCTTTAATACATGACAAATCGCAATAGCCAGCGCATCTGTTGCGTCATCTAAGTGACCACCTTTCCAGGTGGCTTTAAGCTTATTTCTTCGCCTTATCGATGTTCCTAAAAACTTCCTTACCCCATCATGCACTTGATTTTTGTCAGCCCTACCGGATCCTGCTACCATTAATTTTACAGATGGCCCGGTATATTCATGAATGGGTATAGCCCTTCTTCCTGCAGAAAGCATAATTACTCCCCTAGCCTGACCTACAGAAATTGCAGTTCTGGTATTAGCTCCAAAAAAAAGCATTTCTATCACAATCATATCAGGCTTATGTCTATTCACCACAGCCTCCATCCCATCATGAATAACAACTAAACGTTTGGTCATTATCTCGTCTTTGGATGTGCTTATATTTCCATAATCTATTAGCTCAATATCATAATTAAATTCCCTACCCAAAATATTATCAGGTACTTTTATTACTCCATATCCAGTTGTAGCAGTTCCGGGATCAATTCCAAGTATTATCATATTAAACTTTGATATTCATAACCTTTATTTCCATAACTACCTTTTGTTGAAATCCTAAAAGTCGTCCCATGAACAGATTTCTTTCTCAAACTTCGAACATGTAATCTAACAGATCTGGGCGTATTTTCTCCAACTTTATCGTGCATTTCTTTGGCTATATCCATGCCAGACAAACGCTGCCCAGGATGAGT